>ERZ778027.791-NODE-791-length-64869-cov-11.591122_pt1 | contig 64869 bp, 86 predicted proteins | sample MGYA00375757_ERZ778027 | MGnify/ENA primary metagenome ERZ778027 (study PRJEB29350, sample SAMN05389817) | bioreactor metagenome | isolation source: Ammonium sulfate bioreactor | place: South Africa: University of Cape Town | collected 2014-02-18 ...
TGAGAAAGATCGGAAGAAGCATAAAGACGAACATAAAAAATTTAAGCATATTACTGGCAACGACGACAGTCATGATTATTGATGATACTTTTTTGTTTTTGCGATTAATTATCCTAAAATCGATGTATTTTTGTCATAACTTAGAATAAAAACAAGATTTAAACAGATTATTATGTTTGAATCAGTTGATATTTATGATAGAAACATTTATGAGTCATATGAAAGAAAAAAAGATTTTTTCCCCCATGCATTGTTTATGTGTGGTTGCGTGGTTATTGACATTCAATTCCTTGACGAACGTTTTTAAAGAATAAAAAGGAAAGAAAAGAAAAGTTTTTATCAGACGCAACATCTAAGCATTCGCCACCATTCTGTTTTCATTGGTATTGCTTTGAGAAAATAAAGTAAGTTTGCAAAGTTTCAAAGTTAAATCAAATGTCGTCATCATCAAATACGAACGATTACACGAAGAAAATCAACATTGTTTACGATAAACAATTGAAGCTATTGGATACAGATGAAAAAAAATCAATCGAGAAAATAGGCCATTGGTGTTCTAAAACGATAGATCGCATCAATAAACATGCCGAAAAAGAAGTGGAAAAAATCAAGGATCATTATAGTAGTCTTCGATGCACTTTCAATCAACAACATAAAGACACTGTTGAAATAGCTGATTCTTATCATGAAAAACTGCAGTCAGATTTATTTAATGAATTGCATGAAGCATACAGTGTAATGAAGTACAAATTAGTCACAATAAAATATGAGATGCATGAGGTGTCATATCCAGAAGTTAAATTTGTTGAAGATCAACTGGAAAAAGATAATTCAAACGATGACGATGATGATGTCCAAGTGCCAAATATAGATTCTACACCAAAATCAACTACTGAACCGCTAAGTGACGCTAGAAAACGTAGAAGAGCTGGTAAACCACCGCCAAGTAATTCAACTGAATCAACAAATCAATTCGAAGATACTGATGATTCTTTTGACAAGTGCCCATTATGTTTTATGATATTTTCATCAAAAATGACACAACGTGATCGTGAAATACACATTAATGAACATTGTACAGACGAATAATTCTAATACGTAAATTATAAACAAACAATGTCGAACTAATTATTCCAATTTTTTTTACTGAAATTCCTTTTTATTGTTCGAAAATTAACAAACAAGATATAAATTTTTGATTTTTTGAAAAAAAGGCTATTCTTTTGTCTGATACAAAAACAAAACACTGTACAAACAAATTCTTCTCAATCATCAATCGTTCCATAATCGAGATTATCATCGATTTCTTCTGCATACATATGATTTTTGCCTTGTGCTTGTCTTCGTCGATCATTTGAATACTCATCATTATCCATTCTCTTTGGATTATCATCATCACCATCCTCATCATAAGTCATTCTATCTGCTGGTTGATCTGCAGCCGGTTTTCGTCCTGTTGCATCATAGATCGCAACAAGTAAACTTGGATTAATAAAATGTGAAAAATAACGTTCAGACATATGTTCTTGTAATTCATCTAATAACATTCCAGCCTATTCGAAAATGAAAAACATTGATCAAGTGAGCGTAGATTAAACTATTGATCTACCTGTTTGAATTTCTGTTGTCGACCTAAATGTTCGATTAAGATTCCGTAGATATCTCCCGGATTGACGCCCAAGAATATCTTGGGATCTCGAGTTAAACTTGCTAATTCACGAATACCTTCTTCAGGATCATTGCTATATCGACTAGAAAATAAACTGATTCGAAAAAGATAATTGCAAAACGAAACGATCGTACTCTCTAGCATCAATAAATCGTTTGATATTTCGACATTTTTGTTCAAGTTCTTGTAATGTTTCATCTTTAGTAAATGTATTTCCTCCATTATCTCGTAATGTTTTATACGCTTCCATTAATGCCTCTAGAATATTCATCAAATTATGAAAATAAAATGTTCTGTGTTTTTCTTATCATCTCACCTAAAGCTTTATTATAATCGTGATATTCTTCGATTTCAATCTAAAATTGAATATTAATTATAAAAATCGTTTCAATTACGAAATCTTACTTGTGCACACATATCATAGAATTGTGCAAGTTTTTCAAAGGCTCGTGCTCGTTTATAGAAATTCATAATATTCTGTAAAGCATCGGGATATTTCTTCCAATCTAATGTTTTCAAATAGTCAGCCGCAAGTAAATAAACTTCTCGACTTCGTGCAACATTTGCAAATATGGTTATACGTTCGACATCACCCGAATGAATCAATGCACGCATAGATTTGATTTTATTACCAGCATCGAGATATTTCTTCGCCGCACCAGCATAAGCACCTTGACTAACGGCTAGATCGCCTAATTTCTCGCAAATAGCTTGATATTTCGGCATATCTTCTTCGTTAGTTGCTGAAAATAGAGACATTCATTCGATAGATCTCAAAAAATGAGTAAATTCCTACGTTTAGCTGGACTTAATCGTTCGAGTAACTCTTCAGTTAATGGAATTTCATTTCGAATAGCTAAATCAGCTGCTTCATCAACCTACGAAAAACAAACAAACGTATTCGTTAGAGTAGACATTGAAATAGATGAAATCAAACTCGATCAATTGCAGCAAGTAGATCGACTGCTTTATCGAATTGTTTCAATTGCATGAAATAATCTGCCATTCGAGTTACTTGAGTTGAATCAACATTTTTACCAATACTAATTTACAAAAGAAAAGATCAGCAAAATTATTCATCAAAATCAACAAACCTATCAGCAATCTGTGCTAAAGCTGAATAACGTTCATGTTTAAATGCTAAATCAATTGCTTTCGAAGTTAATCCAGCCTGAAATCAATCTCAAATCAATTTTATTCTCTTGAATACAACGATCTACTTTATGATAGAGTAAAATCGCTCGATCTTCTTGCATAGGCAGCGTTTGAAAATATCGTGCGGCTTCGAGCATATCATCTGGTGTACCTTGTACAGCAATATTTGCCATATATTCATCCAAATGATGATCCTAAATCATTCGATTTGATATTTTCAAGATTTTATCAAATATTCTCTACTCGGCAAAGTCGCATAGCATTGCTGATTGCTGATGCTTGTTGAAAATAAGCAATAGCTTGTTTGTAATCGCCTTTCTTTTCGAAATAACGACCCATGTGATAGCAAGCAGCTTTATTGCCTGTATCTGAACATAGTTCGATTGCCTAGAGACGCATAACAAAATGAAATTTTATTGTTTTGAAAAAGAATCTCGATTTTTTTACTTTAGCTGGTTGATCTTGTTCGCAGAGAACTCGACATAATGAGAGATTATCTTCAGCTTTTCGATAACAACCAAGTGCTTCGTCGATTTTACCTCGACTTTCGAAATATCGACCCCACCAACGGAATAATTTCCTAGAAACACATCGATTATAAACTGAAATCAACGCATAAATGCATACGGATCATTCTTATGTGCAGTATATGCTTTATATCCGGTCATATCTTTACGTTCGAGATACATTCGTCGTACTTCAGTTGCTTGTGTACCAGATTTTTCATAACTGAAGAAAGACAAATCAAGTTTTTGAAAACAAAAATTTTCTTCGATTTTACAATTCAATTGCTTTTTCTAATTGATTATTTTGTTCGAGATATTTCGCATAATTATAATATGTATTTCTTAAATGTATACGATCATGATGCAAAGATGTTTCGATCGCTTTTTCCCATTCATTTGTTGATTGATACAGTTGATTGAGTAGATCGTATTGTTTCGATTGAAGTAAAATCTTTTCTGCTTCTTCCTGTTTTTTGTTTTGATTAAATCAAATTATTCGTTTTTGAAAATATCGAAAACTTACTCTCATATTTAAATGAATAGCTAAAATCGCAATTTTTGTATCTGGATTATCTTGATCCACAGCACGTAATGCTCGTGCACCACGAAAAAGACCCATTTTACCCAAGCAAATTTTCGCAACATCAGCCCGTCGAGTTAGAACACACATTCGTGCTAAATTTTCCCAAACACTCTCTCTAAATAAAGCAAAAACTTTGCTGAATCTCGTTCAAATAAAGTAAAAAGTTCACTTTTTAATCGCTTTAATCGCTCTAAAAGCGGCATCAAGATCGCCTAATGTTAAATTATAACTAAAATTCATAATCGCTTCGACAACATTCTTCTCAAGACCGTTGACACCAACAAAATCTGCCATTGTTTTGCCAGTTAAATAATCTGAATAGACAACACAATCGCCCAGTTCACTATCGAAAAGAAAACCGTTTGTTTGTTGATCTTGATGATTAGCTTGAGGAATTAAACCGCTGGCATCAAGAGTTTCAAGTTTAGGCAGTTGAATACGAATACGAGAATTTTTCATTGACGTATTCTCTTCGAGTCCATCGAATAGATCAGTTTTCGATGCATTTAATGTTTTACTTGTTCGAATTGAATGATGAGTAAATTCTGAATGTTTATCCTGATTAGTAAAAAAAATAAAGAGACAGTGAGAGCGATTTTTTTTCATTGAAAACTTAAGTTCTATTACTCGTGTAACGAAGAAATAAAACGGAATTTTAATCGCAATCAACTGTCGAAATGATGAATCACGTAGAAAAACATCTTTCGGATAGATTTGACTATCACCTGTACAGAACATGCTGACAATTAACGATTCCGCCTTGAAATAGAACAAAAACTAGTGGATATTTTCATGTGAAACGATTTTTTTACCATATCCTCACGATTCACTGTACTCGAATCTCCATCACCTCGACTTGTCAAAAGTAAATCATGAGGTTTATCATCGGCATGTAACGACGCAGTTAGATCTAATTTTTGTTGATGTAAATGAATTTCTAAGGCCATGAGACGAGGTTCTTCGGGATCCCATTGAGCATTGATCGGATAACGACGATATTGTGGTGTGATTTTTGTGTTTTCATCATTCTTCTGTCGAATGAGACCGTACTCTGTACCTGGTAGATTTTCTGAACTGAAATCAAAAGTCGTAACAGCATCTCGTTCGACATCCCAAACATAAAGTTGAGCACTAGGACTCAGATTTGTCTATAAAACAAAAGAATTATTCAATGGAAAATGAATGTTCTTTTCCCTAATACTTGAAATGTTAGAATTGTCACTTTAGTTCCCGTACAATTGATCGATAATTCTCGAATAGAATCGACAGACGGCGTATGAGCATTGATATTTAATGTTTTACCAATCGGTCGAAGTTCCCTAGGAAAATATTGTTGAAGAATAATTCGATCTCGTTCTTCGAATTCTCTCTTACCGACGTGAAACATCGAAGATTTTCACATATCCTTTGCTCGAACCAATAACAAGAAATGTTCCATTGGAATTCATCGTTGTTACTTCGCCTTCGTTCGACGAAAACGACAACGATTGTCGGGATGTTCCCTTTGAAAAACAGAGAAAATTCGAGATTTTCAATTCGATTTCGTCGTACTTGAAATGTCATGACATTGACACGACCATTTTCTTGAACGAATAGTAACTGATCATGCATAACAACATTTGTTGCCGAACAGGAAAAATAACCTTTTTCATTTCGAACAACTTTTTCTTCGTCAGATTTCGATGCATCACAGATTAATTCGTAGACACGAATCTGTTTTTTATTCCAAATAGCAAGATGATTCTAACCGAAAAACACTCTCTATTCAAATTATGTTCTCTTCAAATTCAATACGAACTTTTGATACACATAAACTTTTAAACGGCATGTCTAATTCTTCTTCTTTGACAATACTAAACCGAAAAAAAGCCACATGAACAACAGTCGGACTCAATTGAACGACAGCAAGCTAAATTACAATGTTTTTCATTAGTTTTTTTTTCTTAACATTCTTCGAATTCAATTACATTATCTCGATAAGCTGCAGACATATTTTCATCAGTAAGCATAAATGCTTGATGAATTAAACTTGCTGCAAGACAATTTTTTTGTGAACAATACTAAAGAAAAATTGAAATGTTTTGAATGAAAACTCTTCGAGCAGTTCTTTACTTTCAACATTCGAATCGGCACACCTGTACAAACTGATTTCACTCGTTGCAGATTCCAATGTTTTTCCATGTCCGTCGTTCGACGATTTGGTGTATAGATCCAAAATGCAACATTACCTCGATTTGTACCAGCAGCAATAATTCCTAAACATGTAATCAATCACATCAGAACAATTCTTAGTTCGATTATTTACCTTTCATTGCACTGTAAGACACGGATATTAGAGCTTCATTATTCGTATAACCCAGTTCGGGATTTAGTCGTAAGAGAAGATTGTCGGATGAGTTCAAATCAACCATTCGTATTGTTGATTCACCAGTAACATAAGCAAATAAACTCGAACCAATTAAAGTAAAATCCGAATCCATCGGTCGACCGGATAATTTACCCTAAAATACGAAAGTCAATTGATTCGAACTAAGAATTTCTCGTGTAACAAATCTTACCGAATGCGTCGGAATAAGAACTTCGGATTGAGTATGAATCTGTTGAAGATTATATTGTGTCATCATATTCGATGTTGTAACAACAATGAGTATGTCATGTTCGTAGGAATGTAATATCCGAGCAATGCCATCGTCAACCGAGCAGATTTTGCGTAATTTTTCTGAGACAAGATACACACTTCCTCGGTTTGTACCGACAAAGAATGTGGGCGCATCTTGAGTCGTTTGACGAGCTGTTCGAGTAGCGAGCATGTCGAGAGCTGCTTGATCGCCTTCAACAGCTGCTCGAGCAAGATCTCGATAGTCTCTATAAAATTATAAAATCAGAAAGCATTTGATTGGAAGTCAAATTGAAATATACTGACTGGTCAGATCGACCTGCTGGTGCCGATTTACTCAATGCATAGGTAATTGATTCACCTGGAGCATTGACTTGTAAAACAACACTTTGTTGAGAAATTTGTGCTAATGATTCAGCTTTCCAAACAATAATCAATCCATCCTACAAGAATCTCGTTTTTCTATTTAAACTAGAATAATTCGCTCGATAATCACCTGGTCAGTAGATAATAATCTCGTTCCATCAGGATTGAATATCAACGATGCAATCGAATTCTTATGCACAATGACACTTTCCAATCGACGATTCGATCCATTCCAAATCATCAATTCTCCGTCTATAGAGAAAATCTTTTTCAACAAACCACACAAATTCAATCGATTTTTTCTTAATCCTACTCGAAAATCCGATGGCTAGTGTTTTTTTAATCGGATGCCACGCCATTGAAGTTGCATTTCCCGCATGTTGTGCACGTGCTCCTTCGTCATGTTCGCCCTACGATTCAACACACACACAAAAAGAGTCAAAGAAATAAATCAACTGAATCACAAACATCTTCTCCGTAAAAGAAAATATTCGTTCCAACTGTAACCGAAGCTATTGCAAGTATATTCAATGATGGATGCCATTCCAGCAATTGAAAATGTGGTTGTTCAGAGAAACTGCCGAGTTCGAGTTTATGTTCGAAGTATTGAGTAGCCATTTGTTAGAGTTTACAGTTCAACTTAACGAGAGAGAATACGCGAATTTGATATGACTAACAAAACGTGAAACCATAGATGAATCCATTTCTTTGGCAACGTGAGATCATCATCGATAGTTTTTATTTGGCAAATTCAGACAAAAATAGTTTCAATTCAAGAATTACATGAAAAATTTGGATTTATAAAAAATATTAGATTTTTTAAAAAATATTTTTTTCTTTTACTAACGACATCTACGGGATTAAGCGATGGTCGGTCGAGCTTAAACTTCATTTTATTTCTTTCCATTTTACATACTTCCTTTCTATCTCAATGGCAGGAAAAATTGACATCAAAGGCGAAGATATTACACCATCTAAAGATGGAGGTTTGTGTTAATTAATTAGTTTTACTTATCAAGAAAAAAAAACCTATACTTCATTTTTTGCAAAAACTAAAGGTATTCTCAAAGAAATAATTAAAGAAGGTTTTGGCGATGATAAACCAGTGCCAAGTGATAAAGTTTCCGTTCATTATGTTGGAACATTATTGGATGGAACAAAATTCGATAGTAGTCGAGATCGAAATGAAAAATTCGAATTCGAAATCGGCAAAGGAGCGGTTATCAAAGGATGGGATATCGGTATTGAGACAATGAAACGTGGAGAAATCTGTCGATTGATATGCAAATCAGAATATGCTTATGGTGAAACAGGTTCAGGTGACAAAATCGGACCCAATGAAACATTAGTTTTCGAAGTTGAACTCTTCGATTTTGTTGGTAAACAAATTCTTGTTATTCGAGAAAATATCGAAGTGATCGATTTGAAATTGTAGGTGATGATATTAGCGAAGCAAAAGATCATAGTGTCATTCGACGAATACTTAAACGAGGAGAAGGATGGGCTAAACCGAGCGATTGTAGTCTCGTCGATGTGACATTCAAAGGTACCTATGAAAATCGAGTGTTCGATGAACGAACATTGAAATTTACTATCAGCGAAGGTCTTTTACAAAATATTCCCGAAGGGTTCGTTTAAAAACAAAAAAAAACTTTTAAAACCTCTTCTCTTGTTTTTTTCTTTTAAATTCAGTCTTGAACATGCGATCACACGTATGACAAAAGGTGAACATAGTCAAATCAACTTAAAATCCAAAGCTTTGATCGGTTTGGACAAATTTCAAATACCAAAAACAGCTCATGTCGAATATCGCATAACATTGAATAATTTCGAAAAAGTTTGTGCTCAAATCGAATCTCGAATGAAAAAACATATATTTCTCCTCGTTTCAAGGGCATCGACAAATGGTCAATGAATGACTCAGAGAAACTAACCGAATCAGAAAAGCTAAAAAAACGTGCTGGAGAATTATTTCAAGCCGGTCATTATTATGTTGCCTGTAAAAAATATAAATCCATAACGGAATATCTCAAATCAGTCAATTACGAAAGTGATTACGAGAAAAAGAAAGCCAATGAATTACTCTTAGCAACCAATGCGAATATGGCGTTGTGTCATTTGAAATTAGGTGAACATGCTGAATGTATTCGCGCGTGTGACAAAGCAATTGAATTGGATCCGAAAAATGAGAAATGTTTCTTTCGACGTGGACAAGGTCAAATGGCAATGTCGGGCTACGAAGAAGCCATTCGAGATTTTCAACAAGTTTTACAAATCAATCCAACAAATAATCTAGCCAATGAACATATTCAAACATGTCAAGAACATTTGAAACAATATCAGAAAAAAGAAAAAGAATTATACGCAAATATCTTTGCGAAAATGGCCAAACAAAAACCGAAAGTAAACGATTTCGTATGGATTAAAAATAAATTTCTTTTTTTCTTGTTTTGCTGCAGACTGAAGTTCAAACGAGTGATCAAAATAATAATGAAACAGCTACGACGAATTAGTTAATTTTTCACCTTTCCATTCAAAGCTATCGGATGCATTTATTTTAAATAAATAAAAAAAAACAAAGTTTTTATTCGAAATACGTATCTCGTACTGAATGATATTCTAGTAAGTAGCCTTATGATTTCGATAAACCACCTGCTAGGCTACAAGTGTCTTGTCTTGTTCATTTTGATATAAATATATTCATCTTTGAGAGCGTATCAACCTTCAAATATCATCAGACAAACGACGGCATACTCAGCATGTCTGCTTGTTACTTCAATGTTGATTCGTATGTTTTGTTTTCTTTCAAAGAAACAAATCGTATGAACAATGGCTGTTCTTTTGCTTAGCATATATTCATTTGTATGTATGCATGCGTACGCCACACGACTGAGATGTGGACATGTTTGTCTAAGACGAATAGATGTTATTCATGATCATATCAGCGAACAATTAACCATGATCATTGATGATTGACTTCAATCTTTCAATTGTCCGACGATGTTGCTCACATGATGTGTCTTTGAACTTGTCTGATATTGTTTGACTTGAATAAGAAAAAGAAATTCCATTTATCATCATCATCATACAATTTTACTTATTTCGAGATAATTATCAATTGAATTGAACACTTGATGAAAGATATAAGAACCCAAGAGAAATGAAATATTTGCCTTTTCTGGTAGCCGATTGATAAGTAAAAAAAAACTTCTAACACATCTGTTTGATTTTTTTCGTCATATTTTTTTTCTTATTGTTTAAATACACACGCAAATGCACACGCACACGCATAAACATAAAGAGACACTCCAGCACCACTGTTCCACTGACATACAATAACGCAACAAACAAATCAAGAAAAAAAACGAGAGAAAAGACGAAGAAGAAGACAAAAAGGAGAAACAAATGTATCAAGATATTTACATGCCACCAAGTGCGACACTATGTTCACGAGCTTTAAGACGTAGCGCTGCAATTGAAGTACTTCGATGATCAGGATTAAGATTGTATCCAGTGTATGGACACGGATTGAAATTATTGCTTGGATGAGATGTTTGTTGTGGTGGTGGAGGTGGCGGAAACGCATATGGCATGCCCATAAAATTCGGTATTGCACTTGACATCATCATGGACGGTGAAGGCGAAAGTGTTTGACATGATGATCCTGTTTGTTGTTGAGATTGTTGTTGTTGTTGATGATGAGCTAATGATGATGTTGATGATGAACACCAACCGTTACTAGTTGCTAACTAAATGAAATCAATTGCATATTTATTTAGTTTTAAAAGAAAAGAAAAAAATTTTGTTTCAATGAAATCTACCGATGGATATTGACTACTTGCTGCTGATATTAATGATATATCATAGGGATTTGTTGTGGGTACAGTTAATGAACGTATTTGAGGTGCATTTGTGTATCGTTCACGTTTACGCCATTTAGCACGACGATTTTGAAACCAAACCTGAAAATTTATGATATTTACAATTATCAGATCATTTTTCATTATTTTTTTTTCTTCTTCTATTTATATAAATTAACAAATGATTAATTCATTTTCTAATTGTCTCCTATAATTAAATGATCACCCTCGTATAGTTGTCTTTATTGAAACTAATAAATCTAATATGTAAAGAAAAATTATCAAATCAAACAAACAAGACAATCGTGTAAATTTGTTCGAATAATATACTAATTCTACTAGAGAATACCTCTTGAATTCGACTGAATAATACTGTAAGTATCTTTTTCTCTTTGAAGTCAAGAGAAAAGAAAAGAAAACTTTCCTTCATCTATCTGTTGTTCTTTGATTGGCTCGTTATCAGTATCTATCAACAGACTCATTATCCGATCTATGAATACATATGATTATTTTCGAATGGATCTGTAATAAATCTAGATAGTTTTTTTTAACAAATTTATCATTGTCTTTCGTTTGTAATAGACCTTTGACTTTCAATATTCCGTGATTTGATTCATTGCTATCCGAATAGAGAAGAAGAAAAAGAAGAAAAAAGAAATCCTTTTTTGTTTTTGTCTTTTTCTGATTGGCTCTGAAGCGCGAAGAGAAGAAAGCAAAATATCCGAATGAATACCAGATGTGTTTGTCAATGAAAGAATCTCCGACATACCTGTACTCGTGCTTCTGTCAAATCACATCGAAGAGCAAGTTGTTCGCGAACATAAACATCTGGATAGTGAGTCTTTTGAAAGACACGTTCCATTTCTTCCAATTGAAATGATGTAAATGTCGTACGATTGCGTCGTTTCTTTCGTTTGGATTCATTGCCATTGGAATCATTGGTTCCATCACCTTCGTCCGATGACGAACCACTATTCGTATTATTATGTTGAACGCATAGTTTCTTCGTCGAATCCATACATGATGATTCTAAAATATGAGAAATTCGATCAGATTATCATCGTTTCGCAAAAAGAGAAAATTTCGAATAGATTTCTTTTTTTTGTATTTCTTTGGACGTAATTTTTTTCCCGAAGGAATGAACGGAAATGAAATCAGCAGCAATAATCACGTTCGATCTGTCTGCTTATCTCTTATTCTTTTTCAATAGGCGTGGAGGCACGCACATACGCTTGATATACCTGCTGAGCAATAACAACTCAATCATATTCGATGAAGCCACATCAACCAGCAAACGAAGAAATCAAGGAAATCAATCGTTTTTCTTTTTTCTTCATCATCGTTTCGTATGTATACATGGTAAAATGTTTCTCTATGTGAGATATAGTTAATGATAGAAAGTCATTTTCAAATGAAGATAATCAACTTAGTACATTGGTAATGTTTTAGCTTTCATAGATTGTTCGCAATGAAAGAAATCAAGAAACGAAAAGAACAAACAAAAAAAGCGAGAAGATTTACCTGAATGAGGATGATGAAGCATGGTGAATTGGATGGCTGTGAATTGGGACTAATTGTCAATTGAAGGCAAGGTGTTAATTCAATATATTTGAACCCTTTTTTTTTCCTCTAACCGAATTTTCGACCGACAACGTAATCTGTATGCACACGGCTCTAATTTTATTAATCAGTTATCTGCAGAACCCAATGTAAGCCACCGTCGTAGTTGAGAGAGAAAGAGAGAGGAAAAGAGAGGCAATACCATTCGAATAAAGAACTAGAATGTACTATGTCGTCGTGTCGGCAAAAGAGAAGATTAATGGCAATATACTCATATTCTTGTGCTTTTTCTTCTTCTTCCTCTTCTCTCTCTGTCTCTATTTCTCGCTTGTCGATTTTCTTTCCCCTTCGGCTGGTTGCCAGATAGATACATGGTTGAAGTGCGTAAATTTGCCGATTGGTCCATATGTATAAGAAAGATACTCTATCCATATATGTTCTTCGCCTTTTGATCCAGTATGTGAACAAGAAAACTGTTCTCTTTTTTTTCTTCTTCTTGAGAAGTGAGTAGAAACAACACCAACAGATGATTCAAAAAAAAGAGAAACTAAATGTTAAAAAACAAAATTTTTTTAAAATGTATCAACGGGAATGTTTCTTCCTTTCTTGCTTCTTTATATTTCGATTAGATATTGCACTCGAAAAGGGCAATTAGGGTGATTGTCGTTGATAAGTTGTGCGCACGCACGTATGTCAACGGCTCGTTTATTATACAAAGAAACGAAGTCTTCTATCATATCTCGTCCTTCTATAAAGGCAGGCATCGAAATGATTTGTCTTCATCGATCAACACAAGTAGCCCAACGAGCAAAAACTAGTCAATCGAAATCTCCACCCCCATTTGTCTTTCGTTGATTGGCTAATGAAAGTACTGAAAAGCAAAAAAAAAACGATAGTTTATTATCTTTTCGTTTCGAAATCGAACTCAATTCGATTGTTTGTCGAACAAATCCCAAATGAATATCAGAAATATCTTTTTTTGTTTCTTTCTTTGACGCGGCAAAGATCAGTTAGCTAGGAAAAAATAACAAACTCATCTTCTTCATCTTATTTCTCAAAACAACAAGCAAACAAAAAATTCGATGCTGCATAAAATTAAGACATGCCAAGATGATATCTCTTATCTATATCGTTCGTCATTTGCATAGTTTGTTCAATGATAAACTCTTCATCTTATTGTTGTTGTTGTTGTTGTTGTTGTTCTTGTCTGTTCAATACATAAATCTGTTCGATGATGAACAATTACAATTAATACAGTTGTCTTCGCGGATGATAGACAACGATATATAAACGTACAAAACACAGGAGCTGAATTTCAATTAAAATCTCAAGCGAATATTCTTTCTTGGGCCAATAAAACAAACAAACGAGATGATTAGTTCTTGTTAGAAAGTGTCAATTACAACATAACAGACAAGGATAAAGAAGGAAAAGGTTTTTTTAAGAGAAATAACATCTATGTATACAAATCGAACATTATTAAATTACTAATCGAAAAGCAAAAGAAACTCGTTTTTTTTTGTATATACAAAGTTGTTAGGAAAATAAACTTGTCCGATGGAAAAGAGCATGCCTATATCGATTAGCACTTTAGTAAAGTTCACATCATGTCTATCATAAAAGATTACTTTCAGTTTCTTTCGACACATATGGAAAGATTATTCAAAGTATATAATCTTGTAAATGGATGTGTTCTGCTAAATAACAAACACTAATCATACAATCATAACTACGTATTCAAAGATATTTTCAATTTGTTCTTGAATTTATTGGGTAGAAAATGCGATGATTGGATGATTGAATAGTTGTTGAAAGATGTTAGCAATATTTCATCATCGACAGTAGTTTTTCGAATCAACATCGATTCGATAATCTTTTAAATATAACTTATTTAATCAAAAAGAAAAAAAATTTCGATTATTAACACTCCAGATCATAATTTTTTTTTCATAAAGATGGACTTAAAATTACGTATAATCTGGGTGTTATCCAGGGGTAGAGACTAATCGCTTACATATTATATATATATATATGTATATATAGATATATATGTACACCTTGTTTACTTGATTTCATTCGTTGAAAAGATACATATGTAAATTCCATTCGAGGGACATATATTCTTCGCATATTTTCGTTGTATTCGCCTAGATCTATCTATTCGTCTAGTCAAGCGAGAGCGAAGAAAATAGTTTTTTTTTCATCATTGTTTTCATTCTTTTCAGTCTGAAATAAACATATAAGAACTTGTCACATGACCAAATCAAACGAAGAGAATACTAATCGTTTGTCTTTGTTTTAAATATTTATCCCTGGTGAAAAAAAAATATCATTTCGTTTGTGTTTTCAGAAAGAAAGAAAGAGAGAGAGAGAGCGTGTGTGTGTTTGTAATCACAATATTCTTTATCTTTGATATTATAGTCTTCTATTCATTCGTTTAATCACAATTAAAACAATTTCGAAAAAAAAAATATAACAAAAAACAAAAAACAATGGAATCAATTCTTGGTCGAGGTTATTCAATCAATGAAGAAACAGATTTAATTGAGCAATATTCACCATTATCAAGTACAATCGATGAAGATTTAGAACAAGATGATGATCTATTCTATACCGAAGGTGAACATGTTCAAGTACGAAATGAAGACGAAGAACAAGAAGAAGACGACGACAATTCATCGACTGTACCAAATAGTAATGGTACACTTTCGACAACATCGATTGACGAACTGAGTGGCATGAACTTAAGCGCATTTAAACCGCCGGCATTGAAATTAATGCCTGTTGAAGCAACACCACCGCCAACACCATTGGTTCCACGTCGTTTATTAGATCCGTTAACAAGTGCAACAAATGATTTTCAAAAAATGACAATCAATACAAATTTACCATTGACACCGCCGCGAAATGCCGTCGATTTAAATAATACAAATTGGTCATTGGGAACAACGAATTCGACAAGTGATTTACGAAATAATTTAAATAATATTAATACTCCTATGATTAATAATAATAATAATAATTCATTATTTTCGCGTCCATCCGATACGACACCGAAAACGGCCACATCAGCTAATCTTTTGACGCCAACAAGTATCGATCGATTTTTTACTGGTCATCGTCGTCTATCGGATTCAAATTTTATATCATCAACAACACTTGATCATCCGCTGGCTATTTCAACAACAACAACAACATCTTCAAGAAATACATCGACATCAATTCAAAATAATGAACTCGCCAATGAATCCAACCATTTATATTCCTATATGGATCAAATTGTTGAAGGAAATCTTGGCACAAATGGTACACCATCAACAACAACAAGTTGGTCGACATTGATCAGTTCGAATAGTGCAAATAATGATGATCTACTTTCGTTTTCATCATTATCTCGAACACGTATCAATAGTAGTTCGTACGCACCATCGACACCACAATTGAATTTCAAACCTCTCCAACAATCGTCACCACTTCAAGTACAACCTCAATCAATGCATTTACCAGCTTCGCCATATCCTCAACGATTAAATTCTGCAAGTGCTATCTTTCAACCGAGTTCGAATACAACACCATCATCAAACGGTCCATTTAGTCATTCATCAGCATTTCATCCTCAATCGCCCGTTACACATCAAAATCAACATTTATTGTCTTTATCTCAACAAACGCAACGTCCATTATGGCAACAACAACAGCAACAACAGCAACCACCGCCACCTCCACCACCAATGCCACAGTCATCGATTGCTTCTCAACAATCATCTCAACCACCGCAGCAACATCGTCCTCTACTTCCAATCGGTATGTCACCAATGCCTCCTCCGCCTCCACCGCAATCGTTACAACAACAACAACAATCGCAATCGGCGATGAACCAACTTCAAAATAATGATGCTTGGCTTCTAGCTGAAATGACCGCGATGTTACGTCAAAATCAACAGCAACAAATGACTGCTTTCAATACAAATATTACTCTTAGTTCAGCCGCTCAACAGATTCTTGCCGCTAGTTCGAATAATAATAATAATCGACCATTACGTTCGGAGAAAATCGATATTGAAATAATTAAACATCTAATTCGCGAAGCACGATGGAAACGACGATGTGGAATGAAGAAAGAAGTAATTTTCCTCAAAATAAAAAAAAACAACCAAATCCTATTCTCAATTTTTAGGTGTGCGTTTTTTGTCGAAATAATGGTGAAAACGAACTTATCTACACAAGTCATTCATTAAAAGATTCCGTTGGTAATGTAACATGTCCTATTTTACGTGCCTATCAATGTCCAATTTGTGGTGCAACAGGTGCTCAAGGTACTAATAACACAGTCGAATTGTTCTAATCAAAACGAAAAACAATTTTATTTTCTTTCGTTAAGCTCATACAATCAAATACTGCCAAGCAGCTGGTGATGATAGTAATCGACATGTAGCTACGCCGTACGAAAAAATGATTCGTACACAATGTATGCAAACATTTGGACTTGACGATAATTTAACTACGTCTATGCCTGCTCTATTCGGTCCAATTGGTAGTAATTCACCTGGTGGTAGTCCAGCATCGCTTTGGCCGGCAGCATTAACTGGCGCTTGGCCAGGAAGTAATTTATAAAAAAAAACCAATATATTATCAAAACAATTAATTGAAATATAAAATGAAATTATGCAAATTCATTTTTATACAAGTTGTCAGATAGAATTTTCGGTCTTTTTGCTGAGCAGATGTTTTTTGTTTTTATAATACTTTGCCGCAAATAGTTTCCGAGTGATTTCATGATTATTCTTCAAAAAAAAAACCAAGTACTTATACTTTTCTTTTCTACCAGTGAATTATTTTTTTGTGATTTATCTATATCTTTACAGTTTTTTTTTCTCACGGGATGTTATTCTCGGATCGTCAGTCTTGTGAATCTTGTTTTTTTTTCTCTTTCATATGATGTCATTCTTTTTTTTTGTTTGTATTGTTATCGATCAAACAAAAAATAACTAAAGTGATACTCATTGTCTATTTTGTTCTTCAACATTCAGATACATTTTTTTTCTCTGCTTCTTTTTTTTCTTGACTTCATGATTTCTTTCTTTTCTTTAGCGTTTTTGTTTTAGTAGTTTGACTGATCAATATATAGAGTGATGTTTACAGTTTTCTTTTTGCGCATGCACGAATCCAACCATCAGTCGTGTTCTCATTTTTTCTATTTTCAAGTACTAACTGTATTTCTTCTGTTTGTTTGTCTGTTATCAGTATTGTAAGCTCTAGGAAGATGTGTAATACGCTCCTCTCGTTTCTTCTTGTTGTTCATTCCGGTCAAGATAAAGACAAACACAGTTTCTTTTTCTTTTTTTAAGTATTCCAAAATAAAATCCAGTAGAGAAAAATGTTGATTTCCGAAATTGAAAGTCTAATCGTCGAGAATTTGTTCGAAGTTTATTATTAAGAAGAAATCATACAAATCAAACAAAAAGAAACGAAGAAGAAGAAGAAGTGAAAACGATAGTCTATTAGCTTGTTTTTCTGTTAGGTCATGAGTATTCAAAAGTAAACTAAATACACGCAAATCACAGACAAAATTTTTTTGTTCGTTTTTTAAATGGTATTCATAATCAATTGATGTTGCTCTTCGAATGTTTTGGCTAAATTTCTTGTTGGCCAATGAATACCATCGGCAAACGGTCGATGTGTTGATGGAAGAAGATTTTTATAGAATATTTCTCTCCAATGATTGATTCCCAAGAACATCTTCCAATTTAATACAAATCCTAAATCATAGGGATTGACAAAGCGTTGTTTCGATTCTTTTAAACGTTTTCGTTCGGTTCCGTTGATATGAAATTCAATTGTTGTTTCAGCACGTGAAACTAACCAAAAATGCCACAATGTAAATCCGCATAAGACAACGCAAGCTGTTATAGCAACAATAAATAAGAATAGAAACGTAAAACTTGATGATTGATTCGAAATATCTGGCAACATTTGTGCTTCATCTAAACGTCCACCGAACATTAAATCGACATAGGAGAAAATCTTTCGACCGAAGAGATAATGTTGAAATTCAGTAAAGCCCATTGTCGATACGTAGAACGCACCGAACGTGAGAAAAAAACAAAATTGAAAAAAATAACGATGATTTAAATGTCCAACACAATTGTTTATCCATGGACAATGATGATCTTGATTCAAAATACATCGTGCACATATCGAACAATGATGTGCACGAATTGGCTTAGGAAATATACATTTACGACAAATATTTTGTGTCGCTGCTTGAACGTTAATTATGGATTTGGAAGAATCGAGCGGAGTCGTCCGAGATAACTGATTGTCATGTAAATCCAGAATCGTCACTTCATTCGATTTCGTATTATTATTTTTATCAATATTAGCCTGGTGAATTTTCATTAAATCTCGACTTTTCTTATCGAAATTATACGGTTCCAGATAGCCGAAATTCGGCGATGAACCTGGATCAACACGTATACATTGAATATAATTAAACATAATATTCACTAATAACCAATGTGCAAATACAATATGGAAAATAAATGTCAGCGAATTATGTTGACTGTCAATTGAATTGTATAAATGAACGAATATTGATGTATAGAATATATATACAGCAACAGACATAATTATGAAAAAAAAGCAAATAAATAATCGCCCGAGATATTTGGCTAGACGATCGGTGAGGCAGAATATCGGCTGAAGAATAGTATCGATTCGGAGATCAATTGAATCATCGTTGTTCAAGAAAAACGTCTTGTAGATCAAGGATATTCGTTGACATAATGGTATTTGTCCAAGTTGGGAACATAGTTTCCATCGTCGGAATGAACAACGACAAATACGCATTCGTTGAGAATATTCTGAAAAGAAACAAGAAGTTAGTTTAAATTCAGTGTTTGTTTTTATTCAAATCTTGAACACATCAGTTTTATTTAACGAAAAAAAAAAATGAAAGAAAAACGATGTGAATGATTCCAAGATGCAGTCTGACTTTGACTGAAGACGAAAGAGAATCGGCCTACAAATTTGTGTGATTAAGATGTCAAATTTGTTTCTCGTAGTTGCTCTTCAATGTCATCTAAATCATCACCGAATAGATCTTCATCGATTTGAACTTCTTCTTTATTTTCATCGTTTTCATCGTCGTCATCATCATCATCATCCTCGTCATTGTTCACTGTCGATGCCGTTTCGTCGTATCCAGATGCGGCATCAGTACCACCGGTTGCTTCACTGAGTTTATTCGCTTCAGCAGCAGCTAAAATGTAAATGAATCGTTTTTACTTTTCCCTCGAAATTCAAGTTTTAGAGTTGCCAAACCTTGAGCCGCTAAAGCTTCTTGTCTTTCTTGTCGTTCTCGTTGTACTTTACGGTAATTTTCGAATCGATCTGCATTGGCAATCGTACCCGTATTATCAACTTCTCTGGCTTCTTGTGCTAACAAATCGATGTTATCTAAATCTCGAATATTCTGTTTTTTAACTGCGCTTGCCTAAAATCAAATGATTTGATTCAAATATCGAGCATATTCATTTGAATTTACTTGTCCTTCCGCTCCTTCTTCTTCTTCTTCGTCTTCATCGTCTGATCGATGTTTGTAATCAATATCATTATCGGCGTCTTCATCATCATTAGCAATCAAATCAGGATTAAATGTGAACATTTCCCGACCGGATAGACCGACTAAACGACCGTGTTTGACGAAATCCGTTCGTTTTTTCTCTTCATCTTTGACTAATTGTTGTTTTTTCTCTTCAATTTTACGTTTTTTCCACGCGAGAAACGATTCCAGTGTAACTTTCGTTACATTACTACCTAATGCCGCTCGTTCACTTTCGATTAATTCCTCAAGAGATATCGTTTCTTTTTGTTCTTCAAGCAATTTTCGATCACGTTTCAACATAAAACCTTTTTGAACAAATGCAAACAATCGATTTTTTCGAAATAGAAAATATTTACCAGGTGGTAAAGCGTGTCGATATTGACAATTGGCTCCATTTTCTATGAATAGACGATGAAAATAGATCGATTGAACACAAAACACACTTACGACACGACCAAAACCAGCCGTAGGTGCTGTTTTCAACTGCTTCGAGAAAATATTTGCAAACCTATGCAAATAAAACATCAGACAAATCTACAACTCAAATAAATCTACTCACGATTTGTGTTGCATTTTTCTTTTTATTATCTTCACCGTGTTTTTTCTCTACAACTTCAGCTAATTGCTCTTCATCCCAATTGGCCATTGTGTCTTTAAAAAAAAGAACGAAACTCTGAATTTTATTCATACGAATTTCAACGAACCATTTTCTTTATTTCCACCTTCTCGAACATCGTCGTACAAACTACGTTTCTCAGCTTTTCGTTCAATGGCAAGATCGTGGGAGAATTTACATTTACCACCCTTCGTGCATGAGCCCTGTTTGAAATACATGCATAGAACTGACTTGGGATCGGTTCCTAAAATCAACGAATGCCTATTTTCGATTGAGAAATCTCGTATGCTGACCAGCAGCTAGAACTTGTTGAGCGATAACAGGTTTGAAAAGAGTTTGTAATTCAGCTTCAGCCCTTTTCTTTTCTTCTTTTCGTTTTTCCTTTTCTTCTTGCTGTTTGGCGATCTAAGAACAACGACAACAACAATGAATCGACGTTTTTTTCGTAATCGAAACGAACTTCACGAGCGGATTTGCCGGCATTTTGAACTTGATTTTGAACTTGTTGAATAAATTTCTGATTTTTTGCACCTTTTTTATTCTTTAAACCGAATGTTTTATCCTAAAATAATCAATCAATATTTACTTCCTAACTGAACAAATGTTTCCAAGTATTATTACTTCAATGACTTTTTGTTTAGCCTTGTCAACTGTCTTTTTACTTGGTTGCTGTTGTTTAGGAGGCATTGATTGACTTTTTAGGAAAAAAAAACAAATAGTAATAGAACAATCTTAAATGATCGAACGAAAAACAATTAACTATGAATATCTACGGATTCACAAGTGAATTATGATCAGAGTTTGCCTTTCGAAATCAATGGACATTTCTATTGGTTACAACATGGCACCAATGGCATGCGTTTGGCGTGAACTCTATAGAAAATTTTCAATTGCTCGATGCATGAAAAAAAGTAAACAAAGTATTTATCGTTATCGATTTTCCTTGACGAAGGAAGAAAAAAAAGAAAAACCTTCGAATATCGATCATCCAAAAACGCATTAGACGTATATGAAAATTATTCGCTCTTCATTTTTTATTTCTACATGAAATTTACGACACAATTTCCATAAAAAATCAATAAATTGCTTGCGATCATAAATATGTAGATTGACATCGTAGTTTTTGTTCTCTCTCACTCTCTCAGTTTGTCGGAAGGAAACGCCATAAAAGAAACAGTTCAAACATTTGTGCATTTTTTTTCTTTTGTCCTTCAGATTTATCTTGTTTTTTTTTCTTTTTCTGAATCTCATTTCTCAAAATGGGTCGAGGTTGTTTCAATGAAATTGGTTCAACACGGGTTACATTAAAATGGTTTTCAATTATGGTTTTAATATCTCAAATCATCGGCGTTCTCGCCATTATTCTTCTCGCAGTTTTCTTTGGTCAATATCGTGGTGGCTTCAGTTGGACAGTACGTTTAATGAAAAACAGAGAATTCTTCTCATTTTTGACTTTGATTTAGTCGGATTTAACAAAAGAATTCAACTATCATCCATTGTTCATGACATTAGGCATGATTTTTTTCTATGGCGATGGTAAGAGGAGCTTCTCGGATGATTTTATTGGATTGAATTTTTGTTTTTTTTTCAGCTATTTTAGCATATCGTGTTTTTCGTGACGTTAAGAAACTTCGAGTGAAAATTCTTCATGGTTCATTGTTGGCTCTCTCGCTTATATTCGCATCGATCGGTTTGAAAGCCGTTTTCGATAGTCATAATCTCGATACACCACCGAAAGAAAATCTTTATTCGATTCATTCATGGATCGGCATGACAGCTGTGGTTTTCTTTGGTTTGCAATGGGTAGCTGGTTTTGTTAGCTTTTTATTTCCGACATTAAGCGAAGAACTACGTCGAGCTTATATGCCAAGGTGAGAAATTCAAAAAAGAAAAGTTTTTTACTTAAATACTCATTCGTTTTTGTTGTTTTTTCAGTCATAAATTTTGGGGTAAAGTTATTTTTATTTTTGCTGTTGGTGCAGTTTTGACTGGAATTACGGAATATTGTATTTTGTAAGTTCGAAAATACAAAAAATGATTTCGAAAATATATTCTTATTTTTCAGTAAAAGCATCTATGGAAATGACCAAACACGATATCAGAAGAATATTATTAATTTCGTCGGTGTATTTGTTGTCAGTTTCGCGACGATCATTCTTTATTTAGTCAGTCATCCAGCTTATCAACGACCACCTGACAATCAAATTGAACACATTCCTCTAGCTGAATAATCGACAAACACAAAGTCAAAATGTCAATTCCTATCGAATATCTTTAAACGTATTATCTTATTTTGTTGTCTTGTGATCTCATTTTTGTTTTAAATATTACATTTTTCGTCGTTTCTTTGAAATACCCACGGTATTATTACCTAGTCTATATATCTTTAGCAAATAAGACGATCATTTATGTGAATTTATAAATAAATATATTCGAAAAAAAAACACTATTTTAAACAAACGAAACGTATTTTCATTGTTGTTTTTTGTTGTTAAATAATCAACTCGATGTTTATTATCTTTTTATTTTATTGTTCGTGTCACTTTATTCAACGTTCAACAATAAACTAAATTCTTGATATTGGGAATATTGAAATTGAATGTTATGAACTTATAAGTTTTTATCAATCGGATAGATCATTTGATGAAAATTTGAGAACATGATCATTTGAAAATTTTCACATATCTTATTCATGATCAGATATTTCCCTCTGGGAAGACATTAAATACCGTTTGAGAAAAAGAAATACCGTCGACAATGAGCATCAACGTGTCGGTACTCTTCTTCTTTTTCTTTCCACACATCGAATCGATTGATTACCGGAACTAATGAGTTCGCTTTTTTTCGGAATTTTTAATTCTTTAACCATCACGAACGGTGTATCGGTTCTGTTCTGTTCTTTTTCTTAACGAATATGCCGAATCGATCAACGATCGATTGTATCATTAATCATGAAATTTTAAAAAAGCAAAATCCTATGAAAATAACCTCGTATTTTCCGATTTAGATACATTCACGTCATCAGTATTCAATTACCAGACAAGACCTCGAAGATTTGTAATTCTATCTTAAGAAACGATATTTTTCATTATCTGTCATGAGTCCCAATTCTCAAAGGCGATTTTCTTTTTTGTTTCTCCTTGCAAGGACATCGATTCATGTCTATATTGTATGTTTATTTAACATTTCGAAATAAGAAGAATCGTCTTCTTTTTCTCTCTCAACATATTTATCGACATTGACCACCTACAGTTTCGAACGAGCAAAGTCACAGCCTAATTTGCTTTGTTCTTTACTCATCGGTATCGATCCTCTATACACATATCATTCTCAGTGGAATAGAACTCCAACATATCAATTAACGAAGTCCAACATCATCGATGTTTCTCACCGAGGGAGTTGCACATCTCGAACACACAGAGAGATAAAAGTAAAAAAGAAACGAAGTCAAAACAAGACGAAGAAATGAAAGCAATAATTACCTTTTGTCATTTTTTACTTGTTTGGCTTTTATCTCGATAGATTCTAATTGAAGTCAAAAACAAGAGCAAACGGAACAAAAAAAACACGACGAAATATAATAAATTAAAATGCGAAGAAACAACGATTGTCGATATTCATTTATTTCTTTTTCTTCTATACATATATATACATGTATATCAAACTGACATGAATATAATTGATTTTTTTTTGCTTGTCTTTTGGTCGGAATGATGATCATTATTTGTATTAGATTCTTATTCTCGAGTCTGATTGTGCCATTATCTCTTTTGACAATCGATAAATGTCTTTTCGACTGTAATCACTTTTACAGACTATAATGACTAATAGTAATTTCTTCAATAAACACACCTGTTTAAATCTGACTCTGACATTATGATCGATTTCACCAAAACATATCAGTTCGATTTACTCGACTAATTTAATCGATTACATTTTTCGAATAGTTTCAACATATTTCTATGATCATATCTCAACAATGACAATTAAATTCAACAAATATAAAAATCGTATCATATCAAGACAATCTTTGGAGCAAAGATTTTGCATTCGAGTTTTTTTTTCTCTTATTTATCTTTTTGGAGTTGGAGAAGAATATCGCGTTCATATTGTTATCAACTAATGTAATGTTTGTTTTGATTTAATCAATCGTTGTTAGTTTTCTTCTTCTTCTCCATTTTTGCTTGACGTTATTATCAGTTCGTTTGTGTACATCATCAGACATGGAATAAAAGAAAGATAGATAGAGAAAGAGAAAAGAACCGATGAAGAAACAATTCTTAATTGCTATTCGATCCTTTTATCAGGCACAGTTTCATTCGACCAACCAGATAAAAGGAAACTAGAGAAAAGAAAAAGACGAGATGATAGAATCAGAAAGAGAAAAGAAAAAGAAGAAGAAGAAGAAGAAGCTTCGTTACAAAATCCAGCTACAGACTTTTGTTTTGTGTTTGATACATATTATTTGATTGAGTCTATTCTCGACATTAGTATTTTAATCATTTGAAAACAATTCACCATGATGACAGATTTTCGTAGTTGTCAACAACAGTATTGCGATGGTCCATCGGTATCAACAGCACCTGTTTCGGTTTCATCATACGGAGCTTATTTTCATCCAAACAGTGCAAATAGTTCGGCAAGTCAATTATATTCATCTGTCGATGGACAATATGCTGCTGTTGCTCAATTTGCACCAACATACGCATCACAATTCTACCATCATCATCAACAACAACAACAACAGCAGCAGCAACAACATGGCTATTCAACGAATCTTCGTTCATATGCAACCTATGATCTCGATTCAACATCAGCAGCAGCAGCAGCAACAACAACAACAAATTCAAATTCATCATCATCATCATTTTTACCGCATTATTCAACTCTTCAACCAGCTAATTCATCTTATTTACATATTCGAGCACCATCACTTTCACCACCCGTCCTACAACCATCATCTGAACATAGTCCAGAAAAAGTTCTTCTCAATAATGCCAATAATTTCTATATACCAACATCACAATTACAAACATCGACTCTCTCTCATATTTCACCATCGAGTTCAATTGGCTCATCATCAGGCGCTGGCTCTCGATCTCCATCGAGTCATTCATGTGATGAACAATCCAATTTAACATTAACACCTCATAAAAACGACCATCATGCAGGTTCAACAACCGATGGAAATCCATCGGCATCAGGCTCATGCGATGGAACTCGTCGTTGTCTTTTATGGGCATGTAAAGCTTGTAAACGAAAAACTGTTACTGTCGATCGACGAAAAGCAGCGACAATGCGTGAACGACGACGTTTACGTAAAGTTAACGAAGCTTTCGAAACGTTAAAACGACGTACATGTCCAAATCCAAGTCAACGTTTGCCAAAAGTCGAAATTCTTCGTAATGCAATTGAATATATTGAAAATCTCGAAGATTTACTTCGTTCAGCTGGAGTCAGTTCAAGACCATTACGACATGATATCGATCAAAAGCCAACGAATACAAACGAAGTAAGAACACAACACACATTCTCTAACTTGTAAATCGAGCTATTCATTAGTTAATTTCTCATCTCTCGTTAAAAGAAGCGCACGCACATAAAACAAAGCAGAACAACCAAGAGAATCATTTTCTTAATATCAAATATTTTTTGTTATTTATTCGATCGTTTATTTCTAATGTGTGTTTGATCATTGCTTCTTTGTTATCACAAGTATAATTGAATGTTTACATTTTGAAAAGAGGAAAAAAGGCCCGTCTCTATGTGTCATTCTGGACATTTTCTTTCTATTGTCTTTTCGTTTTATATACATACATTAGGAAATATATTCCAGACATTGATTTTTCTTTGTTTTTATTCGATATTTAGTTATTAAAAGCACGATCTTCAACAGCAAACTACAGTGAAAAATATAATAATACAACGACAACATCATCGTCAACGACAACAACTGATTATAGTAATAATTCATCGACACCGTCTGTCTACGGATCGATTGATAGTAAGTTAATTCAATGAATTCGATTTTTCAAAAGAAAAAAAAACGGTTATGATTGATTTTACATATGCAATGTATCGATCATTTCGATGTTTCAACAAAAGAGAAAAAAGAAAATCAAATGAATCAGAAGATTTCTCTTTTTTCATAATAACGTTTCGCTTCGTCAAACGTGCTAAATAGCGTGTTGATGATGATGATGATGATGCAAATGGATTTTTTTTTGATGTTTTAAGAACACATGTTCGATAAATGAAAGACAGTATGTCTGATATGTATCTTTCTCATCGAACTAAGGCGGAGGTGCTGTCAGCATTATCATCATACTTGCTCATCTATGTAGACGATTGTTGTTTTTGTTTTCTCTAGTCAGTTAATTCATTAAATCATCTAATCGAATTTGTTTTTGTGTTCGTAGATTATGCTGATGTCGTTTTGCCACATCATTCAACATCGAATGTTTCAAGTTTAGATTGTCTATCGATGATTGTTGAAAGTATCGATCCAACTAAACTCGTCAATCCGTCAACAACATCAACTAGTGCTATTTTAAATCGCTGTTGTTAAAAACACAAGAAACAAAAAAAAAGAACTAATCAAACATTCACTGTTTTTCTATGTACAGTTTTTTGTCTTATGTCTTCTTGTTTGCTATCTTCGTCTTTTTTTTTAGTAAGCATCATATTGAAAAGAGAGAGAATGTTCTGTTCACATAAAAAATATATCTCTTTGTTAAATATTCAAATTGATTTTCGGACAACCTTCATATTTCATCACACATGAATAACTAAAGTCGACTTTTTGCCTTACGGACTATTGATTTGATCATTAAGAAAGTTTCATTCGGCATTGTAATTCGAAACTAAATTGTATAAAATCAGAAAAAGAAAGAAGAAAAACGAATCTCTTTTCTTTCGTTCTGATTTAATTATCTATTGTTAATACAAATATAAACGAGAAAATCGAGTTCATTTATATAGACAATCAGACAAGTAAGTCTATATACCTAGCGAATTAGGTATCTGTACGTAAAGTAAGCACTTGCGTGCTCATTACTCGAAGGAGGAAAAAGAAAGCAACGAGTAAACGATGAATCGATAGGCGGTACATCCGCGTATTGCCGTTGAGCGTCTTGTATATGTAATTGCGTCTTTAGTTCTTTTTTTTTCGATTGTTTGTTTAGTTCACATATACATATATGCAAACGATAGTCGACTTCAAATTCAATAATCATATGCATTCAAGCATCCTATCTTATTCTCATTGCAAGTTTAATACAAATGAGTGAACTAGTTCGATAAAAAAAGAAAAGAGAACAGAGAAATCTAAGCCTTTGGGTGACAATATTGAAGAAAACGTTTTTTCTTTCTTTCTTTTTCTTTATAGATTTGATTGTATAGAATCAATGAATGAATAAACTAGATAATTGGTACCGATATAGGTATAATACGTAATACGAAACAAGAATTATTTCATACTTCGAAGAATACAAATCAATGTCATCAAACAACGATTGTCGTCATTTGGAATATTCGTTCAACAATCCTAATAGCATCTTAAGTGTTCTATGACAACATCCATTTATTCATTCATACGACCATACACATACACACACATATATATACACACTTATAAATACGAAATCATACTTGTATAAATGTACTATGCTGAAATTAAGTTGTATTTTGATTGTTTTATCGGTTATTTCAATAATAAAAACCGATATTGAAAAATCAAATTTATCTGACCGAAATCGAACATATATGTAAACAAATTTCAGTTCTAAATTGATTTTACTTTTTTTTTTAATTTTGTTTTCAAAGGTTATTCGTTTCTGAAGATGTACCTATTGGTCATACACAAATCATCGACACATTTGATTCTTCATTTTGTTCCTCATATTCCATTAAATCTCATCAATATCATCGACATGATCTACCATTTGAAATTCAATTAAATACAAATGAAAGTTGCATTTTAAATCTTCATGTCATACGTTCACTGGATCGTGAACAAACGCCCATGTATACCATACGAAAACAGTTAATCAACGAAAATACATTGAATGATCAAGATCAAATTAATATTCAATTGTCAATTGTTATCTTAGATGTCAATGATCATGTGCCACAATTCGAAAGTGAACATTTTCATTTTGTCGTATCTGAAAATCTTCCAGCTGGCTCATTGATCGGCCGAATTCAAGCTCATGATCCCGACATATTTCTCAATGGGAAAATTTCTTATACTCTCTTTGGTCATGATTTAATTCAAGATGAAAATCGAACTATGTTTCGAATCGATAAAGATACAGGAGAATTATTTCTGCTGGAATATGAACTTGATTATGAGACAAAAAAAGAATATACATTGATGGTTGAAGCAAAAGATCACGGTGATTCAGAAGCAACACTTTGGCCATCGGTGCCATCGTATGCTGATATAACAATTACAGTTGAAGATGTTAATGATCAAAAACCACAGATTAGTTTTACAATACCCAATGAAGATAGACAAGACGGGAATATTCAATTTATGAATCTTTCGAATTCAAATTTAAATTTTGGTTTGATCCTTTTTTTTGTTTTTAAATATCGAAGAAGAAAAAGAAAGTTGCTTTTTTATTTTCAGAACAAGATCGTTTATTACAATCTTTTCGATCTATTTCGACCTTTTTCGATGCTAACACTGAATTCATTCATCTTACCAAAGAAGAACCTCTACCAGCTGAAATGCTTCTCGGTCTATTTCATCTTCGTGATAATGATCAAACATCAAACGGTCAACTTTCACTTGAATTATACACTTATATTCGTTGTTCAACCGAAGGTTTAAATTTAGGTAAAAAAAAACAAACAATTTCGAATCGAATTTCTCTTCTTTTTTTCGTATAAAGATAATCACACGTTATGCCGTGCTTCGGATCTGTTTCGTTTATCTGTATTTCGTCCGAATGTCTACGGATTATTCACCAATCGAATGCTCGATCGTGATGAATATGAAAATTACATTCTACATTTTATTGCAAATGACAATGGTGATCGACCGATTCGTAGCGAACAACGACGTTTATCATCTCGACAAAGTTCGACGTTAAACATCGATGATTTTCTCAAACTCCGTGTCGATCAAAATTTCAATTCGATTCAACCGATCGCACTTCAATCGGATTTAATCTTCTTTTTAACTCTTTCCGATATCAATGACAATGCTCCTCGTTTCGATCAAATCTATTTTCATATTGAAATCAATGAAAATCAACCGAAAAATACGCCACTCACGCGTTTACACGCTCGTGACATTGACAAAGGCAAAAATGGTTCGGTTCGATATGAACTAATCGTTAAAGATCGTCCAGAATTCTCTCTCGATGCACGTACGGGTATTCTACGTATGAAACAAAGTCTCGATCGTGAACAATGCGAATTATATCGAGTTGGAATACGTGCCCATGATCTCGGCTCTCCAAATCGAAAGTATTCTTCCATAGCTCTCGTTGATATTCAAGTGAAAAACGTCAATGATCACGTGCCCTATTTTCTTCATGATGTTTATCATTTTGATATTCAAGAAAATCTTCCCATTGGAACTATTGTCGGACGATTAACAATCGGAGATCGAGATGAACAAGAACCAATCGAAAAAGTTATTAATTTATCATCACTCGAAGATTTCGATTTACCAATGATTAATTTAACGAAATCAGATCAAATATCAAGGTAGATAAAACTTTTCAATAATAATAATAAAGAGAAATGTCTGTCTTTGTCTCTAGTACAATCGAGTTTTTATTTGTTGATACTCAACAAAATGAATCTCTATCGAATTTATTTTCGATTGATTCTCAAGGATTTCTTCGTACAATAGCCATACTTGATCGTGAACTCAAATCTGATTACAATCTCTCGATATATATCTACGATTCGAAACTGAAATTGAATTCTCTTCCAACAACAATTCTCGTTCAAATACTCGATGAAAATGATAATCTACCCTACGAACCATTTCTTTCCAATCCATTCGATATTTCCGTCGAACAAATTAATAATAATCCAACGATTATCTACGAATTTCAACCGATCGATCTCGATCAAGGACCAAATGGTCAAGTTTCAATCGAATGTCTCAATTGTTCATCGACATCCTACTTTCATTTAAATACATCATCGAATGCTACAATACTAATGACAAATGTCAATCAAACAATACCAGATGGTACTCATACACTTGCATTTCTCTTACGTGATCACGGAAAGCTTGTTGCACGCGAACGTATTTATACGTTAACGTTTAATTTAACACATCGTTTAATTATATCTTCTAATGAAAACGATGAACAAGAAGGAAAAAATCTCGATTCTGAAGCTATTCTCCTGGCAACAACAACAATAATCATACCACCGATTCCATCGTCTTCATTTCTCGTTCGACAAAAGAACTTTTTTGCTCAATTATTTTTACATAATTTTCAATGGCATTTTTTAATTCTATTAATTCTTTGTTGGTTAGTACTCGTTTGTGTTGCTCTTTGGACATGTTATCGATACGATCGAATAGCACGACGTCGACAAAAAGAAAAACAACAACAACAAGAACAATTTGAAATTCAAGTTCGTCAACATGAAATCGTTCATTCGCCGGAATTAGATCTGCCCAAATCGTTGTCACTCGCCAATCAATCGGAGCCATTTTTCGAAAAAGAAATTCTCAGTCAAGACGACGATGAAATCGAAGATACAAGTTACGATGCCGATCATATCATAACCGACGCAAATTTTGTTCTCACATCCGGTTGTGCAACAAATGAGTCCAACCTTCGATATGTAAGTTCAATAATGAAAGCCGACGCCCATGAAAAAAGAAAGAAAGACCTTCAATGTTCTTTCCTTTTGTGTTCGAAGCGGTTCTTTCTTTGTTTTTCATATCGAGTTGAATAGCAGACAGAAACTCTACGTCGATATGTAAACAAAACGGAGAAGAAGAAGTCAGAATGAAACTGTCTCATGAAGGACAATGATTGAGTCAGTGAAGCTTTATATTCGTCGATGATGATTAATTGTTCGTTTGCTTGATGAAAATGATAATCATGGCTGAAATTAATGATCTTAAGCGCAAGAAAGGAAAATTATAACTATAATGTTCGGATCTTTATTTGAGAACAAAGAGCGTGGGGGAAAAGAGATGAAAATATAGGAAAGACAGACGAAGAGAAAGAAAAAACGGAAATTCCTTGACATCTTTCCTTATTCTTCTCTTCTTCTGCTTCTCTTTTTCTCTGCTTGCACTTCTGTTCCTTCATTGCTACTGGCTTTTTTCCTCATTTTTTTTTCGGAGAAAAAGATAGTTGATGTGCGTTTGATTGTCTCATTGAGTGAATAATAGTATTGATAATAACTTGAGAATCTTTTTATATGTAACTGACGAAAAATAATTAAATGTTAGAAAGAAGAAAAGAGAAGACATCATTGTCTATTAAGATATTTTTTCATTTATGATGTCTCTTCTTTTTTTAGCTTGGTAATAGTAGTGGCGTTCATTTCGGTTATTTGCCATCGAACAACAATCTTTCAGCGAACTTAAATTCGATTGCTATTCGAAATCATCATTCGCAACTTGGACTTCATACAACGAGCTTCTCTCGACTTCAGACATCTTGTTCACGTTGTCAATTATCATCGTCGATGATGAATTCACGAGAAACAATGCTGACAGATGCTGGTAGAGTACTAGTTCTTCGTTTTTTTCCTGTTCAGTGACTTAATTTGAAACTAAACGAGATCGGAGACGATATTTATCAATTCATTTTCCTCAAATGCCCATTGGCATATTGAATGAAACTTTTTTTTTAGTTTTATTTTTTGGCATGTGCGTGTTGTATTTCTCAAGAGATTAAACAGACGAAAAAAGAGAGAGAGAAAAAAAAACTGACAACCGAGAAGGAATCATCATTATTCATCGGTGACTTAAAGGCTCAACGAGAGAGAGGAAAAAGAAGCTCGAGAAAAGATGATTTAACACATTGAATGTGCTTTTTTTCCTTTTTTTTAAGCAACAAACACATCGTTTCATGAAGAACATGACAATGATGAAGTTTTGAAAGAAATGAATACGAACAATCGAATGTTATACGAAAATGCCAGTACGATTTTACATAATGATTATCAATTCGAACCTATCGACCATGATTTTCCCTCGATCGACATCAGCACAATGCCATCATCAGCTAAAACAACGCCGTATCAAACAACGGATTTACATCTATTAAAACGTCCGATTCCGGTTGCAAATTATCATTCGAATTCGATTATTGAACGTTCACAAAAGAAATATCACAATTATCATTCACCACAACAACAAACTCATCAATATGTATTATCAACAAAACGAAATTCATCGATACATCCATCGGATATAGATTCAACGAGTCGTTCGTACACATTACCACGATCGATAACAACTGATCAAATCGGTTCGAATCAACAGACGACAACTACCAATCGACTTTATTATTATCCAAGTGTGCAAGACGTTCTCGATGCGTTAAATCGTCGATCATTCGACAAAGAATCTTTCGTTTGAAATTCTCGGCTAATAATTCAAGCAAACTCGTGTTTTTTTTCTGTTTCTTTTGTTTTACTTGTTTATTTGTTTGATGTTCTATATTAACCATAGAAAAACACATTCGGATCTGATCATCAACGTGATATATATGAGCTAAAATTTGATTGAATAACTATTTCAAATAAGAAACTAGTGACGCCCTTCAATTATAACGGGAGAGACAAATGAAAAACGTTTCGTTCCGATGAGATCAATCAATTGATAACAACGAAAAAAAAATCGATAGGCAATACTCGCTTTTTTTTGTTTCACTTTTAGTACTTCGTTTTGAATGTAAAAAATAAGAAAAACAGAATCATTTGGGTGCGGATTTTCGTACTTTGACCTGACATTTAGTTAGTTCTTTTATCAACAAAAAAAAAGTGTAGACATGAAAAAAAAGAAGAATTTGTACACGTCTTTCGCACGTTCTGTCGCTTTTTTTGCTTTCTTTTTTCGCGATCGGGGAGAGAAGATCGTGAAGAATCATTGGATAAAAAAAGAAACTAATACTCAATCGATAGTAGTAGCATTCGTCTTACCACTCGTTGACTGTGTGAGAATAAGGTATTCGAATATTATCTATTTGTTAGGTTAGATAATCTCATCTGATTGTAAATAAAATCAAATAGCAAAAAGAAATGAAAACGAAAGATCGAATGTATCTATATCTATGTGTTTGCATTGGCATATGACTCGGCATTTTTCTTTTTGCACTATCTATTTTTCGATTGATAAAACCGTGTGTTTATTTATTGTTAGAAGATCATTTGATTTTCATACTTTGCCATTTCATCGTCTAAAAAAACAAGCAAAATTCAACTATCCTCTCTCCCTCCTTCCATTTTCTTTTTTCTTTCGGAATATTTCTATTGCATCGAGAGAAACTCCAGTGAGAACAACGTTGTGTTGTTGATATTCTGCTTCTCTGACCTTGAGACCTAACAGTACATTTCTTCTATTTTTGATCTTAGCACATGATAGACGATGTCATACGAGGATAATTGTCTAATTATTGTTGATTTTAGATCGAAAACCTAACGTAGAATGGCCACGGCAGCAGTAGCAACCGAAGATTACGAAGGCGATTGCGATTTCGACGACGATTTCGATGAAGATTATGATTCTGGGTATTTCATTCTCATGAAAATTTGATTCGAAATCAAACGTTTTACCTTTTTTCGTTTAGTTCACAACTCGAATTCGATGATACACTCGATTATTCTCATCGAAATCTTTCATTACTCGATCCTGTTGAATTCGTATCTTCAGTTAAAAATCCATCACGTATAAAAAATCTTCACTTGAATTCCAATATGTTATTAACACTTCCAACACAAATCGAACAATTTCAATCGTTAATAACTATGGAATTATCGAATAATCAGCTAGTTCAATTGCCATACGAAATATCTTTATTAATGAATTTGAAAAATTTATATTTGAAAAATAATTCACTCGATGATCTCTCTCTACCGAAAGGACTCGAACAATTGAAACAATTGGAAGTGATTAATCTTGGTGGAAATCATTTGAAACAATTTCCCTATCAATTATTTCACATGCCGAATTTAAAAGAAATCTATTTGGGCTCAAATCAAATATCATTCTTGCCAGATTTATTTCAAACATTGAACAAGTAAATCAAAACAAAAAAAATGCAATCGAAATCCTCATGTTTATCCGTCTGTTTGGTTTTCAGAGTCGAAGTTCTCTATTTGGGTGGAAATCAAATAGGCAATGTACCTGATTCAATCGGCTATATGAGTTCATTGGTTGTCTTAAATCTAAGCTGTAATCATCTTCGAACATTACCACGTTCGATATCTCGTAGGACGAAGATTTTTTTAAAAAAAAATTTCTTTTAAATCAATTTTTGTTCAGGTTTAACTCGTTTGAAGTCGCTTTCGTTGCACAATAATCAATTTAGTGCATTACCATCAGACATTATTCGCCTTGATTTACAAGAATTAAGTCTACGAAATAATCCGCTTGTTGTTCGTTTCGTTCGCGATTTGACTTATGATGTTCCGACATTGAAAGAACTCACGGCTCGAACAATCAAACTTCATCGAGTTTCTTATGAAGATAAATCACTCCCACGGACGCTCGTCGAATATTTAAATTCGGCAAAATCGTGTTTAAATCCGAAATGCAAAGGTAAATCTATCGACAATAGAAAAAGGCACTGAGCTTTGGTTTTTCTTTTCTCTTAGGTGTTTATTTCGAAACTTGTCATAAAAATATTAAATTCGTCGATTTCTGTGGCAAATTTTATCTACCTTTACTTCAATTTCTTTGTTCGCCTGCTTGTACATCAACTCCAACCTTTCAAATGTCCTCATCCGATTCCGAAGATGAACAACCGACGAAAGACATGTCGAGTAAATTCAAAAAGGTGCTACTCGGATAAAGAAATAATTCACAATAACTAATTTACAACAAATAAATGAACGTGTCTTTTCTTTTTTTTTTCTTTTTGTTTGGTGCAATGAAAATATTCTTTTTACATATATATATCTCGTAACAAAACAAAGAAAAACTTCGAAACGAAACAGATAAACAAAGATTTTGCTTTTGTCTTAACCACCGTGTAATGTTGAAACGAATAGGATGGTATCGTTTTCTTTCAATTGATAATTGAGTCCGTCAAATAATTCCCAGTCCGTGTCATTTATGAGAACTAGAATACCTGGCCGAACCGAATCACCTTGAAGAAATAATTCCGGACGTTCACGAAGAAGATTCTCACGTATCCAAACAAGTAACGTTCGAATTGTCCACGCTGTTTGACTATCAGGCAAATCAATCGAATGAACCTTCTGCTTGCCGAAGAGCAATTCAGCGCCGCCAGCAAATTCAATAGTCAAATGCATATTTCAACAAAATCAATATCTATACTGAAACAATCGAATGTTTGTTTGTTTCTTTTCATCATATATTTTGTTGAAGTCAAATTTTCGGATAGATCTTTTTCTCTTGCAAAAAAAGAACAACGAAAGAAAACATGACGACACGCATACAAGAGAAAATGATGATGAAAAAGATAAACAACAACACACAATGTGTGCAATCGAATGACGACGTTGAAATAAAAAAAAGAGAGGAAATGAAATGAAATGATAATCATCATGCACGCGGATAAAGGTTAGAAGTGAAATGCTAGGAGAAACAACGAAACAAAACAAAAAAGAGAGAGAAAACTGTTAAGCAATATGAAATAGGATTGTTTTTCAGACAATAACAATAAAGTTGTTGATGAATGAGAGAATGAGTAGAATTTGTTTTGCTGTTGAGAAGAAAAGAAAAACAAAAAGAAGAAAACGTATATGAATTTTAACAACAGCAACAAATTGCTACTGTGGTAAGAATGATGTTAGCACAAAGAAAATGAAATATGTTAGAATGAAACAAGAAATAAACAAATAAACCTCATACCCAAATATACACACGCAAAGAAGCAAGAAAAAGAAAACAGAGAGTGATGAAATGTTGTCTACTAAAAAGCTCACACAAACAAAAAGAAAGAAATGATTTTCCCCCATACAGAAAGCGAGAGGATATAAATTAGTGTAACCTAAAAAAACAAAACAAAGAAAACCCGCGTGCAGTTAACGAATTGATCTTAGTTATTGGTATCATTTTCATCGTTTTCAGTTGCTGCTTGTTGTTGTTGTTCGGCTTGATTTGTTGTTGACGTTTTATTAGCTGAATATTGTCGTTTATTCGAATTATTACCTCTCGAATAATTCGTATTATTATTATTAAAATCATTGGATGAATTTTTCTTTGTTGTTGCTGTCGTATTTGAATTATTATTATTATGATTTGTAGCGAGATTAGTTGCTTCTTCAGCTTGTTTTGATTCATAATATTGAAAATCATCGAATATAGATGTTTTATCACGATACATATGCAATGTTTTCAACATTGTTTTGCCTTTTTCATAGGGAATTTCTTGTGTATCACGTGAATTTGTTACTGGTTTATTGTCATTATTTTCCAAACGTATATTACGAAATTGTTGATTAGGTACATCTTTAACATAGATCCATTTGACTTCGAATTTGCCTTGCCATTTATTTGACATTTGCCAAACATCAGTCTGATGTTCATAATCAACAGGTGACATCATTTCAGCCATGCCACAAAAATGTCCCGACGCATTAACAGAGAAAAATAAATAGACCGGACCTTTGCCTTCACGTTCACGAAATGCATCGTCTAAACGTTTGTTTCCATGTTCGGTTGAACACCAAATATTGTATTTTATCGAACGATGAACATCATCTTCGGAATACTAGAAAAACAAAACAAATGTTATTTTCTTTCGAAAAACAATAAGTTTTAACATACGGATTTAATTACAAAGAATCTTGCTCCTTTGGTATTTAAATTGAGATCTTTAGGATTATATTGATGTGTTCGTTTCAATGATTCGAGGAGTTCTTGGTTAGCAGCTGATAACGGCTGTTGTCCAACAGCGGGCGCTGCTGCATTACCATTACTCATATTATTCGCTGTTCGAGATGAATAATTTTGTTGATAGTTCGAATTCTGTCGTTTATTATTCGATGTTGAATTATGTTGCTGAGAATACGATTGACGATCATAATAATTCGATGATGGATTATTGTTATTATTATTATTGTAATAGGTTGATGATGTATTTGGATTATTATTGTTATTACCCGTACGAGAATTCGATGGGAAATTATTCGACCAATTCGAAAATGTACCACCGCCGCCGCCACTAGCCGATGATGAATATTGTTGGTTGTTACGTGAATTATATCCACTTGAACCATTACGTGTTTGTTGAGAATAATTGTTCGTATTATTAATATTATTCGAGCCTCGAAAATTTGCGTTCGATCGTGAATTATTAGAGTCAGTCGAGAAATGTGCTGGTGGATTATTGTTATTATTTGTATTTCGTTCGTTGGCTGTTGATTGTTGTCCTGTTTGACGAAGAGACATATTGGAAACAGATGAAGACGGTCTGTTGTTGTTGTTATTATTAATCGTGTCTGCTGACACAACGGAGGCATAGGATTTCGGGCCACTTGGTACTGATGATTGAGATGCTTGATTTGGACGTGATGATAATGAAAGATTCGTACTATTTGACTGATAATGTTGTTGTTGATCTTTAGATGATAAAACATTCATATTCGATGAATTATCATTTGTTCCATTGTCATAATTATGTGCATCGTCATTCGATGCATTTGTTCCTAGATCAACAGCATTCATATGTTGAGCAAGCATATCACCAACACCACCCGATGGATATTCATCGTAGACGGATGGTTTTTTGTTTGTTGCTGGTCCACCACCGATGGGTGTCATTTGTTGAGGTGCAATTGGCATTTGTTGCATCGGTAAACTATGAGGATTCCATGGCATGTCGAACGCTGATGTGCCGGTCGATGGCGGTCCGGGAAATGTCGATGGAGTGAAACCAGGATGATAGTGCGGATAACCGTGAGGAGGTGGAGGATAATCGAATGGACTTCGAGGTATTTCAAGTGGTGATGGAGTGTACATTTGAGGATGATACTGCATAGGTCCAGGGGGAGGTGGTGGAACACTGCCGGTTGTATCAGTTGAACCCCATTGATTGTGTTCGTCAAATGTTCCGAATGATTGATAGAGACTTGCTGGATAATAGGAATATAGATCAGTAGGATTCTGCATTGTTTGCATATTGATCATATCAAAATGGCCTTTTTATTTGAAAATAAAAATTAAACAGAAGATTTTAAAAATTTGTTCGCTTACTAGCTGGATAACCATATTGCATATTTGCAGATGTTGGAGTATTGGGTTGGGCAGAACTTCGTTCGTTGATCATTTGTTCTATGTTCTACGTGTTTTTCTTTCTTCTTTTAGCACAAAGAGCAAATCATGACTAAAAATTACAAAGACAGAAAATAAATATACATATGATTATGATTAATGAGTTTTTCTCCATTTTTTTTTTGTTTCTTCGAGTTTATATATTGATGAAAAAACAACAGAAACGAAAACGAAATGAAAAGCATGTGATGTATGAAGAAGTTTTTTCTCTTCGTTTGTTTTGTACATATGTATGCTGCTGATTGAATGAGAAAGAAAAGAAATTATTCGAAGAATTTATTGACAAAACTCGTTTTTCAATGCGAACAATGAAAAAATGTGTTTTTTCAAAGATTTGATAAACGATTGAGTAACTGAATCATAAAAGAAAAGAAATTCTAGTAAACAAGCAAATAAACAAAACGACGACGACGACGACGACACGAAACTCACCGTAACCAATGAGAATAAATTCAAGAGATTTCAGAAATTTGTATAATATCGGCAGTTCATCGAGTAAATTTCTTTTATTCGAATATTTATTTGTCGAAATAAGAAAAAAAACTCGTTTTTAGATTGATGATTATTTTCAAACGAGATAAAAAAAAATGTGCATAGATGTCGTCGAAGTTTTAGCCAATGAAAAATGACAATCTCCGAACGGGTTGGTTATGTGTTTTGTGTTCTTATTTTGTCACTTTTAACATAAGAAGAACGAGAACGTTATACTTGATTGAACATGGAATATCTTGAAAAATTAAAAGTCTACGGTGATCAAGTGAAAAATGTTGTCGTTAAATCGATGGTCGATACTGCTCATGGCGGACAAAAAATGCTCAAAGATGTTCTACCTGGAAATTTAGTAACACGAGAATTTGAAGTAAAGAAAAAGAAATTCTTTTGTTTTTGTCATTGCTGAGGAATTTTGATATTCATTTTAAGCTTGTCAAACCATTGGGATCGGCAGGTCCGGGACTTCTTTGGAGAATTTATGGTGCAATTAAACGAACAACTAAACAAGTTCGATGAAAGAATAGAACGGAAAGTTTTTGATTTTGCATTTTTTTCTGTTTGCCTAGGAAGCTGCTGTTTTTGTTTTTGAAAAACGTTTGCTAGACAAATATCCAAAGAAAGATCGAGATTTAATTCTCGAAGCAATGAAAAAAGGTTTCGAAATCTTCTTATTTTCAATTAATTCAAATCTCGCATTTAGGTGTACAACAGTTAGCAAAAATCAAACATCCTCGTGTGTTAAGTCTTCAACATCCACTCGAAGAATCACGGTAGATTTGCGTTAAGATCAATCGTGTTCGAAAACGAAACAAAAATCTTTTTTTTGTGTTCAGTGATAGTTTAGCTTTTGCAACTGAATCTTGTTTTGCAAGTCTAGCGAATTGTCTTGGTTTTTATGATAACATGACGCAACCGATTCCTAAAGAATTCGAAGATTATAAATTATTTGACGTCGAAATACGTTATGGTATTGTTCAACTTTGTGAAGGTCTCGCTTTTCTACATAATGAAGTTAAATTATTGCATCGAAATATTTCACCGGAATCAATTATTATCAATTCCAATGGTGCTTGGAAATTAGCAGGATTTGAACTATGCATACAAGGTTCTGCCGATGGAGTAATTCGTTTTGTTTTCTTTTATTTTTCGAAGTTCGTTTGTTTCTTCTAGACAACTTATCCGTTTCGTGATTACGATGGTACTGTTCCGCCTGTTATTAATCCTCGTTTGGATTACATGGCACCGGAATATGCAACAGTTAAAAGTTATGATAGTCAAGCAGATATGTTTTCTTTGGGCATGTTGATCTATTGTTTGTATAATCATGGTAAAACGTTCTATCATTGTAATGATAATTATTCGACATTTGTGAAAATGTCTGATGATTTAAAATCGTTGAATACAACGAAATTATCTGTTTTACCGATGGAAGTTCGAGAACATGTGAAAATGTTGTTGAGTGTTCGACCTGAACTACGACCTGATGCAGGACAATTTTCGAAGGTACTTTACAAAAAGAAACAATGTTCATCAAACTCATCGATCGAATTGGTGTTTTTAGGTCCCATTTTTCGAAGATGTTGGAACAAAAACTTTGGAATATCTCGATTCATTATTTCAAGTCGATAATATTCAAAGATCAATGTTCTACAAAAGTCTTCCTCAAGTTCTTGATAAATTACCAATGGTAATTCAAATCTTGTCTTGAAAATTTAGTCATAATTTGTTTTTCTTTTTCTTTTTCTAAGCGTGTGAGTTTGCAAAGAATTGCTTCAGCATTAGAATTGGAATTTATTAATCCTGAAATGGTTCCATTTGTCCTTCCGAATATGTTTCTCATTGCTGAAAAAGCGAGTAATGACGAATATCAAAAATATATTTTTCCCAAGTTAAAACAAGTTTTCAAAATTCAAAAACCACCACAAGTAAATCAATTTCGGTAGATCATTTGAATAATTTGATCGTTCTCCTTAAGGGAAGTGGCGCATCTGGTTCTGTAATGCAAGTAAATAGTTTTCTCCTGTGATGATTGATTGATCGATGATTTTTGTTTTTCGTTCGTTTTTAAGACTCTTTTAATTCTCATGCGTAATATGAAATTAATGTTAACAAAAACCCCTCCTGAAGATATCAAACAATATATTCTCCCTGTTGTTTACAACGCACTCGATGCTGAATCACCTCAAGTTCAAGTAAATCATTCAAACGAAATAATAAAAAAAACGAATAGGAAATAATGGATTGGTTTGTAGGAACTTTGCTTAGCTATAATTCCATCATTTGCTCATCTGATTGATCAACAAGCAATGAAATATTGTATTCTACCGCGTATAAAGAAAATTTGTTTTGAAACTATAACATTGAGTGTAAGTGAGTGATGAGAGCCGAGAATATTTCGCTTATGTTTACGTTTAATTAAGGTTCGAGTGAATTGTTTGATTTGTTTGGGTAAATTAGTTGAATCATTAGATAAATGGATTATTATCGATGAAGTTCTGCCACTTCTACAATCGATACCATCGCGTGAACCAGCTGTACTCATGGCTATATTAGGCATAATTAAAGTTGCAATGTCATCAACAAAAGCTGGCGGTATACCACGAGAAGTTCTTGCAACAAAAATCATACCATTTCTAATTCCGATCGCCATTGAAACAAGTTTAAATCTCAATCAATTTAATGCCTATATGGCTACAATTAAAGATATGTTACAAACAGTTGAAATCGAACAACGTAAAAAACTCGAACAACTTTCTCAACAAGCTGCGAAGTAAGACCGATAGTCAAACATTTTCTTTCTTTTTTTGTTAAATTGTTTTTTCTTTGATAATAGTTCACCGATTTTACCTCTTGGTCCAACAACAACGGATATTAAATTTGATCATAATTCGTCATCATCAATGATGGATCAATTTATGGTTGGACATGGATTTAATTCTGAAGTAGCACAAAATCGAAATATGGCATCGGTATTCGATAGTAATTCATCGAATAACAGTCCGAAAGCTCAACGTTCGGAACAGATCTCATCTTCACTAAATTCTCAACAAAATTATTCAACCGATGCACCAGTTCTAGGCAAAAAAGTAGAACATAGAAGAAAAAAACATCGAAGTTTTCTTTCTAAAATTATATTTAGACATTAACATTAGAAGAAAAAGAACGTATGATGCGTGAAAGTGAACAAAATCAACGAATGAAATCTCAAGGAGATCTTGTACCCGACCGAAAAGCGCCTCTATCATCTCTCACAAATACAAATTCAAATATACCATTAATGAATTTAACACCAACACACGTATCAAATACTTCATCAACGTTATTAAAAGACTTAACAAGTTCTCTTTTCGATCCCAATGCACCATCGATACAAATGTCACAGCCGTTTTACGGTAGTGGCATGTCAACATCGCAAACAATGCCGTCACTTCTACGGCCCACGACACCGCAACCACCGCGACCACCGATGAATTTTTCATCATCAACGAATAAAACTGATCTAACAGCAAGTCTTTTGAATAATATTAATTCGCTCGGTAATCGACCACCGATGAATTCCTCGTCTGTACCGATGAATGCAATGAATACAAATTCATTTTTTAATGCAAATCAAACGAATAATAGTCCATTGTTTCAACCACCGCCTCCGCCTGGCTCGACAATCATCAAAGGTTCAACAAATACAATACAAACCAAATCAGCTGCATCTGAACTCGACGATCTATTCAATTGATTTCGTTCGACAGTGAAAGATGTATATAAATCAAAAGCAAAGAATTTTCTTTTCTCACGTCTACTCTCTTCTTCTTCTTCGTTTTTTTTCTACAATTAATTTTCATTCCTAAAATTGTTCTTATTTATATTATTTTCTGTTCTTGTCTTACTCGTTTTCGTTCTTTTTCTTTTCTTCGTATAATAAACAAAACCATGAGGTTCATGATCACCTTTGATTCATGTTCGTGGATAAGGATTTACTCAACTGGAACAATAAGTGCATACTAACATATGATTGACTGATTTAGATTGTTGTATAATAGAATAAGGCGAAACTATGCATCGATTATTCGATCAAGATAATCATGAGTATAAATCAGTTTTTTTTCTCTATATAAAAATAAGACCTTGTATAGAAAGAGAGAATGATATGTTGTCCTCGTACGAAACACAATTCATGGTCAGATTGAGGTAGACACAGTGGCAAGGTTTTTCATCCATTCATTTGGTTAACTAATATCGATACAGAATAACTACTTGTGTTATGAGTTATTTTACAGGAATCGATCGTAGTCCCGTTTATGAATTTCCATATTCAGGACAACAATTACCATTAATGCCGAGAGTAGATAATGATATCGATGCAATATTAGCGGTATAGTTCGAATTTTATTATATGGAAAATAAAAATAAACTTGTGTTTAAAAGAATATCGCACCGTCAACTGGCAATCAATTCATTTGTCAGTCGTCAGGAGGTATTTTACAATGTGTTCCGCAAGATAATATCAACATTGGTAATGGAATGCATGGAGGCAACAATACTCTTGTATTTCAAGTGCCAGGTTCGATTTTCGATCTATCTATGAGAGAATTAAAAATAGCAAAGCAAACGATGGCTTTGCCTTTGTTTTCTTTTCTGTAGAAAATATGCCGCTCGACATACTTCTAGAAAAATTAGGTGTTAATCCTCATACATTGCAATCATCCGGCTCTATGAATAATTATTACAGAAGTAAATTCTCATTTCGTTCTCATTTCATAAATATCGACTATTTTACAAGGTGGATCTCAATCAATCAGCTTTGAATTTGAACCTTCGCCACGTAAACATACTCGACGTGTTGTTTGTCGTGAAGTATCTGATTCTGATGAAGAAAATGAGTTCTTCAGACGCCGATCTCATTCGTGGCCAAAAAATCAAGACAATCAACAGCCAGTTGCTCTTCATAATCTCTTAAGCAAAGTATGGTCTCAAGCAGAACAAGCTTCTAGAAATCAGCCAAACCCAAATATAAATTCGCAATGGCAAGGCATGCGAAATGCACCTTCGCCACCACCGCCACCACGACGAAATCCTGCAGTTAATGCTTGGGAATCAATGAAAAAAGTATATCCACCACCACCACCACGAGATCCTGCAGTTAATGCTTGGAATGCAATGAAAAACGCCTATCCTCCACCGCGAGACCCTGCAGTTAATGCTTGGAATGCAATGAGAAATGCCTATCCTCCACCGCGAGATCCTGCGGTTAATGCTTGGGAAGCAATGAGAAGTGTGTCACCGCCAATGGCACCAGCTAATCAAAATGCTGTTAGTAATGTTTGGAATAGAGCGGATTATGCAAGTCAATTTAGAGGCAATCAACCTCCGAATATGTTCAATAGTCCACCGGCACCATATCCAAATCAAGCAGCTGTGAACAACTTTTTTGCTTCGAAAGACGTGCCCTATGGAGTGAATCCATCGATGCCACCGAACGCAGCAGCTCAAGATTTTCTAGCTGCACGTAATGTACCTTACGGTTCTAATCTTCCGAATCCATCGATTGCCAGTGCTTGGAACAATATGAATCGGCCACCACCTCCACCTGCAGCTCCCAACTCAGTTTTTAATATACCAGTGCGTCCTCCAAATAATCCTCCTGCTCCCATGTCTTTTGCTTCAATATTGAATCAAGCGAATAGCCAAAATATACCATACGCTGGAGCTTCTTGATTTCATATTATTATATCTTTTCTTTTTCTACTTTTTTTGTTTGAAAAAAAAACTACAATAAAATATGTTTCTAAAGATCTCTCACATCGTTTCACAGAGCCATCTATTGACGACTTAGTTCTCTATACCGAACGAATCAGAGCATGCAGTTAACGACTTCGATCGAAGAAGTCGTCGTCTCTTCATTTGAAAATTGATTTATTCTTCGAATATCTTTCGTAATATTTTCAGATTTATTCATTATCATGGTCCAAACACGTCGTCGTAAACGAGGCAAAGTTTATCTACATGACGTCAATCGTAAGAAATTATGGTTGAAAGAAAAACGTAAACGTGAAGTACGCGTTCGTCATTGTCCGTTGATTCGAGAAAATTGGGAATCGAAATTATCTGTGCCAACAAATTATCACGAATTTGCACTTGTTCATGATGTTAACAAAGCATTTCCAATACCGAAATCGAAAGATTTAGTCAATCCTCAAGTTTTAGAAAAACACTTAAAAAAACAACAAAAAAAATCCGATGACGACGATGAACCATCTCTTCCGATGCCTCTATCGAAAGATAAAAAGAAGAGACGTCGACCAACAAAAGTTCACATTCGAGATGAAATCGAACAAGATGCCAATGCTGAACGTGTCAAATCATTGCGAATATCCGATCCAGATCGATTGTACGTGTGCTGTTTTATTTTCAATTTCGAATTCATTTGTTTGTATTTCTTGAAAATAGATTTTGTATTTATATGCTGGAAAAACATGGTACAAATTATTATGCAATGGCTCGTGATCATCGCAATGATTATCAACTAACACCGAAACAACTCGAACGAAAAATCAATAAATTCAAAAGTGTTCCTAAAGCTTATGAACGTTATTTAGCTGAAAAAGCTGAAGGAAGAAATTTCCTCGTTGATTTTCAGATGGAGGATTGAGAAAAAAAATAAAATAAACTAAACAAAAACTAATTGTTTTGCTGTTTTTCAGATGTCATGCATCATTCTTCAACTTGGTCAATGCGGAAATCAAGTTGGTCAGCGTGTATTCGACACTTTACTCGAAGATAATCTCACGAGTTCGAATCAGAAACTATCGATTACGAATCGTTCGTCGATCAACGACTATGTTCGACAATCATTGGATCGATTTTTTATTCAATATGAAAATAAACTTGTTGCACGTGGATTAGCGATTGACACCGAATTGAAAGTCATCGAACAACTGATGGATGACAAATCTCAAGCGAATCGACATTGGTCTTATGAGAAGAAATGTGTTATTGAAGGTCGTCTCGGCTCGGGAAATAATTGGGCATGTGGATATCGAAATGGTTCATTGGCTGAAGAGAATATTTTGAATAGTCTTCGTTGGCAATTGGAACATGCCGATCGAGTCGATACAATCTTGCCTATTCTTTCTCTAGCTGGTGGAACAGGTATTGATATTGTTTTCGAATTGACTTGAGTTTATTTGGTTTATCAAGGTTCTGGTCTCGGTGCTTATGCTGTCGAATGTGTTCGAGATGAATTGCCACGTTCATTTCTTCTGACAACAATCGTTGTGCCATATACAAGTGGTGAAGTTGTCGTTCAGAATTATAATTCTCTTTTGACACTCTCACATCTCTATCATTCGGCCGATGCTTTACTTGTTTTCGAAAATGATATTCTTCAACAGTATGCAAAAAAACTCGTTTCATTCTCAGGCGTCGATCGACCGACGAACATTCACGATATGAATAATATTCTTACACGACATTTCTGCAGTTTTCTTCAGCCAATATTCAATCAAAACAAACAACCAACTGAATTGAATTCTCTATTAGAAATTCTTCTACCACATTCATTTTATAAATTATTAACACTTCGTTGTGTACCACAGCTCAGTGATCAAGCTTTAGATTTTAGTACATATAAATGGTCGTCATTAATTAAAACTCTATCACAAATGTATATTAATAATTCTTATTTAGACGAAGGACTCAATTGGTCATTGAAAGCCAATCAAACACGAACGAAATCTCTTGCTAATATATTTTTATCACGATCGTATGATGAAGAAGATATTGCGAATGATCTCAAACAATATTTTCATAATGAAAATCTTTATCCATCATTTCTCTCGCCAGATAATTACTATTCAACATTCCACTATCGTCATAAATCGTATTTAAATTATGAAAAATATCTCTCATTTCTAAGTAATTGTCAAACACCTGTATCGGCATTAGATCGAATTGTAAATAAATCTTGGCAATTATTTGGACAGAAAGCTTATCTACATCATTATTTTAAATATGATATTGATGAACAAGTATTTCTCAATGGATTCGTACAAATCGAACAAGTGATTAAATCTTATCAACAATTATAACAAATGAATTTTTCTGTGTGTGTATTTGTTTTTTTTCTCTTTTTCTTGTTGTCAGATAGCAAAATCGAATGAATCACTACTAAAAGAAAACTATTCTTGAAGTATTTTTTAGTAAATAAAAAAAAAACAGGAAAAGAATGCTAAAAGAAAAGTTCAAGTTGTCTTGAGGTTGATTGGTTTTTACCAATTGGGCCATAGATAATCAAGAAATTTCATTGTTAATTCATAGCCAAGAAAACATGCGGCATTGGCTGGAAATGCTCGAAGCATAACAGGCACGATGCCTTTGTAAAGTGCGCCGATACCTTCCGTACGAATTAATTCACGTAGAACATCGGCCATGCCACGATATTTTCCTGTTGGAGCTATTCGAGAAAAGATTGTTGCGTTTTTTTTTCTGAAATGAGAAAGTAACGAACCAGTTTGAAATCGTGATTTAAGCACATCTGGTGGGATCGCAACGACCCAATTGGCAATGCCAGCCATTCCACCAGCGAATAATGTTTTTAATGGTCCTAACTCACTGACGCTGGAATTTAGAAGACAAAAAAATCGATGAAATACAATGAGACGTGTTTGTTGAATGTACGTACGATTTTCCTTCTGGTGTCATTGCACGTTTTAAAAATTCATAGGAAGCAAAATAAACACCCGATGCGGGTACATCTTCACATTGAATTTCAAGAGAAAAATTTGTTTTTTAAAAACATTGATTTACCTCTCATTAATGTCAAGCCTGTTCCACGGTAGACACTTCGAATTCCTCCTTCTCTATACAATTGTTTTGCACAATCGACCATTCCATTGTATTTCTTTTCGACAGCAGAATGTTGAATCTTTTCAATGCAACACAACGAAAATAAAATACACTATCAATTTCTCTTATACTTGTAATAAACATTTGATTCGTTCTCCCGGTGCCATGATCACAGTTGTAAACACGCCGGATAACATACCAGCAGCAAATAATTGTGGTAAACTAAATTATACTCTCATTTGTACTATTCTCAATATTTCAATCAATTGAACATACGTATATTGACCGTTTTCACCAGCTGGTGTTTGTAATTTCTTTCCAATACCGTAACCAAAAAAGCAAATAGCAAACATTGGAGCCACACCTTTTCATTTTCAATTGGAATCTTTTTATTTCTCTGTAAGAAGAAAATTTATAACATACCACCGAGTGGTGCACTCATGCCTTTATACAAACCAAGAAAACCCTATTGGAACAACAAAATAAGTATCTCAAATTCAATCAATGACTCTCGTCGAATTAAGTTTACTTCTTTTGCCATAATCTTTTTCGCACAATCAAGCGTTCCAGTGTACAACGGTACTTGACCAGGTCCTGGTCTTGGTTGTGTTTGTAATCGAACCTTTGATTGTAAGAAACGAAATCGAACTTTCGAGTTCATTTGATTAAACATACTTTAATTGTATCTAATGGATGACCGGTAAGAACAAGACAAACACCGCCAACACCACCGGCAAGAAAATCTTTGACTGGATTGATTTTTTTCACTGCCACTTTTGTAGCTGCTGCATCGATTGTATCAGTCATGATTACGATATTATGTTTAGTTTTCTTTCAAATCACTCTTCCAGAAGATTTTTCTAGCAGATAGAAATAGAAATATATAGATATATAAACGATTGAAGAAGTTTGAATTAGAAGAGCTTGTTTATCATTTATTTAGCTTATTTAGAATATGTTGACAAATCGACAAGAAAAACAAATTGCTCGAATAAATACAAAAATAGAAAAAAAGAACTCGAAATTGTCATTTTAGTTAAAAATTGTTTACGGGCGTTGTTCATTTATCTTTTTCTGTTTCATCATTTGATGTCAAAACAGATAATTTATCCTGAAAAACAAAAACGCAAAACAAAGTCGATTTATTTTGTTTTCAATTTGATTTACTTGTAATTTTCGATGATCTTCGTTGAGTTTATCGTAGTTTTGAATCGAACTATCGTATTGCTCACGTAATGTTTCGAGATCCTCACGTGCTTTGAGTGCTTCTGTAAAACGACGACAAAAATTGATCTGTTAGAATTCTTGTTTCTGTTTGTTGACTAACAAACCTCGTTTTAATTGTTCAACTAAAGCATCGTGTTCCTTTGGATCAATAATACGTCCTGTGTCGGCCGACGGAGCTGGAATTATACTAGGATCGAGTTTCTTTAAATTAAAAACAAATGATTTCAAACAAAAGAAAGATTTTTGTTTCGCTCGTACTGTTGCATCTTTGGTTCCAAGTCCTTCTAAATGATGACGAGCAGCTTCGGCTTGTTTACGTGCTGCAAGTGAATCATTCATTTCACGTGCAACATCCGACAAAAGATTTACCAAACGTTTGATAACGCTAACAGACAAAAATAAACAACAAAATTGAAAATTTGCATCTTCGAACTCTTACAACCAAAGAAATAATGCGAAACCAGCAATGTAAAAATTTCGTTGCGAACGAAATTGTTTCATGTGAGCATTGACTTCGGCATGTGGTATTAACGAATCTTTAACCTCGACAGCTGCATATTTTCGTAATTCACGAATTGAATCTAAAAGACGTTTCATCGCTTGTTTGTTTTTCTTTTGAATTTCAATTGAAAATTTGATTTTACCGAGAAATAATAGGCCGAATACACATATTATAAAATTAAAATAGTATATCGCTCCTGCAGAGAAAGCTTTGGCAAGTCTTGATTTAAAAAATCGTTCCCACCTAAACAAAAAACAAAAATGAGCTGATTTTTCGTTTACTGCTGGACAAATACTTACAGTGTTGGTCGAATAAATGGTAATAGGAGAAGAATAACCACGAAAAGTTCGCAATAGAGAAATGTTGCGAGAAAAGTCCACTGAAAACTCATGATTTATATATTTGTTTTTTGTGTTTCTGTTTAAGTATCTAAAAATACATTTAAATGGACTTTGAAACTCGAATTAAATATACTGAATGACGTAATAAAAACATATAAGTCGATGATTTGTTTTTGGTATTGAATAGAAAAATGAGACAAAAGACAAATAGATAGACACTTGACTTGATGGACTATGTATGTGCGTACTAAGAATACCAGAAAATACTGAGTGTAAACATTTGCAGATTTCGATATTATATGACTCAATCATGTGCTGTTTTCTTATTGATTAGAGAGTTTAATCATGAAATAATTAAATTTTAATTTCGAAAGAATTTTTTCATATTTTTATTAGTTTTTTATTTGGAAATCAACGAAATAAATTTTATTAATGCGACATCAGTGAAGGATTTTGATTGGTAGTTACTGAATGAATAGAAAATTATGTGGTAAAAACCTAATTTGCTTAACCGTTAAATCATAATCGGTTGCAAAAAGTCACCAAGATTATTACAGCTTTTACTATGCATTCAAATTCTTCGTTGTTGATGATGATTCAAGATAATTTGTTCTTTCGTAAATCGAAAACTAGTCAGTCTATGACTTTTGGTTAATATACAAACAGAGTTGTCAACAACACTATTAGAATTTATGCTACTTTAAAATTTTCATAACTCAATCTATCATAAATAAAATTTTAACCGATATAAAAAACGACGGAATCATGTGATTTCTTTTAAATATCTATCAGTATACTAATGCATATAGATTTTCATATTGACAATGGAACTTATGGGATTAAAATGATTTCACGTGAAATGTAGTGAAAAAAGCAGATGCGTATAACTCGTTTAGTAGAGTCTTTTTTGTTGCGATTAATGACTCATTCAAGTTTGTTCTTATTTTGACCTACTATTCATTCTTTGCGAATGAGTTCATCTGTACTGAACGAAAAGGAAAAAAGATAAAGTGACGTCACGAGGACATAAGAAAGATATAAATATGTATATGTTTCGTACAATCATGAAATATCTCAACAGAATTGCTGGCCTTGATCCTGTTCATTAACGAGTCTTTATTTTCTTTTCGATATTTTCCCATTAGATCATATTTCAAGTAATCCTTCCATCATAAAAAAGAGAATCATATCCATATATTTTATTTTTTTGTCAATTTGAGAACATATCGAATTGAGATGGATACTGCACCTTCTGGAATCAATTGTAATGGTAAGTTCGAAAGAAAAAAAGGAAGAAAAAGAAAAATAACAACGAAAAAATATCAGTAAATATCTATTGTTGACATATTTATTTAACTAGTTAAGTCGACTAGCGAACACACCCCCCCTATATAAAAGATTGTTTTTTCAATCTTATTTTTTATATCTCATCAGAAGAATAAAAAAAGAATATTTGTTAGATATTGGGAAAATTTTTTGTCGTGATCTAAACATTACCATGGGTGATACGTATGAATCGAGTAAACTTAGAAGTTTGAAATACAATTTGTTTAATTACTATTATGTTTGTATAGAAAGACGAACGATGCTCGATGAACGATACTTATCGGTTCAGGATTTACAAGAACGTTTAGAAGAAATCGAAAATAAGATCAAGAGTATCGAGTAAGAATAGTTGTAAGCTATTCTGACCTATTTAATAATAATAATAATATCTGTTTCAGTTTACAAAATTTGGAAATTAGCGAAGATGATCTATTCGATGAATGGTGTGATCCAAAAAATCCTCGTATTCTTCGTTTTGAAGAAATAGCAGCTGCTGCTTATCGTATCAAATATGGCGTAGAAAAAACACCATGTCCTGTACGTAGTTTTTTTTTATATCAATGAAATTAATTTATTTTTCTTGTTACTAATGTAGTCATCGCATATGTCGAAAATAGTTGGCATGGATTTATATTTTAAAAAAGATTTTCTCTTGCATACTGGCAGTTTTAAAGAACGTGGAGCTCGGAATACTTTAATGATTCTATCAGCAGTTTGCTATTTCGTCTTTTTTTAAAAATTATTTCATAGTTTGTCTTTCTGTTTTAACTTTCATAGGAAGAAAAAGCTCGAGGTGTCATTGCAGCCAGTGCAGGAAATCATGCTCTAGCTGTCTGCTATCACGGTCAACAATTAGGCATACCAGTTGTAGTAGTTATGCCTCGACATGCACCAATTATGAAAGTTAATAATTGTAAATCATTTGGAGCTGTTGTATTGAACCGAGGAATTGATTTAGCTGAAGTAGATAATCGATTAAGAAAATTTTGAATAGAGAAATCTTTCGTCTTTATCCTAGTCGAAACAATTAGCGTTGAAATTGGGCAAAATGTTGGGTTTGAGATATATCAATGGGTAAGAAGAAACATGAAGTTGAAATTTGTTTATGTCGAGTACGAAAATGTTTAGTTTCGATCATCCTCATATTCTGGCAGGACAAGGAAGTTTAGGACTTGAAGTTCTCGATCAAGTTCCAGATGTTGATGCTATCGTTGTACCAACAGGTACGTTCATTCGATTGAAATTTACTCTATACTTTTTTCTTTATTTATTATTTTAAGGCGGAGGCGGTCTCTTAGCCGGTATAGGTAAGTGAAATTTCTGTTGTAATCATAAAGAAAAAAAAACACATTTGGTCTAATTAGCTGTGGCTATAAAATCGGTGAATCCTCGTGTGAAAGTTATAGCTGTCGAGTCGGAACGTGCACCTGGTTTTTATGCATCGATGAAAGGTACAGAATTCTCATTTCTTTTTCTTCTTGTACAGTCATTTTAAATGTTTATTTTAGCTGGTCGACCAGTTGTGACCGAATGTCATCCGACATTAGCCGATGGTCTTGCTGTTTCTCTTGTCGGTGCAAATGCTTATGCAACAGCTGCACCACTAATCGACAAAGTTGTTTGTGTTAGGTAAACAAAAACGATGGTTTAAAAAAAGAGATTCTTTTTTGTTTTCTAGTGAAGAATTCATTGCTATTGCTATTCTACGTTTGGTTGAAATGGAAAAAGCTGTTGCCGAAGGTGAAATTCAATGATCGATGAAGTTCGTTTTTATTCAACAATGTTTGAATATTTAGGTGCTGGTGCTACAGGTCTTGCAGCTATATTACAAGGTCTATTGCCTGAATTGAAAGGAAAAAAGTATTGATAACTGTTAGGAAATGTTTATGTTCATAATCAATTATTTGCTTTTGAAGAGTTGTCGTACCATTGTGTGGTGGTAATATTGATACAACTGTACTTGGTCGTGTACTTGAACGTGGTCTTGTTGCGGATAAACGTTTATTAAAAGCTTGGTTAATTGTTAGGTAGAACTGATTTTGATTTTGAAATCGAACGTTTCTATTTGATCGATCATAGTGATCGGCCAGGATCATTGGCACAATTGTGTAAACTATTCACGACAGTCGGTGCCAGTGTTAAAGATATTTATCATGAACGAGCGTGGCTTAAATCGGACATGTTTTCTGTCCAAGTAATTCATTCACAGATTTGTTTCATTTTAATTGATCGATTACGCGTGACGTTCGTATTTGTAGATTCAAGTTGTTTTGGAAGTTCGAGACAGCGAACATGCTGATGAAGTACAAAGAGTTATAACACAACACTATGAACATGTGAAATTCTATCAAGATACTTTACAATAAGCGAAAAAAAAAAGAAGACATTCCCCTCAAGTTTTATTTATTCAACATGTTATGAAAAATATTCTCCAATAAAATAGATTTTTGATTCGAAATTTCTTTTTTGTTTTCTTGCTGATTTGCATTGTCATATTCATATAGATTGCATGTCATGTACATGGACATCTTAAAAAAACATAACTGTCACATAATTCAACCAACCATTGCACGACCCGATGTTTCTCTTTTATATCTCATCATTTTCAAACTGGTCAACAACTGGCATAGTCACAATACGTTTTTTTTTGTATATGAGGCAACTATTTAGCCGTTAAAACGTCATCTAATGTTCAGATTGGGCTCATTGAACGGAAACTTTTCTTGTTCTTGTTGCTGCTGCTTGATCTTTTTTCTCTCTCTACCTTTCTCCTTTTTTCTCATACACGGCAAAACGACGCGCTCGATTGACATATCCCCAAGAGAACGAATCATGTGTCACACCTCACATACATTTGTCGAATTATTTAGCCTTTTGGCCCTGTATTCACGTTTATATAGATATAAATACATTCAGTGAGTTCACCTTGTTTTATGGCCTTCACACACACACACATACGTATATACTCATATATGTATTGGCCAAGAGTAATTAGAAGCCATCACGAAAAAAACCTTCGTCAACAACATCATTTGGACAGGCAAACTCAATAAAAACGTATAAAACAATATACAAGTTTGAGTTCTCACTCGTGCACAAAAAAAAGCATTAGTCGAGATGGTTGAGACAGTAGTTAAATTATCATCACTGTGTTTTTTATCTCTCGCACGTCGTACATTCCGATACAGAGACGAACGAGGAGAAAGTACGATCTGATAATCTTTTTGATTTGTTGATTGTGTTTCATCATAAATGCCTACCGTTCATATGCACAATCTAAAGAACATATTGGCAATAATAATGGATAAACACTTCCCTGTGGAGAAGTGAGAAAAGAAAAAAAAATCTGTATATTTAAATCGGAGTAGCATCTGATTGATCAAACGGATACGAGTGGAAAAGTTTAATAGGCCCATTGAACGGCAACAGCAGTTGAAAAGTGTCGAATCGTCTGCATTTGACCGATAACGAGTGCATGCCAGAGAAACCAATTGGTTGTGCATATGTGTGAGAAAAACGATAAAAAAAAAGAACAAACAACAGCGGGTGGTGAACATTAAAATCCAAATAAATGACAGAGAAACTGACTCGAACAAGAAAAATACTTTGATCCGTTTTTAAATCGCTATCTGTTTTTTTTCTTTTCGTTCTCTTTCGCTCTCTGTCTACAATACCGAGGCGTGAATCCATTAGTAAAGCTCTAATGTGGTACTGATATTGCTCAATAATATGATATATTTATTTTTATTGAGGCCATTTCTCTCCTTCTATTTTTCTCTCATTTTTTTTGACATTCATTTACATGAAGAATACCTTGTTTCTTACATCTTACAAACGTTGATCAGGTAGTAGTATGTTCGACTTCAATGTTTATCTACTTTGTAATAATTAGAATCATGTCTGAGATGTCAATGAGAAATATTTCACGGACGTAAGAATACAACTAATTGATGACTAGAGCAATCAAATAGAACGAGATCAAGCGAGACGAATATCTATTTTGTTGTTATTCAATTGTTCTTTGAATGTATTAAAAACCTATTTATTCGTGACCTTCGTTTTTAATTTAACTACTAATTTCTGGATTCTATTCATAGACAAGTAATTGTTGTTATTCATTGAACTGAAAGGTTCAGTTTTAACACATTTGCTTTGAAACTAGACTCTCGCATGATCAAGATAGAATAACTTCTGTCCGAAAAGTAATCGTAACATTACAACAACAACAGCAGAAAAAAGAAAAAAAAAGAAACAAACATATGCCGAGAAAAACAACCAACCAGATGAGAGTGATTAAACAACTAGTCTACTTTAGTTGATTGATAGGCAAACAGATAGATAGATATTTTTAGTTTTATCTTTACAGTTAACATAACCATTTATGTGATTGGTTGTCTATTTGAAAAATCAATCGATCGATCGATATGGTTATTTGGTTGGTTTCAAAGTGACAAATATTTTTCTCTTGTTGTTTTCTCTGTTCATTAACTAAGTAGTGTCATCTTAAATAATACTAACACTTCATTGATCAAAACAAGCGTAATGAGTAATACAGGTAGAGAAACATGATCAAAAAAAGAAAATGCCGAGTGTCGCTTCCACCGACTTTGTCATCGATGTCATCAAATTCCCATTAGATAGGACGCGTTGCTAACGATTAACGAACGTCTTTTTTTGTTTTCTAGTCGATATAGTTCAATTACATCAATCACTATAGTGTTAACATATCAAAACGAACGGAAATTTAACAAGTTAAGAGTCTCTTCGTCGTTTTCTTTTTCTATTTTATTCTGTCTACATATTTATTTTACAATAAGTTTCGAATGTCTTTCGGTATGACATTCGTCGTTTTTTTATATAAATGCTTGTCACGTCCTTGTTCTCTTATTAAAAATGACTGATATATTGTCTGATCTTTACATGCCGATGCAAGAAAAAAAAGGTCGATTTTATCTGCTTAAATACAGATCGAAAGGCCAAGTGGCCGACAAGTTCATGATTTGATTCATTCAAAAGAAACATCGAAAGACATAGTTCTTCTTCTTCTTTTTTTTCTGCTTGTACATTTATGACTTTATGATGATCGATTCTTTGCCATGTCATTGATCAGTAAATTCATTCTGTTCAATGCTATTCAAACGATTGAACTGCAAATCAATAAGACATTAAGTTTTTCTTTTTGTTTCATTTCTAGTCATCATGACTATGTATACTGCGAGATGTTTTTTTTCTCTTTCAAACAAAAATAACAATACGGTCGGTATTCATTGAAAAGTTCTTTCATATTCATCGATGTAAAATCAATGCACACATACACATCAAGAACATCTCCTAAGTAAGAACGATCATTAAAGTAAGAGCAAAAAAATTAAATATTAAATTGCTTGTGATTATAATCTAAATAGGAACGAGAGAGAGAGAGAAGAAGAAGAAAAAACCGATGAGCAAAAAGAAATATTTTACAATCACACCTTTCTTTCTTTTCTAAGGTTTGCAGTCTATCTATACGCATCCATCTCTCGTTTTTTTTTGCATCGTCCTATCAATATAAATGCGCATATATATACATCTATTTGATCTATGTGTATGTGTTTGCATGGTTTCTTTTTGCTCCTATGATAGCACGGGAGGGACATGAAATTAGTCGCACGTATATTCTCTATCTCAACTATATGGTGTACCTCTTCGGGACGATGACAAAATGAGCAATCGTGCTTCGGGGACATTGTATGCGTAGATTGATGATCAATACAATACGGTGGTAGGCAAGAATGAGAGACAAATTGCGTCTATCTATAGACCTATCAAATAAAAGAAATATATTGATTGGTTGAACGAGCAAAAAAAAAACGAACGAACGCACAAAAGAGAAAGAACGAGAGAAAAAATTCCGTTAAATTTCTCTCTATGTTCTCTTTCTTTTCTCTCCAATGTATGGACGTTCCGAATGGCTCGAAAATATCATCATTTCATCTAACGATAATGCTACTGGAGCAAAAACAACAACACGTACATTGAAGGAGAGGCAGAGAGAGAGAAAAAGAGAAAGATACGTATTTTTTCTCTCTCTCTCTCTCGATTTTTTCTCGCTCTCTCGCTCGCTCTCTTCTTCTCTACCAACGATAGAAAGAAGTTATTTCCTCCTAACAAATCATTGTAAAGTGCCGGCGATCATTGCCTCCATATTCATTTCAATTGTCGTTTAAACACGTTCTTGTTCTCATTTTTTCTTGCTTTATTATTATGGCCTCGTATTAGTGGCTGTTTTGAGTTTTTATTTCTTAACATTAACTACTATCATCCGTCTTTTGACCTGAATGTGTGTGAACTTTTTTATGGGTAATATTATTATTATTTGACCTCATCAACGACAATACAAACGACAAATAAAAAAAAATAAAAAATCAATTTCTCCTCTTCTTCTTCGTACACGTATATAAAATAACGATAATTATCCCCAACAATGAATAACTATTTTGGTCTACCATCAGCATCTTCAAATGATCTTTTCCCGAGTAATGGACAAACAGCAACTAATAATGCAGCAACAACACCAAATGGTGATCAACAATCAACAACAAATGATATTAATAATGCAACATCATTTTCCTATGACACCGATTACAATCGAACTGGTTTCGGAAGTTCATTCGATCGGTTAACATTTGCTTCTCCAACAGCTAATAAAGATCCATTAATGAATTCCTATTCGAATTTCACAATGATGCAAGCCGCAGCAGCAGCATCTATGTCGAGTTCAGCATCTCATCACCATCATCATCACCAACAACCACAACAACAAATACATCTTCAACAACATCCATCGGCAAATGATTATCTTCTACCACCACCACCGCCATCAAATGGTACGACATCATGGAAACAACCTGAACCAATTTCATCGTCATCGTTAGCCAGCGCACAAGGCAACGATATGATTTCATCGGCTGGCATGCCACCACATCATCCTCATCATCAATTATCAAGTTTTTCAATGGCAGTTACTAATCCAATGCTTTATTATGCACATCCATGGATGAGACCAGGTAAAGAAAGCGTCTATATATCAAGAAAGTTAATCAATAGGACAAAGTCATCGAATGATTTATAGACAACGCATGCAGGAAACATAAAAATTTGACAGAAATGTTTTTCTTCTTCTTCTTCTCCTCGAGTTGATTAACTTCCTTAGCAGCTTGTTTGCCTATTAATGCAATGAATCTATCATTGGTTGATTTATTTTATTTTTCTCCATAGAATTCAATTTCGAACACAAACGAACACGGCAAACTTATACACGTAATCAAACATTTGAGTTAGAAAAAGAATTTCTCTATACCAAGTAAGTGATTCAAACAAAAAAATGCTTTTCAGTATCGAAATTCATTGTCTTGATTTGGAGTAGATATTTAACACGTCGACGACGCATTGAAATTGCTCATAGTCTGGCATTAACTGAACGACAAATCAAAGTAAAAGATCAATACGATAGATTTCTTTTTTTTTCTGTAACACTTATTCGTTTCTTTTTGTAGATCTGGTTTCAAAATCGGTAAAAAGAAAATGTCCTTTTTTTTTCTTTTTTTTATTTAAATTTTTTAGTCGTATGAAATGGAAAAAAGAAAATAATTTCAAATCTCTCAACGATCCCAATGTTAAACTCGAAGCTAATGCATCCAGTCAAGGAAATGGTAGCGGACACAATCATCATCCTCATGCAACATCAACCAATGACGCAACATCATCATCTTGGTCATCGGTTTCAAATGTAAAAAAAGAAAATAATTCGCATGTTTCTCATCAACATGCTCATCAATATGTTACCAATGGAAATTCGAAATAGGCAACAACCAAATTTCTCTCTCTTTATACATATATCTCATACATTTATCTGTATATAAAACAAGAGACATTTGACTTCTAGTCGATTGCAATATGAGCACGCGTTCGTTTTTCTCTCTCTCTCAGTTTTTGCGTTCATCTTTTTTCTTCAACTACTATGATTTGTTTTCTTGTTCTGATTATTTGTTCTTCGATTTGTTTGCAAAGAATAAAAAATAAAACATAAATAAAAACTGTCTCTTCATTGGATTTTCCAAGGATCGTCATCAGTTTCTCAACTTTTGAACTTAAAAAAAGAAAATACCATTTTTCTCCTGTTTCAAAATAAACAAATTTAAGTCCTCTGACGTCTTTCGAATCTCAAATAGTTTGTCTAAGTTTCTTGTTATCAATTTAATATTCGGCCAATGTCTATAATCCTAATCCGAGTATTAACTGATAACATCTCAAAATATTATATTCGATACAAAACACAATATCATGTAGAATTTGACTACGAATATCAACATGTAACTAATTAGAGAAATTTGAAACTTATTTTAATTAATACTGTTAATCTAGCATATATATATATACTCTTGTTGTCAAAGTCTTTCATCATTTCAAAACTTCTTTTCGACAAATCATGCAGGTAAATAATTTTCTTTCAATTTTGTTCTATTCTTTATTGATTTATTATAGAATTTTATCTTATTTTTTACTGTTATAATCATGGCAATTCAAGTTTATGAATCAATAGGCGTACCATTGGCCAGCTATTCAGATGACAACACTGCTAAAGCCAAACGTTCGGAAGATGCTTTACTTCCAAATGCCAATTTTTCGGTTGTTACTCATGAAAAATTATTGAAATTAAAAGAATTAGCCGATGCTGCTAACGATCCAAAATTAAAAGATCTATATCGTGCAGTCAATCATTATGTTCAAATGGCAAAGAAAAATAACGAATATGTAGTATGGAAATACGATGCAAATGAAGAGGGTTTAGTTTTAGTACTCAAACAAAATCTAAATGGTATTCTCTATTATGGTTAAAACGAAAAAAATTCTCTCAACAATTGGAAAAACTTTTAATTCTCGTTTTTTTTCTTCTTCTTCTTCGCTTTATCAATAAATAAATAAATAAATAAATCTAAATCGTTATTTTCCTCTTATGAATAGAGTCACATCGAAATAGTTCTCTATTTATGCAAGAAAAACGAGAAAAAGAAAATATAATAAACTAGAGTTTGAAATGGGAAACGACGGATTCACTAAGCAAATGTCTAACCGATGACAACAGTACTGTCATCTTTGAAAACATATTGTGGGACATCAAGATTAAGCGGTGCTGGGCCTTTTCGTACACGTCCGGATGCATCGTAATGTGAACCATGACAAGGACAATAATAACCACCGAAATCACCGGCATTTGCAATTGGAATACAACCTAAATGTTTTGAAAATTCGAATGCAAATTAAAGACGAATTTGTGATCGTTTACCGAGATGAGTACATATGCCAATAACAATGAGCCATTCTGGTTTTTTTACACGTTCAGAATCAGCTTGTGGATGACGTAGTTGACTAACATTAACACCTTCTTCTCGAGCGATTTCTTCGGGTGTTCGATGTCGAACAAAGATCGGTTTATTACGCCATTCGAAAACGGCATTTTTGCCTTCGGGTACAGCACTAAGACTGATTTCAACTTTAGCAAGAGACATAACATCTTTTGCTGGACCAACATAAGCTGCAATATCTCGAACGATATATTTAGCCATGTAGGCCGATGTTACAGCCATACCTTAAAACAACAAAATCAAACATCAATGTTATCATAACTTGAAATATGAGTTTGTTTTTTAATTAAAATGAAAGAAAAAACTAGAATGTGTCATTTAATCAGCGTGGTTTCGTTTACCGAGTGGTGCTAAATAAGAATATGGCGATGTGGCATCACTAGATTCACGGTATGATTTCGATGCATCGAGACGTCCTTTACGTCGATAATAGTCGAAGTTTGGTACTTGAATGTCAGTATGTGCATGACGAACACTTAACGAAGCTGAAAAGAAAAGGACGTTCATTGATTTTAGATTGAAAACAGAAGACATACTATGAAGTCCAGTTGGAATCGATCCATTTCCCTGAGTGAGAAAAGGAAAATCTTTGTAAAGTTGACGAACGAGATTCGTTGTCACTTGTGTAACACGTTTGTTACATATTTGCATGGCCATATCTAGAGAAAAAAAACAAACTGATAAATCAAATCAATGAGTTTTTAGAAAATAATTCGTTCTACAACAACGAAATGTCGACGATTGGATTGATTCGCCATTGGTACAGAAAACGAGACTTTAGACGTTTGGTTGACTTGACAATATAATCCATCATGGAGTATAGTGACATCTAACATGCGAAACTTATAGTTAAAATTATTAATTTAATCTATGTCCTTGATAGGAATTGCGTTTGTAACTTAAGGTATTAAATATCGAGTAGGAGAAAATCATGTAAGACATTTGAAATTAGTGCTTTTTTGTTTCTCAATAAAATGTTAAAATATTCCGCAATGAATGATTATTTGCATTGTTAATCATTTTTAACAATGGACTTTGTCGTTCTTTCGCACACGAACCTAAGAAGATAAGATGACGCCGTAGTAGAATCTGACTCAATGTTTCGTTCGACAAACTATAAATACTCACTGTAATACTATTAAAAAAAACAAGAAAACACATATTATGATGGTGCAATTAATTACAACGAATTATGATACTTTGATCATTCGAAGAAGACCGAGTATCAATCAACAGATTTCTAAATCTCGCCCGGCAAAAGTACAAAAACAAGGTTTGATGGGCTTGGCCATGCCTAAACTTGTTCAATATCATATTTTACATGATGAAAAAGCTGTTGTTTTACAATCAAGTACTCTCGGATTCGGTGATGAATGTCTTCGTCTTGTTAATATTGCTTTTCAAACAAGTAAAATCTTTCCTTCGATCATGAGTACTTACGGTGATATTATTCATTATTTGCAAACACAATTGCAACAATATCATCCAAGACGATACTTTCATATTATTATTAATGAAAATAATAGTCTCGGATTTGATTTTGATGAAAATACGTCGTTTGCCGAGATTAAACAAGAACAATATCGATTATTGATCTTTTCTACGAAACGTCGTGAAACAATTAAGATGGATACAGGTGATATGAATCTCCAGACGAAATTACGATGGAATTCAGTTCAATTCGAACAAATTGATGATTAGAATATGTTTCATTTGTAAATATCTCAACAAAATCAAACTAGTCGTTTATGTTTCTCTTTTTTCTTATTAAAATAAATAAATTTATGTTCTTCATAGACAATACCGATATTTTTGTAAGTCATCGCTATATCTGGATGAGTCGTTCCCAACAAATTAATGAGTTTTTCTTTATCTGATTCGACAGTTTTCATTCGTAGAAGAACATTAATAAGTAAAAGATAGTGAATAAATTCACCATTGAGACTTGAGGGTGAGGGTAATAAATGGACATTGAAAGCGTGTAAGTCTTCGTTTGAGAAAAAGGAGCAATCAATGATTTTTCTCGCGAAAAGAAAACTTAGTTCTTGTATTAATGATTTATTTGCACTCTGGTAAGTCGAAAATTTCTCCATGTTTAACAACAATAAACGATTCTGGAGCTAGTTCATAATTTGTTACTGCTCGAATAAGTTTTTCCTTTGGTTCTAGATAATGTTCATTTGCTAGGGCCCACGTACCCCAATGAATACCGATAGACTTTTTCGATCGAGTATCTATGTGTATTTGTACAGCTTCATCAGGTGATACATGTTGTGCTTGCATCATCCACCGAGGTTCATATGCTCCGATGGGTATAGCACTTAAATCAAATGGTCCGTATTTCTTTCCGATTTGTTTAAATATATTTATATGATCAGTATAACCGGTATCTCCTGAAAAATAGAATTTATACTTTTCATTCCATACAACATATCCACCCCAAAGAGTTTTATTTAAATCAGTAAGAGTACGACGTGACCTAAAAAAATAAGAAATATTCGAATGAAAAATGATATTGAAATCAAAGATATAATACCAATGTTGAGCTGGACAGAATGCTATTTTTACGTTTGTTTTTGTCTAAATTGAGAAAATAAAAAGAAAAAAAATGAAAACATTTCTTATTTATCATACTGGATGTTGCCATTCTTCCCACCAATCGAGTTCGATAATGTTGTCTATCGATTCATTTATAAACCATTGTCGACCGCCGAGACCACAAAACCATGTTAATGAATTTCCATATCGTCGATTCAAAAGTCGAACACTTGGAGAATCTAAATGATCAAAATGATTGTGTGATATAAGTACTGCATCGAGTTGATCAGGTAAATCATCAATTGTTAAGGCTGGTGGACGATAACGTTTTTGTCCTACTTGTGGTGTTAAACCACATCGATCACTAAAAACAGGATCAGTAAGAAACATAAAATTATCGATTTGAACAAGACATGATGCATGGCCGATCCATATAAAACGTATACCACCTGATTCTTTCCATATTTTATCTCGATTAGGATATTCTACTGGTAATGTTTTATTTAATTCTTTAATATCAGTTGGTAAACTTGTATTATTTTTTGACCATAAACACCAATAAGCAGCTGATAAAGCATTTGGAGTTTTAAAATTCGGATTAAATGTATTTGAAAAACAAGGTCCTCCGCCTGATTCAATTAATTCACCATCATCAGATGAGGTATCTATTACCGGTTTATGTTCCATAATTGGATTTGATTTACTGTTGAATTGAAATAATATTTTCTAATAAAATCAATAAATAACAAGAATATATTTATAATATTTATTGAATACATACTCTTAAAACTAGATTTGATTCAAAAGAACTTGATAAAATATTCTATCTACAATCTGTATTCAAGTTATCATTTCATTTGTACTTTATGAATATGTTAAACAGGGAGTTTTATTAAAGGAACGCAAAAATAACAGTCGCTTGAATGTCTTATTTATTCTCGGGATATAGAATACGTTCCTTTCTATTGTTTGCATTGTTTTTGGTTATAATTCTTCAAGCAATTCGCCAATTCGTTTCTAAATTAAAGATACATTTTGCTTTTTAAAGCTAATAAAAGTCGAATATAAACTATCAAACCTGAATGGCAGCTTTGGTCAAATGATCTGTTCGTGATAAAAGATAAACATTTCCATTGCGATCCTCGAGATAAACTCTCAAAGCATACCAAGCTATTTCCGTAGTTATGAATGCAACTT
>ERZ778027.792-NODE-792-length-64587-cov-11.545528_pt1 | contig 64587 bp, 56 predicted proteins | sample MGYA00375757_ERZ778027 | MGnify/ENA primary metagenome ERZ778027 (study PRJEB29350, sample SAMN05389817) | bioreactor metagenome | isolation source: Ammonium sulfate bioreactor | place: South Africa: University of Cape Town | collected 2014-02-18 ...
AATCAATACCAACGACACTCTGTACCTTCCTTTCGTTCGCATCATTGTGTGACATCTGCAGATGCTAAACACCTATGTTATTCGTAAATGGATTAGATTTTATTTCTTTTTTGTTGCGCAACATTTCGTAAATGTGATGCAAACATTTTTATCAAAAAAGGACCTGTCATGAGACATTTTTCTTGTTAAAAATGGAAAGAGAAAAAGCTCATGTCAGTATTGTTTTTCTTGGTCATGTCGATTGCGGTAAATCAACACTCTGTGGTCATTTGATCTACAAATGTGGTGGTATCGATGAATGTACAATGAAACAAATCGAAAAAGAAGCTACTGAAGTAGAAATTTCATTGTTGAAGTGTTCTTAAATTTGTATTTGTAGACAGTCCGTAATTCATTGAAATATGCTTGGATTATGGACAAATTGAAAGGTGAACGTGAACGTTTGTATACCATTAATAGTTCGCTTTCGAAAGTTGAAACAAAGAAATATGATATTACGATGATCGATGCACCAGGTCACCGTGATTTCATCAAAAACATGATCACTGGTACATCGCAAGCAGATTGTGCCGTCTTAGTCGTTGGTTCTTTTACTGGTGGATTCGAAGCTGGTATAAGTAGAAATGGTCAAACTCGTGAACATGCTTTACTTGCTTTTACAGTCGGTGTCAAACAAATGATCGTTGTAGTCAACCAAATGGATTGGACTGAACCACCATATTCAGAAAAACGTTTCGATGAAATCAAATGTGAAGTTTCATCGTACCTAAAAAAGATCGGTTACAACACAGCTGCTGTTCCTTTCATTCCAATGTCAGGTTTGAAGGGTTATAACATGATTGAAACAACTGACAGGATGCCATGGTACAAAGGCTGGTCAATCGAACGAAAACAAGGCAATGCACATGGTATCACACTGATCGACGCTTTGGATTCGATAATTCCACCAATTCGACCAACTGACAAACCACTTCGAATATCAATACGAGATATCTATTCCAACGGAAATATTGGAACAGTACTAGTCGGTCAAGTTCACACTGGTATTCTTAAACCAAACATGATTATCAACTTTGCACCATCGAATTTACAAGCTCAAGTCAAATCAATCGAAATCCATCATAAACCTGTCAAAGGTAAATAATTAACTTAGTTTTTGTTTGCAACATAACGTGTAATGATGAAATTTAAATTTTCGTAGAAGCCATAGCAGGTGACTACGTCGGTTTCAGTGTTAAACACATCAATGTGAGAGAACTTCGACGTGGTTGTATTGCTTCGGATATTAGCAATGATCCAGCTCAAGAAGTAGCTAGTTTCACAGCACAAGTAACATACGTTTAATTCGACTTTTCTCTTGTCTAGAAAACGTTTCTTCTGATTAGGTCATTGTTCTTAACCATCCAAATCAAATTAATGTTGGTTATTCTCCAGTTATTCACTGTCATACAGCACACGTAGTTTGCCGAATTGTTAAAATACTCGAAACAGTCGATCGTCGTTCTGGAAAAACACTTGCAAAAGAACCTAAATTCATCAAATCAGGTGAAGCTGCTATAGTTAAAATGATTCCATTAAAGCCACTGTGTGTTGAAAAATTCGCCGATTATCCACCATTGGGTCGATTCGCTGTTCGAGATTTGCATCAAACCGTTGCTGTTGGTGTTATCAAGAGTGTCGAAAAGAAACCTGCAATACAAGTCACAACTACCGAAACAAAATTCGTCATTAATGAAAAATAGGCAATGCACTTCATTTGTAAATACATAGATCTCGAATAAATCGACAAGATTTTCAACTTTCGTTCGATGTTAACGAATTCATTTGATGATTGATATGTTTTCTTTTGTCTATTAATTTGTTCCGCAATAAAAGACGGTACTTTATGTATGTTTTTATCATATCCACATAGGTCGTATTTCAATTTGTTTTGATAATTCATTAGAAAGAAAAAGATTTGTGTTGAAAAGTGACATCTTTAATAAAACGAATACATGTGTTGACTAATTCATCTAATCAAAATAAACTAGGAGAAAGAAGAAGGAAGACGAAGATTCTGAAATAGTTTTCCTTCACTTTTTTTGCTGTTTGTTGTCGATTGAAAAAAGTGGAAATGTCATTAGTAAATCCAATTCGTAAGTTGTTATCATTACCTAATGTTGATATATTGACATATGGTGAATCACATTTGTACGGTTATGATCGTTTAAATGAATGTTTAATAAAATTGTCATTCAATGAATTGAATGATGAAATTCGAAATGAAAATCTAATTCGTTTGCATTTCTCATCCAAACCAAAATATTCAATAGAAAAATTAATTTTAAATCAAGATGAAACAATAATTGCACTTCTTTCTCATCAAACAGTTTCTCTTGTTTATTTACCTCAATTAGAAGATTCGAGCAGACAAGGTATTTTCTCCAATTGAAATTCTTTTCTCTTGAGATTGATTTCGTTTGTTTTGTTTTGTATAGACTCATGTTTTTGTCCATTAAATGAAGTGAATTCAACATTATCCAATCGATTAATTGACTTTGTTTGGTTATCTCCAAAACATTTTCTCATAGTTAATTCGACTTATCCATCGGAATGTCATTTGTATGCTATTCGATCATCAAAAATCAATGAAATTGATCATGTTCAAACATATTCTGTTGGTTTGAATTCAGTCAAAGGACGAACCAGTTGCAAAGGAGACAAACGAATCTCTTTGAATCGTCCATCGGATATTATTCAATTAAGTTTATGTCAACGAAAACAAGACAATTCCATTGTCAATCTTATATTTGCATTGAAATCCAATGGAGATTTATTTCTCATGGAAACCGATCAAAAGTCGTTTGACAATAGTTCAGATTTGCTTTGCAATACATTCGTCGGTCCAATTCGAATAATTCCATCACGTCAAGATAATTATGGTGCTAATTATACTCATTCGAATATCTTTTGTCTTTCAAATAAACAAAATCCAATTGTAATTTTAATCCGTGATCGATGTCAAATCAATGAAATGATTCTTTTAAATCCTGATGAAGACCAATATTATTTGTATACAATTGATTTTATTCAAATGCCAACGAATCAAACGATTGAACATGTTATTATCGATCAATTAAATTCGAATAAATATTATTTAACTGATTGTTTATCGAATATTTATTCGTTGGAATTATTTTGGATCAATCAAATTTGTTCAAAAGAAAACAAACCTTTCGAACAAACGAATCTTCAACATTTAACTCGATTGAATCAACCAATTCAACAACTCAATTTAATTCAATTGAATAACAAAGGTCAATGGATTTCTCTTATTACGAAAACAACAAATAAACAACAAAAGGTTTGATTTTCATCAATGAATTTCATTGATTTACTTATTCGATTTTTGTTGTTTAGGAATTAATTCTTTTTCGTGAAAATTTCTCTTCAATTCGATCGGAATTGTCGAATGTGAATGGACATTCATCAATAAAATCGAATTCATCAGAATTTGTCAATCGAATTCGATTGATCCTACGACGCAATGAATCTTTTCCAGACATGTCAAATTTGCCAACGAATATTTCGAATGACGAATTTAGTAACTATTTAATTGAATATCTACAAAGATTTTCACAAGATTATCTTGACAAACAAGACAAAGTTCGAATGGAATTAGAAAATAAACAAAAACATTTCTCTAATTTTCAACAAACTCAATTTGTTGCTTATCAAGAATTAATTCGCAAATTCGAATTGTTAAAAGATAAATTTGAAAGTCAAATTCAACTGTTCGAACAAGTAAATGAAATCTACAAAAAAAAATGAATCTTATTTGTTTGTCTCCGAAGGAAAGTCAACGACGAAAAGATAATGAATGTCGATTAGATGATTTACTCTCAGTGATTGAAAGTCGAACACCGGTTCTATCGAAAGCTGAATCATCGATGTTTGAACAATTACAACGATATGAAATTCAAATCAAATTTATCAAAGAAAAGATTTCTCTTCTTCAAAAACATATTTACGATGGATTTTATTCAAATCAACAACGAATTGATCAAACACTTTTAGAAAATATGCAACAATTTACATCTTACTATCGGGATCAAATCCAAACCATGAAACATCTCTTACAAACTCATCAAGATAAATCTTAATTTTCTACTCTTTTTCTTCTTTTTTTGTTGTTTAATAAACAAACAATCATTTCGAACGGAATGAAAATTTTTATTTACCTATCATCATCAGAGAAAAGTGCGAACGTAAACACGACCTCAACGACATAAGTCTAATAATAATTTTAAAAAAAAGAACATTCAGTTTGAATTAGTTTCATTAATTCTGACACAGATCCGTTTTTTTTTGTGTATTTTTATGATGAGAATAAAAGTAAAAAAAGTGCATGTCATCATCACCAATGTCATTATCGTTATCATAAGAAAATTATCAAATGATGTGTAATGTTTTTTTTTGCACACATCATTATTCGAACATCATAAATAAATACGTATAGTGTTTCTTTTGTTTTTGAATATTTATTTGAAAGAAAAGAAAATGCGTTGTATTGTTTTGTTAATATTGTTAATAGAAATGTAAATTGAATTGATAAAAATCCAAGATAAAGTTTTTTGATTTGTGTGTTTGTTTGTAGTGTTTTCGGTTTTCCCCAATCGAAACCATCGAATGACATAACAACAAGTGAAATCTATGATCCATCAACAAATAAATGGACAACATCAGGAGTTATGTCAATGACTCATATATTTCATACGGCAACATTATTGAAATCAGGCAAAGTTCTCGTTTGCGGTAGTGGTGGATATACAGGTTATCGATCCGAATGTGAACTTTATAATCCAACGACTGGTCAATGGACAGCTGCTGCAAGTATGTCAATACCACGTGGTTTTCATACAGCAACATTATTAAAATCGGGCAAAGTTCTTGTTGCTGGTGGAACAACGTTCAATTCTCAAGTTCTATATACAAGTGAATTATATGATCCAATTCAAAATAAATGGACATTTGCTGGAAATTTAACTGTACCACGATCAGGTCATACGGCGACATTACTTCAATCAGGCAAAGTTCTTGTTTCAAGTGATGGTTCAAATTCGGAGATTTATGATCCAATCAAAGGTGAATGGGGTTCATTGGTAACAATGGAATCCTATAGTCGTTATACTCCAACAGCAACTCTTCTATCATCGGGTAAAGTTGTTGTTGTTGGTGGTCTTGAAATAGCTGTTTATTCGCCAACATCGATCATCTATGATCCATTAACAAATCAATGGGAATCAGCTGGTAATTTAACAGTAGGACGATCACGTCATGCATCGATTTTACTTAAAACAGGCGAAGTTCTTACGACAGGTGGTGTTGGACTAACAAATTTTCTTGATAGTTGTGAATTATTTGATCCAACAACAAATCAATGGAAAAATGCAGAAAAAATGTCCGAAGAACGTTCTTCTCATACATTAATCGCACTTAAATCTGGCAAAATTCTTGCCATTGGTGGTTATGGTTACACCGGTTATTTAGATACTTCCGAACTCTATGATTCAACAACAGGTCAATGGTCATCATCAACCAAATTATCAACACCACGTTCATCACATACAGCTACATTACTCAATTCAGGTCAAGTTCTTATTGCCGGTGGAGAACATCAAGGATTTTAACTTTTAACTTTTCGTCGTTTTGTTTTTTTTATTTTTGAACAACTAAAATAAAAATTGTTCACTCATCGAAATGCAAAAGTTGTTGTTGAATCTATTTGAGATAAATTCTTATCGTCGTTGTTGTTGTTGCAAATAATTGTCTTTGAGTTGAAATTGTTGAATCGTTGTTGAATGATGATGAGACGAAGATTTTAAAAATGGTAAAATACAAAAACAAAAACGTCGAAGAATTTTAGAGAAACTCAATCGAAATTTATAACAAAAAATCGTGTAAACAATCGGGTTCGATGCCGAACTAATCGTCACTAAAAGCATTGTAAAAGCAATAAAGTAAGGTGTTTCAATGAATTTCGGTGTTTGTCTAATTGCATTCGTTTGAAAGAGAATAAAAACAAGAACTTGAGGACTAAATGAAATAAAATAAATTAAAACAACAACAACTAACATTTTAATAACACTTCGACGAGATTTCAATAGATTATGATTGTTTTTTCGTTGTTTTTCTTCTCGAATTTTAAAATGAATAATCGTTGAATACGAATTTCTTTTCAAATCGACAAACGAATGTTTAGGAACATTCGAAGGCGAATCAATCATTGTGATTCGACTTGTGACATTGTCTTCATTATCAACATCAAATTCTGCATCATCATCGACTTCATTCTTTTTGAAAACATACGAATTCGTTAACGTTTGATCAACACGACACAATTCAATTGAAATTCTTATGTAACAATAAATTTGCAGTAGAAGTGGAATAAAATAGAAGATCGTCGATTCAATTGATTTATGAATAATATATCTTCGTTGATGTTCAATTGAATCTTTCGAATAAACGAGAAAACAATGTCGAGTTCGATGATCATCGGTTTCAATAACACGTAAATAGAAGAAATTCGGTGATGTACAAACAATTGCAAATATCCAAATGAATAAAGCCATTTGACGAAGATTTTTTTTCGATAATAACAATTTCGAACGTAATGGATAAACAATTCCAATGAATCGTTCGATTGTTATCATGCACATTGTCAACACAGATGCATATTGAGCTAAAACTAAGATTGATCGAATTAATTTACATGAGATTTCATTTAAAATCCAATTCCCATTTCTTGACGAAACAAATTGTATTAAATCAGGAATATTAAATAATAAGATGATTAAATCACAACAAGCAACATGAACGATTAAACGATTTGTTAACGATCGTTTCATTCGTAAATCAATACAAACACTTAAAATCACGAGAATATTTCCGATCATACCAATTAAAGCAATCGTTGAGAATAACAATGTCAATGTGTAATTTAAATTTAAGAAAATACTTTCGTCGTCTGTACTTTGATTCATTTCATCTGTTGTTGTATACGTTGTGTCTAAAATTTAAAAAGAAAAGCAAATGATATTTGCAGACAAATTTCATTTTCTTCATGATTCAAGTGCAACAAAAAAAAGAAAAAAAGTCGAAGTATACTTTCTTTTTTTAATATTGACTAATCTTATTTTGAAAAAGAAACTAAGTCTCGACTAAACAAATTACTTTTTTTCTCTCTTTCATCAAATAGAATCGTCATAAAAAGCTTCTTTACCTCGAATCAAATAACCAACTATTACTTTTCATTAATTTCATTCGAAAGGAAACTTGTCAAATTCGATTTTTATTCTTCTTGTTATTGAAAACAGATACACACATACACAGCACGAAAGAGATAGATATCAATTCAACATTACCTACATGGTGTGATTTGTCTTTTATTTTCGCAGAGATAAAAAATGTCAACTAGACAAAGAAATCTTCTCAATGACAGAAAAACAAGAAGAAATCGAATTGGTAACATATGAGAGAGACCATTTTCTATCTCTAATGGAATCAACATTCATTAAAGATCATTGAAACCTTCGAGCAAAAAACGATCTTTTCTTCTCCGTCTTTCTTTTCGTATGATAATTATCAACTGTATTCATCAGATGATTTTCTAAAGAACAAAATTTAACTTGGCAAAACGAAAGGAAACGTGTTCGTGAACAATTGTTCGCTTGACAGATTGAAAATAAAATAGAAATCGACGTTCTTCGCGTGAGAAAATCATTTTATTAGATAACAAAAACAACATGCAAATATTATTTCAAATAAATACTTTCAGATGATCACTCAAATTTATGTTTAATCGATTCAATTAACATCAAATCTTTTTTTCTCCCTATTTTTAGAAAACATCAACAACAACAACAAGAATAAAACGATAGTCTTTGAAGGACATTTTTTTTCAAAATGCTTTTAGCATTTTTCTTTGTTTGATGAAAAACAAAATAGAATAAGAGTCTTATTGAAGACCTTTGAATTCCTATATCATCAAATCCAAGAAAAGATTATATCTAAAAGCTCGAAAGCTAATTTTCTTTCTTCAATTGATAATTATTCAAACAAAGAGAAATATCACGACGTAAAAAAAAGAGTAATTTATTTTCAATAAATCGGAGTTAGAATTTTATTGAGAAATATTTTTCTAAGACATTGATCGTCATGAATTTGACAAGGAATAATTTGAATTGTTTGATAGGAATGATCTCGAGTTTTAAATTGATTAAATTTGTGAATCAATTGATTACTCGATAGTTGGCAATCGTAGTCAATTGAACAAATAAATTGTTTTAATTGAAGGCAATGATTTAAAAAAATATTTTCTAAAATCAAATAATCTTTTAATTGAACTAAATTTATTAAAACTAATGTCAATTGTTCGACAAATGGAACAAATGAAATTAAATCACTTAAATGATTTAATCCCGACAATTTATCGACGAATTCCATTTTTAATATTCGTAAATTTCGATGTGAAAATTTGGTTAAATTTTGAAATGATTTTAAACATAGATCAGTAATCGAAACATCGAATTGACAAACATTGGGTAATAAACTTAACAAACAAAGAAAATCTTTCATTTCAACGTGTTTAATTGACAAATTGGTGATATTATACGAATATTCATACGAATGAATTGTTTCATTGAAATCAATCTCATAGAAATAACAATATTTTAATTTTAATAATTTATTTTCACCGAATAAACTTTTTAAAATAAGATTTCGATCATTTCGATGAATCATTCCGAGAGATAAACGATTTAAATTCGGTAGAATTCGATTATTAATTTGTAAAAGTTGATCTTTCGTTGGCAAATAGATTGTTAATGATTTTAAATTGGAAAATATTTGTAAATTAATCAACGGATTATGATCAATATGAAGAAAACGAAGTTGTTTTTGAAAATAGAAAAGACTTCGAAGTAAATTGCCATTGACTGATTCATTTTGATACAAATAAAATCCAATTTGACTTTGACGTAAAAGAAAATTTAAACGAAAATTAAGATTAACAAATGCTGAATAAAGATCCGTTAATGGAAGATATTCAAAGATTTCAATGAGAATTTCATCGGGTAACAATTCGAATCGACTTAATTTAAAATATTCATTCGATTGAAAATTGAATTGTGATTTTCGATGTTTGATTTTCTTTCGTTGATGAATACATTTGAATAATTTAATGGCCAGTTTAGTCATCGTTTACTTATCTAAACAAGACAATCAAACGAACTGATACCTTCGACTTCGTTCTTCTTTTCTCTTTCCCACCAAATGATAATAAAAATACATATCTCTCATTCTCTTCATTTGATAAGCACGCATTCTTTACAAGCCGAAACAAAAAAGAAACTTTTTCTTTTCTTGTTCGATTGTAACATATTTTCACAAGAAATAAATCCATTTTTCTCTTCGATTTCTCGTGAGAGAATATGAGCGTCATTTATATTCATGTTCATGCATCAACTATCTCGTGAGAATTTCGAACGATAAAAATTTCAAGAAGCTTAAGATTGTTAGATATCTCTCTCTTTTTTTTTGTTGTTTATAAATCGCTGGTATGAGAAAAAGAAAAGAATTCCGACTGAATTTACACTTGTTTGTATATTTCAATCTCTGATGTCGTAAAACGTTCCGCTCCAGTAAACGTTATTTTTCCGATTTGTGTTGTATCACAATAATCTTTGGGAAATCCAAAATTACTATGTTGATGTAGATTACTATCCGAATGAATACAAATATCGAATCGACCAAATGTTGGACCGTAATGAGCATACGAACGAATGGCATTTTCACCGGTGGATTTAATTGGGTATTTGGTTGGTGGAATTTGATGAGGATTGATAAGTGTAAATAGAAATGCAGTTGGATCTCGATCCCAAATAGTTCCATCGGAATGTTTCCAACTAATACTCGTATATCCACCGAAAAGATATCTATCAACACGAACCATAGTGATTGTCGGACCTTGATTCGCACATTGTGATATAAAAGCACCTTTTCCAAAACCATCACGTGTACCTCGATAAATTAATTGCCATTGTTGATTAGACTTTCCACAAAAGTTATTTAATATTGTCTGATATTCAACAGTGAGCAACGGTGTATCTTGAGACCAATAGTGTGTTGGTATATGCTGTTGATTTTTCAAATTAATATGTATAATTGTTTGCCAATCAATGAATGTGTATTGAATGTTCATTTCCAATGATTGTTTCGCTTGAAATTTAATATATTCGAGTTGTTGTCGAAGTCGTTCTAAATCATTTTCGAAATAATCTTCATTTTCTTTTCGTCTTTTTAATTCTTGAGAAAATTGTTCAAATTGTGGATTTGAATAATCTGTTCTCGTTAGTAATAGACGTATTCGTTCACGAGCAGCATTCGCTGTTCTCTGCACATTGGCTAAAGTTTGTTGTTCCCATTGATCAATTTGTGCTAATAAATCGGTTGGATCTTGTGATTGTTGTGCAAGTTGATGATAGAAATTATCTCTGTCTGAACAAATCCATTCTAATTGAGTTTCAAGTTCTTGTCGATGTACAGGAAAATGATTCGAACAAAATCTCGCCGCACAACCATCACATTTAACAATACCATTCTTTTTACACTCCTCATTAGCTGAACATTTACTCGAAACTATGGATGACGCCATTAATCATACAAAAATATTATTTTTTTTAACTAACTAACCTTTTCGTTCTTTCAACGTATAGATATGTACGGTTTGGATTTCTGACGAATAAAATAAAAGCGAGATAGATGCTGCTAAATCCATAGAACGACTTATGTACAATCAAGGCACGATCAAATGTAAATTGTCGAATTCTTTTATTGAAAAAGAAAGAAGAAAAAAAAGAAAAGAAATATGAATTAAGGCGATGGTCTCTTTGGTTTTGTTTTTCCTAATCGATCTTCTAATTCTTGAATTCGTTTGTCTTTGTTTCTAATTAAATTTTCACATCGTTTCAATTTGCCTCTGAGAACATCGATTTCTTCTTCTTTGGCTCTTAAAAGATCATCATATAGATACGGATCTGCATATCTGTGTGCTCGATTAAAACTAGCATAACCGGGCATAAGTGCTCCAATTCTTCTCGGTGTTCTTGGCGTATGTAAAATTTGTGGTAAACGATATCGTTCGACATTATACGATTTCCATGTTTCCCATTGTAAACGTGATTTTCTTCCTGTTCGAATTAAATTTTCTTCGAGTTTCTCTCTTAAATGTAGAAGAAAGAGTTCGACAGCTCGATTATCTCCATTGGTAATATCATGAACAACTGTTCCCGGCGCATGTAAACTTAATTTCGGTAGAACATCAGAATTTAATAATCTCCAATTTTTTGTTCGTTGAGACATATTTTTAGCGATATGAAACATGTCCAAATCGACATATTCAGGAAAGAAATACGCAACAATTTCAGCAACTAAAATTCCATCGGAAAAATCTGTGTCTAAATTTCTAACCGGACGTGACAACGGAATTGTATCCAACCAAGCTAAAATGTCATAATGTGCAGCTGCTTGGTAATATGGTTGAAATTTTTGGCCATTCATCGTGTCAATACTCGCATCAGACATTTCACGATCGAAATTTTTTTGATTATTTTATTTAAATAACGAAACTCTAAAATGAGAACGAAAGAGAAAAGAAAAGAAATTCTAATTGAAAATCTTTTTTAAATCGACTATTCAAATGAGCTGTTGTTCTTTTTCTTCTTTTCAATCGAGAAATAAAACAAAATCTGTTTGGAATATTCAAGTATTTTCTTTTTTAATCGACACAACAACAAAAAAAACAGGAATTCACTCGACTATTTCCTCTCGCGAAATAACCGTCAGACCATCTTAGAAACAAAATAAACATATACTCTCGCTCTATTTTCAAAAACAAATGTCAATTTACTTGTTATTCGATCGATGTTACAGTTTGTTACAGAAAAAAGAATTCTAAATCTCCTCTGTCGTTATTTGATCAACTTCAAGTGTAAAAGTAAAACAAAAAAAACACAGAAAAAGTTAACAATCAATTTTTTTTACTTGAAGTCACAAAAAAAAAGAAAAAAGAAATGAGCACATGTTTATATAAAAACTAACATTGTTTTTTGACTGTTTTTTTTAACTTAGACAAACAATTTTTGAGTTCAGGTTTTTATTTTGAAACAAAAAAAAATGAAACTAATCATTGTCTACTTGCGACATATCTTCGTCGACTGATTTCATTGGTTCGATTTCATAAAATCATAAACTAATAGAAAAAAATTTCCTATTCGATCGATTGATGAATGATTAGAAAAAAAAATGTATAAAAGTTTAAACAAATAATCGTAAGGTTGTTGTTTTGTTCATGAGATTGAATTCTAAACTAAACAAGAATTGCAAAGGATTCTATTTGTATTATAATTTAGATGGAACTAAGAAAACGATCGATCAATCGACAATCTTCAGTGAAAGAATGTCAAAATAAAAAACAAAAAAGAAGTCAATCCCATCTCTCCTTTGAAATAAGTCAAATCGAAGATTTATCGAATGAAATTTGGTTGGATTTATTCTCCTATTTCGATGGTCAATCATTAATCAAAAGTTTTTCCCCGTTAAACCGTTCGATTGAATCATTACTCAGTGATTATCATCTTTCAATTCATTTTCATTTCAAATCATCTGAAATTTGTCTTCCAAAACAATTTCATTCGAATCAAGTTGTCTCGTTAACATTAAATTATAAATCGATTCATCCGAATGAATTCATCGATATTCGTTCGTTTGCTCGTCTTCGATCTCTTTCTCTTCAATTTCCGAATGAATATCAATTAGAACGAACAAGTCAATTTCACTTCGATGATCTTAGTCAAGTGTCAATTCAATCGAAATGTACAAGATTTTTAACGCGAATTCTTTGTATTTATTATCCGAATATCAAACAAATGAGAATCGATTCGATGAATAAACAATTTCTTTTGAAATCATCTCAATTTACCAATCAAATCAGTCAAATCGAAAACTTAGTTCTTCTTGGAACAATGAAATTCGTTCAATTATTTCGTTTTTGGTCTTTTGTTCCAAATCTTCGTTGTTTTTCGTTGTTAAATGGTGGAATTCATCAATGTGATTATTGGTTAGATGAAAATCTTTGTCTTAATAAAACATTTCCTCGAAATTTATCTTCAATTCATTTGAAAATCTTCGATGAAGATTTAAGTTTTTCGAATTTCGAAAAATTAATTCCAAAAAGTATTCGTTGTATAAAACTAACGGGTTTAATCAATGATGATGATTTAAATGATTATATTTGTTCGAACAATTGGCATCGATTAATATCGAATTGTTCAAATGAACTTCAATCGATTCAATTCAATCTTTCGTCACATTTCGATCCGAATGATTCAGTTGGTTTGCAAAAGATTTTATCCAGATTTCGAAAAGATTCATTGTTTCGTCATTTAAATATTCAAAGTCGAAATTTTCATATAACAATCAAAGGATTTGTCTATAAGAATTAAATCGAAATCTCTCTCTTTTTCTCTTTTTGTTTTCAATACAAAAGATGTCAGATGAAATGAAAATCATTTTTTGTCTTTGTAGATAATAATGGAACGAAATTTGAAACGAAAAGCTGAAAAAGATATTTCAGCATCGAAAGTGAAACATTCGAAATTAAATGAATTAATATTTTATGATGGAAATCGACATCCAGCTGGTGTTCTTCATGATCTTCGTCCAGATATTTCAGCAGATAATTATCGGTTTCAATCCGAAGAAGCTCCACCTAGACTAACACGTTATCGTTGTGATTTAACTATTGATCAAAATCAATCCGAACCGATTTTTGTGTCTGGTTTCGGAAGATCAAAACAATTGGCCAAAAATATGGCTGCACAAGTAAAATCATTTCGTTTTTTGTTTATTTAAATTGAATTGAATCGATTTTTTAGCAAGCATTAATGAGAATATATCCGACATATCGTCCTCCACCGGATGCTATTCTAACTGAAGACAGGGATTTGTATCAACAATCTCGATTTGTTCCAACTCTTCCACCTTCATTACAAAACGATCCGAAAACGTTAATTGATTCAATTCGAAAACATTTAAATACGAAATCCATGGCTTTGAAAACGCCTTTACAATTATTTAATGAACTTTTTATCAATAATCAACGTTTAAATAGTTCGACTTGTTCGAAAAATTCAATTCAAATTGTTAAAAATGAAGATAATTTCGTTGTTATTTGTGTGACTGCAATGGATCAACAATTTTGGAGTGTCAGTGTAGCGAAAAGTCTCGCTCAAAATGATGCTTGCCAACAGGCAATTGAATCTCTATGTCAGGTTTCGTTTCGAGAAGCAAAAGATGAATTTCTTCGTGCTCTTCAATCGATTGAACCAATAACTTTAACACCAGATATTATTCTTATTGATGACAATAATAATCAAACGGAACAACAAACACTATCATCATCTTCATCTTCGTTTTTATCTAATTAATTGCTTTTTTGTTTGTATTTGTTTCATTTTAATTGACTAACTAAATTTGAATAAAAATGAATCGTAAAGTTTATTTAGCAACTCACTGGAGAAAAAAATATTCACTTTCGTGAATCATTAGAAAATTTGCAATAGGCGTCGCTACTGGAGAAAAAAAGCTACGTTTTCTCCACCTTGAAATCTACAGTGGGAAACTTTGTTATCAACTGTGAAATCTTTTTTGTCCAGTGTGGACTATAAAACTGTGTTAAGTTAATATGAAAGATTATAACGTGTTCCGAAAATGGAAAGTAAATCTAAAGAGAACTGCGGATATGCTGCAAAGATATTTCTCTCCACATTGAAGTCATGTGTAAAAGAACAAACTCAACCAAATTCGAAACATCAACAAATAATTAGCTCGGATTATGAAGATGAACAAACATTGAACAAACAACGACGTACCAACAATAGAAAGAATTTCGTTTTTGACAAACGAGATTTCTTATTTCCTCAGACATCAAAACAAATACGAAAGCAGATTCAATTAGATGATGTGGCATTGTACAGTGTCACAGATATGCGAACAGCAGATGAAATCTCTGATTATATTAGTCAATTAGATGGTTTAAATCGACCGAATCTCATTATTACAGATGCAACAGCATGTGCTGGAGGAAATACAAGTTCATTTTCAAGAAAATTCAATAGGGTTCATGCTATTGAAATTAATGAAATTCGATATAAAATGTTAGTCAATAATTTGAAATTATTAGAATGTAATAATGTTGATTGTTATCATGATAATTATTTGAATTTACTATCAAAATTAAGTCAAGATGTTGTTTTCATTGATCCACCATGGGGTGGACCATCGTATAAAGATCAAGATCAAGTTGAATTGTTTCTTGGCGAAATTCCTCTCGATCAGATATGTGAAAGTTTAAAACAACGAACAAAATATGTTGTTATTAAAGCACCACCAAATCTGAATTATGACAAATTTAAAGCAAATATCTCGGGCAATTTACAAGTTCTTCATCAATTTCGAAAGATGTTATTGATTGTCATCGATTATTATCATCCTTCCACGTCCAATCGAGTTTTACCAGAACCATTAGTTAATGAACCAACCAAAGAAAATCTCTCTGAGAAAAAATGTAAGAAAAAAGCAAATCATGTATTTTCCGATCGTTCGAATTTCTAATGAATAAACTAAAGAATGAAACTTTTTCCTTAGACGCAAGTCAAAGTGAGAATACTTGTGTGATTACATCAACTTATATTAATATCGCAGAAAATGCTGCTAAATATGCTGCAGCTTGTTATCGTGATTATATTGAAAACGAGAATGTTTATCAATCGGCTTACAAAGCTGCTATTGCTGTTGTTCGTCATGGTTCTGATGCTGCTCGCACTGCTGCTAAGACTGTCTATCAATGTGCCGTTACTGACATGAAATATGTTCATGAATTTTATGAAGAATCTAGTTTTGTCAATGATTATCTTCAGGTTGCTGCCGATCATGATTATTATGTTACTGATGCAACTGATGATATCGATAGTGGTCATGGTACACAGACTGGTGATATTGATCATATTGAGAATGATATTATGTATAATATCAATGTTCCAGCTGCATGCAAAGCTACCTTAGATGAAGATGACTTTTGATCGTTCTTTTCTTTTTGTCATTTTTTTTATTTTGAATCATTTGTGAACATAATTATTAATTGTATTTGTTTTTATTTCAGATTTATTATTTAAATAATGGCAACAAATGTCAGTCAGCGTCGTGTGTGGAAACTTCGTGAATCAATAAAACGATGTTATGATGATTTCATAATTGATTTATCAAATGGTGGTTATATTGATGAAGATATGCAAATGGTAGCTGATCATATCAAACAACATCGAAAATGTCAACAACTCCTCGTTCAACAAAATCAAATTACAAAGACAGGTGCTTCGTATCTTGCTACGGCATTAAAACGAAATACTTGTTTGCAAAAGTTAAATATTGGTAACAATCAAATTGGTGATCAAGGTGTTGAGTATCTTGTCGAGCCTTTATTCTTCGACAATGATACTCTAATCAAATTACATTTACAATCGAATTCGATTACGGAAAAAGGTGCCGAATATCTAGCTGAAATGCTTCGATATAATCCTGCAATTCTTAAATTAGGTCTTGATTACAATCAAATCGGAGATAAAGGAGTGGACAAAATATGTTCGGCTCTTAATCTTAATGAAAATACACGACTCAAAGCACTTTATCTTGATTCAAATAAAATAACTGATGACGGTGCTTGTTATTTAGCTGAACTGCTTCAATCTAATCAAAGTTTAATTGGTTTCACCCTGGCCATAAATGATATTAGTGATTCAGGAGTTCAACAATTGATTCAAACGTTGATCGATTCTAATCCTCGAATTACTGGTTTCAATATCTTTTCAAACAAAAGAATAACCGATGCAAGTCTGGATAGTTTCTTACAACTTTTCAATCAATCTCGACGATTGAACCTATATAAACTATACGATTGTGGCTTTTCCGAAAATGGTAAAGATCAGCTGAAAGCTGTAGCTGAATGTAAAGGCTTCGACTTGTACGTATAGAGCACAATTTAATATTCATTATTTAAATTAATGTTACTCTCACTTTTAGAATGCTTGCTGGCGATGGATTTGATTACGAATATCATCGTCGACGACCAATAATTCGAAAATCATTCAACAAGACACGTAAATCTCATGAAAATTGGTTCAATGAAAGACGAAAACAACAACGAGAAACGAACAGTCAGCCTTCTCGTAATATTGATGTAAGCAATCTATTATCGGTTTTTTTTTTCTAGAAATTCAACTCTATTTTGTCTTTATTTAGTCAACGATTCCTTCAACAAATGAACATCATTCTGACGATACAACAATTGGTCTTGAAAATTTGACTATTGAGGGCAATTCATCATCAAACTCGAATGAATCCGATGATGATACCAACCATCACTCAATACACAAATAAACAAACAATCAATTTCTTCCGATTGAATCTTTTGTTTTTGTTTCAAATCATTCCTTAAATAAACGAGGTTTCAAAATTTTCTTTGAGATAAATTTTGAAGACTTGTGCTTATACATCGCTATAAATTGCTAATATTTATTTCAAGACTATTAATTTCACTCGTTATGATATAAAATATGCTATTTTAATGTGACATTGTAATTTAACTAGTAAAGTCAATATGAACCTTGAGAAAACTATGATCTTCATAAATAAAATCTTTAGCATTATCAAGGAATTTTTGTACGGAACAAAAACGTGAAATTTTAAATGGTTCGTTGACATCACCTGTAGGTTTACCAAAAATGTTTTTTCTATGATTGGGCTCGATTCTACTACTAATATGTTTCTGTTCACCCTCAACATTCATTAGAACGAATGTAACAGGATAAGAGAAAGGCCATTGAAGGATTTGATCATAGTCACCGGCAAATATCATAAATGAAATTGAAATGAATCTATCTCTGTTGTGTTCATCACTTTCAATAGTGACACAAATCCCAATTCTATATCCCCATTCGGAAGTTTGAAATTTCTCTGAATTGATTGTACACAATTCTCCATTTAATAGAACCAATAAATTAACTCTCCATATATATGCATCATTGGCGTCCAACAATTTGGGACCAGTGATTGATTTTCTCTTGAGTTCTTCTATGTCTTTCTCCATTTCACTCATTATTTTCATGATACTTATGAACAATTCGTGCACACGTGTAGCTCCATGGTTACAATCTTTGAATTTGTTCCATAGACTGTTGATTTTTGTCTCTATACTCTGTTTATTTGCATTGAGTGTCACCAATTGTTGTTTCGTAAGATCTGCTTGTTCAATAGCTGGTTTGATTTTTGCCAAACATTCTGTTTGGAATTGTTGCACTTGAGCATTGTTTCTATTTCGTGTAGATTGACTGTTCTTTGTAAGCAATATGTTTTTCACCACAGAAAGAAGATATTCTTGATGTTTAACTTCACTAAAATGTTTTCCTAAATCATTTGAATCGATCTGTTAAAGAAAACAAAAATGAAATCATGACTTTAGAAATTCAATTTGAACATTACTTCTTCATCGCATAGTAAACATTGTTCAACTCTAGTAGTACATCTATAAAGTTGATGAAGTTTCAATTGTTCTCGAGAAACAAAGTTTTCTTGACAATTCCTACAGTTGACAGTGCAGTGACATTTCTTAAGATGATTCTAAATCAACAAATCTCTATTAATCGAACATTCTCAAGGTCAAATCTTCGAAATTACTTTGAGATCTTTATATGGACCTGACCAAGTATTCTCACATAGAGGACAATGAATTTGTTGATTTTCAAAGTCCCGTAGAAAACCTTTGTCCTGTCTAGTCTAAAATAATCGATATCAGATTGCAGTCAAAGATAAGAATTGTTTGTATTTATACTTTCATTCCGGATTTACCACATTTTGGACATACACAAGTATCCTTGATTGGCTCAAAACATTGACTACATAATCTTAGTCCGCAACAACTATATTGAATAGGTGAATCGTACGGCCACAAACAACGAAAACAAACCAATTTGTTTGTTGGATCTTGTAATTCATCTGACATTCAACAGCCTACGAGCCAACAACAGAAAAAGGATTGTATGTCTGTCTATGTGCTTTTATAGCATTACGAAGAACAACTAGGAAATTTATTTTTCGCCGAAACAAAAAAAATTCGGAGAAACCTGATAAATCTCTGAGCTCAAGACAATTTATGGGTTCGATTTTTTTTAGTATTGAGGATTCTAGGAAGAAATCTTTTGATAGAATTTGATAGCAGCGTCTGTTTCAACATTTAGTTTACACTGTAAGAAAAAGTCCATTCTGTCACTCGATACAGAATGACTCATTCTCTGATGAAAATAAAAGAAGTGTAAATAAATTGTCGTTGTACCCATTTCGATAAAATTCAAAGTAATAAAAAAATCGTAAACTAAACCTACTTTTTAAACTTGTAATCGCGTCTATATTGGAAAAAAGTATGAATTGCATGTTTTGAGTTTTTTTTGGTTTCATTTTTGTTGGTTTTTTCCGACTTTCTCTTTCTATGAGTCATTGTGAGTACTTTAGATAAAGCTTTTATCTGCAAGGTTGAGATTACAGCGCTGAAATAACCAAATGAAAAGCGCTTGATTTCTATGTGTGAACATCTATTTTTATTTGTTGAAAAATGTTTTTTATTCGATTTATTGTTTATTTATTTGTCCAATTGAATTTGAATGACGTCATTTCATGTATAAAACCTAGATATTTGCAATTAGAAGCAGAATACGATAGTTTACTTTATGAGCCTAAACCAGTGTTAATATCTTCAGTAGGTCATCGACTAGAAAATGAACTCGAAGACGCAATTAAAGATATTGAAAATGAATCGAAACAAGAAGAAGATGATGGATTCGAATGGAGAGATTTGACAGATGGTTCTTTTGAAATCGAACTCGAAGATGCAATGAGAGAAGACGCTCGTGTACCTTCGTCAAATGATCATTCGATCATCGATAAAACTGATTCCGATGATTTCGAAGATTTGAAATTTTCAAAAGATTTGTCCGATGAATTTGAAACGAAAGCGAAATATTTAATTTTAGATCGAGTAAAATCCGGTTCGATTCCATCAGGTATCATTGTGCAAGATTATTCAATCAATGATAAAATCAAATTAATTCGATTATATCAAAGTCAAAAACACGACGATGCCAACGAATTATTCAAATACATCGCTGAACATATTCACAATCAATATCGAAATTGTCTCGTCAATTTCGGTAAATGGTTAATCAATCCTCAATCGAATGAACCGATATTCTATCGAAATTGTGTTCCATGTGCCAATGCAGTTGATCTCAATCTGCAAAGTTTATTTGATAATAAAGTCAAATATTATTTCGTGAATAGTTGTGAAATGGGAACACAATGGATTTCGTACATCAGTAATTTAGAATATCTAACAGTTGATTTAAGAAAACATCCGCAACTAACTTTTGTTGATGTTATTAAACAAAATCTTATTTCGAATCAAAGGTTGCAACTTCATTCAAGAGTTCGACCGGTTCGAATGTCGTTTTTGTTTAGATATGTTATTCAAGGAATTGTTAAATCAAATCGAGGCAATGTTCATCAAGGTTTTTTTCATGTTTGTAATTTGATAACTGATGAATTTGGATCTATTTGGATGATTGATGGACAAATTCAACAAGTTTTCGATTTGAATGATGTCAATCATATCAAAATACTCAATCAACGATATCAAACTGATTATATTTCATTAGCTACAACTGGACATTTTCGTTCATTGAAAACTATTTAAGATTTTTTTCTCAAATCAATAAATTCTTGTTTTTCATGACAAGGTCAAAGATTTCATTCTCTTTTGTCTTGATTGTCACGATCGATAGATGTAACAGATGTTATTATTCATTAGCATATATTCTTCTTTCTTTTTTTTCCATTGAATTGTGATTCCATTGGAATGACAACACAGCAAAGTAACAAACGACCAATTCTGCAAGTTGATCGTCTTATTTTCGATCCACGATACAAGATAAAACCAAAGTTAATTCCATCAAATGAAATCAAACAACAACAACCATCGGAATCTCGTGTCTTTATTCCAGATGGTAAACTGAAAATAGTTCGTCTAACAATCGAAGATTTCAATAAAAAGAAATCACCAATCTATGAATCAGTCGATGAAAGACTTTGTTAAATAGTTATTTCTTTTTCTATCGCAAATAAATTGTTCTTCAACAGAAAAGAAAGAAAAAGAAAAAAAAACGCGAATGTGAACTAAGGTAACTGATGTTTACCTCGTGCAAAAGTAAAAGAAGAAGAAGAAGAATTGATTTCTTTTTGACCGATGTGATTGAAAGTAAGAAAAAGAAAATGAATCAATTCGAAGATCTGCCCGATGAAATCATTCTTTTAATTTGTCGTTATTTGGATCAATTCGATATTTTAAATAGTTTTACTCGTTTGAATCTTCGTTTATCTCAAACCATCAATGAATTTACTCAACGAATTGATCTGAATTTAATTCCATTGAAATTTGTCGATTATTTTCAAAATGAAATCTTCCCTTCGATTGATTTTAATGTTCGATCATTGATTTTAAATGATGATTTTCAACGATTTCCAATTGATATTTCTCAATTTGTAAATCTTGAATCGATTCATTTTCGAAATAATTTCTCACTCGATTATCTTATTGATTTAAAAGTAATTGAAATCAATTGCGTTCCACCTGATATTCAAAATGATTTATTTCAACGGTTTTTCTATTCCAATGAACATTTAAAATTAACGAAATTATCTCTGATTTCTTATCATGGTTTTACTTTAACAAATTGTCAATTGAATAATAATTTGAATCGAATTGAATATTTGACAATAAATCTTAAAAATAATGTTGATTTATTTTGTCTTCTCTCTCTTGTTTCATCTTCAATCAAACATTTAGACATTCAAATTCTATACAATGGTCCATTTCAATCTCAAACGAAACAACCATTGAAATTAGATAAACTTCGTTATTTTCATTTGAAAACTATTTTCGAAGATTCGATTCAATTTAAACAAATTGAAAAATTACTTGTTGAATCATTCGGTTTTGTTGAATGTCTATCCATTGAAAGTTTAACTCGTGATGAAAATTATATCGACGCTTTTCAATGGCAAAAATTATTCGACAAATTAATTTATTTAACAAATTTTCATTGTTCAATTCGATATCGATTTAAAATCGTCGATGACAATCAACAATTTGATAAAGAACAAAAAATTCTCAAAGATTTTTCAACTGATTATTGGATCAAACAACGACAATACTTTGTTAATACGTATTCAACTATTTCAATTACAAATCAAACTTTTCTTCAAGTGAATAACTATGGAAAATTATATTTTCATACAATTCCGTATCCTTATTCATCAATCGATACAACTATTGATATTATTACAGCCAAATCAACATTTTCAATCAAACGAATGTATTCAAATGTTCGTCATTTGTATTTCGATGGAGAAAACATTCCAATTCAATTGGAAGATTTTAAAACTCTTTTAAATCAATTCACATCAATTCATGAATTGAAATTAGATCGTTTACTTATTGATTCTTCGTCGAAATTATCTTCTCCAATCGATCTTCATCATTTAAATAAATTAACTATTTATAATTCTCATGAAAATTATTGTTTAAATATTGATTTTCTTAATTTATCTTCAATGTATAATCTTCGATATCTTCGTCTTCCACAAAAATCACTTCTTCATTATTCATTTATGCCAAAACAAATCGAAACTCTTATTCTTACCGAATGTCGTGATCTACACTTTGATTTCATTGGCAATTATGACAAACTACGTCTATTGAAATTATTTTTAAGTCATTTCGATCGATTATTAGAAAACAATGGTAAATTAATTGTTGATTTGATTCGAACAATCTATTCGAATAATCAACTGATGGAATCACTTCAATTCATGTGTCCTGGAGTCAATCAAACCAAAGTGAAAGCCTTTGAAAAACAATTTAATTTCAATCGTACCGATTATTTGAATGCTAATTCTGATGGAAAATGTCTAACTATTCAACGATCGAAAGATTTCTTTCAAAGAAAATAGTTTAGTCAGTATATTTACAATTGCTTTCAATGACATCATCGCGTAAAACTACCCTCGATTCGTCAAATATGATCTTATTGTACAATTCAGAGTTCTAAGATTTGTTTTCTTCTTGTGAATGAAATCTCCCTTTTATTTATTTTTTTTATCTGTTGATGATTCTCACATGAATATGAACAAAAAGAGAAAAAAAATGAACGGTAAAAAACATATTTTTTAATCAATCTTCTGAGTTTTAACAACAAAAAGAAAATAGTATCGTTAGTCAAGATTTTTGCAATAATAATCTATTGTTGTTGTTGTTGTTGTTTATTGGATGGAGCTGAACGGACTTGATGTTGTTGTTGTTGTTCATTATTCTGTTGATATTGATTTGACTTTTGATATCCATTACCATTGTAACCAGCATTGCCACCTCGATTTCCACCTCGATAATTGTTACCACCACGGTTACCTTCGAAATCGAACAGAATTAATTCGATTGAAAAAGATCATTGTTTTGTTTTACCTCGATAATTTGGATTTGGTCCGGCACGGTTACTATTTTCATGATATTGACGTTGGCCAGCATTGTATGAATTGTCATAATGAGCTCCACCACCTAAATTTGAAAAATAAAAACAACTTGTAAAGAGAATTCGTAAGTAACAAACTAACGTTGTGATCCTCCTCTCCAATGTTGTTGTTGATTGTAATTGTTTTGAGCAGTAGCACCACCACGATTATAATTTCTATTGGCAGATCCATTATAATTTCCACCTCGATGACCACCAGTTGCATTGTTACTACGACGTTGTTGCCATTGATCTTCTGCGTGTTGTTGATCATCGTGAACGAGATTCGCGGAATTTTCCTTTTTAAAAACGAATAAATTCGAAAATAAATAATTGGAAAAGAAATGTGCTTTGTTACTTGATCATAGTTCTGTTGTTGAGAAATAGATTGTGTTTGTACAAATTGTTTGTGATCATTCGATTGATTGTCTTGATTTGTTGTTGATTCTTGTTGGTTTTGAGTGTTATTGGTGGTTAGAATGTCCACGGGAAAGAAAGTGTTATCTTGAATGATTTGTTGAAGTGGAATGTTTTGATTACGTGTATCGAATGTTAACGGATATTCTGTTGGATTTGTTTGCACTAATTGTTGAGTTTCATTTATCGATGGAACTACAACTAACATAGTTTTATTATTTAAATCTTAGATCACGAAAGAAAAAGAAGAAGTTGTAATACCATCTTTGGTATTGTCAATCTCTGATTGTTGTTGTTGTTGTTGTTGAATGGGTTGATTGTTGGATGTGATTGTTGGAAGTTGTGATGATTGAATTAGTTGTTCAAGTGTTTCTCGAACTTCTTGTGATGTTCGTCCTGTAAGATTTTTAATTGTTGTTGAAGCTGGTCCACCTTGATAAATGGCTAAAACAGTTTCAACTGCTCGATTGATTGTATTTAGCGAATTATCCAATGGAACAACAACAGGAACGAGTTCATCGAATAATTTCGATTCTTCTGCTTTCAATGACTGTGAATACAAAACAAAAAAACTAATTCGAAAGAGAAAAACTTGATTGTGTTACCGATGGTTGATGATCAAGTAAATATCGAAGTTGAACATATTCTCGAAGACGTTGAGTTGCGAACAATCGTTTCTCTTCAGCTGCTTGTTTTAAAAGTCGTTTTTGACTTTTAGCTGACTAAAATAAAAAAAAACGTCATTGTTTTATTTTGTCTTTTTGAAATGAAATTCGTACATCGGTTTGGATTTTCTTGACTTGTTCATAAATATCTTTGACACATTCAATTTGTCCAACAACATCTCCGTATTTAGCTAAAGCTTCCTATTAGACAAACGAATTCAAATGAGAACTTTTTCTGAATTAACAATGATTTTGGTAACTCACGGTTTGATCTTTATTAAGTTCTTTACCGGATTTGGCTATTTGTTGATAACTTTCGAGTTTTTCTTTTCTTTTTCCTAAATTTCGTTGTTTTTTCTCCAACAAAAGAATGGCCTGAGTAATTGGATCAACATTGGTTGTATCAATTTGATTTCCTGAGGATGTTGAATTACTTTGTTGTTGTTGTTGTTGTATTGTTGGTGTTGATTTACCATTATTAGTATTTAAAGAAAGTTTTGTTGTTTGTTGTTGAACATCAGCTACCGATGGCATTTCTGTTTTCTTTTTTTGTTTTGATGATGATGGTGATGATGATTGAATGCAAAAGTTTCGATACTAAAACAAGACGAAAAAGTCGAGAATCGAAAGAAAAGAAAAGAAAAGAAAAGAAAGAAATCGTTTGTGTTTCCTTTTATAGATCTAATCTTGTTCGAAATGAAACATTCCATACGTATAATGAAATATACTAATCGAAATCAACTTCAAAAAGGAGGACATTCTACCGAAACCAATCAATGAAAAGATATTTAATTACAATTATTTTTCTACTTTTCAACTTTTAAGATAAGATCTCGGTTTTCTATCGACGTTGAAATCACCTTGAAATGAAACTCCCTTTTGAAATCAATCAACAGATGTCCTTGGATATCAAAGTACATTCATATTTTCAACTGATTAATTATGGTAATTTCATTGTCGTTTTCTTTCGATATAAAATGACCTGAGTCGACCGGCAAAGCATGATTATTTCTTTTTTTTTCTCTAAGTTAAAATTAAAAACAAGAAAAAGAAAATCATGAAACCATCGAAATTAGTTTGATTTGCGAATAAAAAAGATGAATTAGTTGAGTTGGTATAGTCTTGAACCGGGGTACAAAGATATTGGAGAGAACATTGCCCTAAGGATATTCTACTTTGTTGTCAAATATTTAACTTTTCAATTAGTATGATTAAAAGCATTTGATGGAAAGAGACTGTTTCGAAAGACGATGCTTAACAGTATAAAAGATTTTTAATGTGTTCAACTCAAATGGAAAACAACCCCTTGAGGTAACAACAACGACAATGATAGTGAAGACATGCAAAACTATGAATTGTTTTCAGACATTGTCATCCACGCTAGACAAAACAATAATCAACATTTGCCTGTTTCTATTTTTGTGCAAAAAAAAAGCGAGAGATTAGTCATTTCATTGTCAGGATAGAAAACACACACAAGTGATTTAATATGGATAAATAATCGAGCTGATGAAACATTGGATAGTCTTGAGAATTTGTCAAAATCAATCATTATGAGTTCGAATAATAATCAATAGAGAAGAAGAAGAAGAAGAAAAAAAAGAGATCTAATCAAATAAGAGAAGAGAACTAACGGATATAACTATTTAAGATAAATGAGGATTTCCGGAGATCGTTCTATTGATTTCTATCGAAAATAATATTCACATTGATTCACATTTTCAAAAGTCTCAATTCAATTCTTCAATCTTTTCATCAGATGATTATTTCATATTGAACTAGATCAATATCAATCCATCTTTTCAAGTTTGTCGAATTTACGAGAGAAAAAAAGAGAGAAGAGAAACATTTGTTTATATATTATTTGTGAGTGTGTGTGATTATTATTATGATTGTGAAATAGTCATGCACCATATTCGTGATGATTGAGGGTTTCTCGTTGTTGATCTATTGGAAGTGTAATGTCGAGTAAAGTCTACTGTTGTTGATTATTATTCTATTAACTAGTAACGGTTGTCACTCTTCATTTAGCTGATTTTATTGTTAAGTTCGTGTGTTCAGTGAGTTCTAAAAACAAGCGGAAACCGGCAACGAAAGAGCACAAGAGAGCTTCTTAATCGACAGTGACATGATTGAATTGAAAGAGAAAAAAAAAGAAAGACGACGGGAAGTTCATTGAATGTAGGCATTACTATCGACAAATGATGACAATAGAGAATTATTTTACATACATTCGACTTTAAATACAAATTCACTAGACTAACATTTCACTTAACAACATTAGAGTGTTTACTTTTTTTCCTTGAGAACAAAAAAAACTCTAGAAAATCTAACTGAATCGAAGTTAACTAATTATTATTCGAGAGACGATCGACATTTAGTAAATTAAAATAGCATAATTCTCTTCCTAAAAAGTGTTTTTAATGTACGGTAAGTACTTTACAGAAAAAAAAACAAATAAGTCAGACGTTTCTTTTTCTTTCAATTAGAAAATTGCTAAAAAAGAAAGAAATTGACATATATAGATGAGTCTGTTTTTCTTTAGTTAAGAGCAAGAGATAAAAGTCTATTGTGTAAAATGAAAGTATTTTTCATTGTCGATCGATAAATTTGGTTTTGTATTCATATGATTGATTGATAGGCGTACGGAACACAAAAATATCTTAATGTTTATTGGCGGATTTCTTTCTTTTTTTCTCTCTTCTTCTTCTTCTTCTTCTTTATTTCTTTAAGCAAAAACCTCTCGTCGAAGAGAAGCAAAAAGGTAGATTCTCTTTTGTAAACTAAACTAGTGAACATTATTCGACCATTTCCCGTCGAAAGTGGATATTTGTCTATGAGCTTGTTGAATAGATATATTTGTATCAATAAAAAAATGTAAATGTCACCTGTTACTGATGTTCTGTTTTAGAGGCGGTACAACATAACAAATATATTATTTTTTTTTATCAACATTCAAGACGTGCACATAAAGAAGTCACTTGACGAAATCAATTAGTTAGAAATTCCTTTTCTCTCTCTCTCTCTCTCTCTGTTTTGCTCGTCAACGCCGACTACTTTCCTGAGGCTGCATGAACACATTATTAAAAAAAAAAAACGTTACTTTCTCGTTCATCGTCATCATCTCGGTTTGAGTTGTTTTACCATAATGTGTATTGAACGAGAATAAGAACACGCACGTGTGTGTGAGACATGAATTAAATCTAAGTGATTGATCATTATTTACGACGAATCACAATGGAATTGGCATCTCAATTGTTTAATGTTGTACGTGATACAACACAACAATTTATCTATCAAATATCTGGGTAAGTCAACTGTTTTTTTTTCTCTCTTTTAATGAGTCGTTTTCTTTCTATTGACTTATTTTTATTTTGAAAAAAAGACACAAATATCAATATTTGATATTTATTTACCCATTAAAATAATAATGAACACCATCGTTTTTCTATGTTTTTTATCCATCTCAAAGTCATTCGTAGATTTAATCGGTGTTCTTTTTATTTATTATTGTGAATAATCAGAGTTTGTTAAAGAGAAACAGAAAATGTTTCAAAACAAGATGAGTTTTCTGTGTCTCAGATTACATAGTATTTTTCTTTGTCTCTCCCCCTCTCTCTCCTTCGCTGTGTATTTCTCGTTTGACGTGTTTCCAACAAAGTATATGAAAGAAAAGAAAGGAGAAAAATACTCGATCTGTTCAAATTCCAAAAATAAGCCCAAAAGCAATATATGAGCAATGATTAATTAAAAAAAAACGAGAGATTTAACAAAAGTCAATGGCAAATATCCCAGCTGAACTACGAATGAATTTGATCAAGTAAGTCAAGTTAAATCTCAAATTCAGTCAGTCAGTCTTGAGGTCAGTTGTTACTAGTTTCAGATAAAATTTCTCGAAAAACTGATGCGTATTTGTTTATCGATAGAATATCTAAACTAATATTAACAAGGAAATGAAACGTTGAGAAGGTGATTTCAAGGAGAAAATTCAATAGGTTTTCATATTTCCGTTTGTAAATGAATGATTTTCTTTTTTTTTTCTCGTCTACAAAGTAATACGCAGATTACAAACAAACAAAAAGAATAAATAGTTATTTCATATGGGAAATCAATAAGTCTAAGCCATCGACACACACACGCGTATTCAAATCGAACATGAAATTCTCTTGTTTTTTTTAAAAAAAGAACCTAAAGTTTTTTTTCATTACATTTCTAAAAATAGAAAATCGTTTTTCTCGTTAATTTTGATATTATTTATTTCCTTCTTGTTTTCAAAGAAAAGTTCACATTGTTTTTTTTTGTATTAACAAGATGTTTAAGTGGAAGATTATTAAAAAAAAGAAAAGATCTTTTTCTCGTTGTTCGATCAATCAATGACTATTGATGAATATCATGCTGAATTATCACTTCAGAGAAAAAAAAAGAACAATTGAGTCTTTTTTTCTGATAAAGACAAAAGAAGTTAAGTAAAATTCATAGGCATGTCCATAAGGTAAAAAAAAGAAATCTATTACGATAACAAATATGTTCCTTTTGGTTTTGTGATGACGACGACGCCGTTGTGTATAGTCAATGATTGATCTAGGTCAATAACAAGAGAAAAACAGATTTTGTAGGCGTTTCGATTGTCTCAAGAGATTTGATTCAACAATAGAAAAACTGACTTGTAAAAACAATGAAATTGATTTGATTTGTTCAAAGATTTTTTCAACGTACAACGCCATCAACTCAATCCGATTATGCTGAACTCGATGAAGATGATAGTGAAAATTCACGTCGACGCATAAAAACCATCCCAGCTGACTCCTCTAATTATGGTTCCTACGGATATTCTCGTATTCCTTTGGTTAATAAAATTCGTCATATGCCCGTTCGATATCAAACCGCATTTCTCAGTTCATTGGGATTTCTTATCTCGTTTGGTATTCGATGTAATATGGGCGTGAGTGTTGTTGCTATGACACATAATGAAACAGAAAAATTACCTAATGGAACAGTTAAATTAATTAAAGTAAACAGTTTTTCTTTTCTTTTCTTTTTATTTCAAAAAGAAACAATAAATAATTTAGCTTGCTGAGTTCGATTGGACACCTGGAATCATAGGAATTGTTGATAGTTCGTTCTTTTGGGGTTATCTCGTTACGCAAGTACCTGGAGGTTATCTAGCAGCCAAATTTCCTGCGAATCAGTAAACTTTTTCTTCGAATTAAACGAATAGAAAGAAATGTATCATTATTTAAATTTACAGTGTCTTTGGTTTTGCACTTGGTATATCATCGTTCTTGAATTTATTTATTCCATTTGCAGCTAAAATTCACTATGGATTCGTTATGATTCTTCGAATTTTACAAGGACTTGTCGAAGTAATTTTTGTTTCTTCGTATTTAAAAGATAAAATAATAATAATACTAATAATATTGAATTAAAGGGCGTAACTTATCCAGCTGCACATGGTATTTGGCGTTGGTGGGCACCACCGCTTGAACGAAGTACTTTGGCGACAATCTCATTTACGGGTTCATATGCAGGTGCAGTTCTTGGAATACCTCTTTCGGGAATATTAACAGAATATTTAAATTGGCAAGTGGCGTTTTATTTTTATGGTAACAATGAACTTTGTTTTTCTTGTTTCTAATAAATTTCCTAATGAATAATTTGTTAAGGTGTTATTGGAATTCTTTGGTCGATACATTGGTGGTATTTTTCGTATGAACGACCAGCTATTCATCCGAAAATAACCGAAGAAGAACGAATTTATATTGAAGAAAGTATTGGCGAAGCAAGTTCAATTGCTAATAAAGTAAATTATTAGTTTTGTTGATTACAACAAAATGAGATTTTGAATGTAGACTTGGATAAAACCTCCGTGGAATGCATTTTTTACTTCAAAGCCTGTTTGGGCTATTATCGTAGCTAATTTCTGTCGTTCATGGTCATTTTATTTATTAATTAATTCACAAGCTGAATATTTTCGCGAAGCACTTGATTATAATGTTGGAAAGGTTCGACTTTTTTTTCTCTTCTTTTGCAAAACTAAAAAAAAACGAAAATTTGAATTTAATATTGTAAATAGGATCCATTTTTGGCAGCATTACCTCATTTGACAATGTCATGTATTGTTCCATTTGCTGGCAAATTAGCTGATTATTTACGAACCAATTATTTAACAACGACTGTCGTTCGAAAAATCATGAATTGTGGAGGTTTTGGAATGGAAGCTGTTTTTCTTTTACTCGTTGCCTATGCAAAAAATCCTCGATTAGCTATAGGAGCATTGACTGTTGCTGTTGGTTTTAGTGGTTTTGCTATTTCAGGATTCAATGTCAATCATTTGGACATTGCTCCACGTTATGCAAGTATTCTTATGGGAATTTCCAATGGTGTTGGAACATTAGCTGGAATGTTATGTCCTGTTGCTGTCGAATTTTTAACTAAAGAAGGAGTAAAATCATTTCATCAAGAGAAAAAATCTATTGAAATTTGATTCGTTTTCTTTTTCTGTTGTTGTTGAAATCTAGACACGAGATGAATGGGCTCATGTATTTCTGATAGCATCATTGATTCATTTTGGTGGAGTTATTTTCTATGGAATGTTTGCATCGGGTGAAAAACAACCGTGGGCTGAACCACCATCAGAACATGAAACTATTCCAGATCGACCGTCGAAAAGTATGTTCGAATTGAATTCAATATTTTTGATGATCGATTTCTTATTATTTTGTTTGAATAGATGCAGATGAAAATCGATATACTTCATATGGATCAACAGTAACTGATGGAACAACAGGTGGTTATCAAACGAATGATCCCTTTTCTGGAATAACAAATGGAAATTATACAAATATTCAAGGACGAAATAACGAACAAATTACATCAATTCCATTAACTATTGAAAATCCAATGTATCGAAATTATCGTTAAGAAAACTATTCGTCAAATATTTAATTACGATAAAAAAAAAACATTTTATTTCTAAAACTAAATAATTAGACAGTTGAGAAGTTAATGTTCTTAGTTTTTGTTTTCGTTTTGCCTATTTTTATTTGTTGTGCCCAATTTATTTTTTGCCTGTTAATGAGAAAATCCTCTTCATATGTTGTCTGTCTTCTTTTTTTTCTTTCCTATAAACAATATCTTTTCAAAATTGAAATCTTATTTTACCAGAAAGCAAAAACATATTTAACGAAAATCGAAAAGAAAAATCCTTGATAAACTTCTAATATAATTTGTATGTCAATCAATAAAATATGTTAAATATTATGTCTTTTTTTTTGGGAATATATTTTATAAAGAGAAGAAACAGAAAATTAATATTGTACGAGAAATAAATATTAATAAATTTCTATCGAGGTATAAATGTATTCTAGATCAAATATATTTTTTTTTATTATTATTTTTTTGTCGAAATTAACTATTTGCTTAAGTTTAAATAGAAAGATGTCGATGCAGCGATGTTGTCAACTTTATTGATTTGTTTGTCGATCGAAAGTGAAGGTTTACAATGAATGTACTCATAAAAAAAAGAGCAAGAGTATGTTGTTACAATATCCATGAGTGAAGTTCTTAACATGTGTTTACATGAAGACGAAGAGAAAAAGAACATTGAACTCGATCTAATGCATTAGATGAGGTCGTATTAATGTATATAACGTTTTCTAACAGCTGGATGGCAAATGTGTGTGTGTATATAGTGTTCGAAGATATTTACCTTTCTCTCGTTTCTCTTCTTCTCTTTGAATAATACAAGTTAAACTTTATGCATTATTAAAAAAGATTTGCTATTGTGCATGTGCATGTGCGTGTGTGTACTTTGTACTCATATGTACTTGCAATCGAACATAGTATTGTCATTTTTCATTTGGAATAATCATTACAAATCAATGAGTAAAATTAGTTTCGATTTATTTGTTGAAAGAAAAAACGAAGGAAAAGAACTTTTGGTTCGTTTTTTTCTCTCTTATTCTTCATTTTGTTTGATGGATTATATTACAAAAGGTTTGTCATTTAAATAGTTAAAATGTCATTTATTCTCTTTTATGTTTTCTCAAGGTAAGATCATTTAAAGAGAAGAAAAATAATTTACTGTTTTTTGTTGTTAATGCTAAAAGCGTAAATGAATGTAAAAATAGAACTAGTTGATTGGAATCGAGACTTGATATTTGATCTGTAAAGATGCGCTGCTAGCTAATTGGAGAATAACTGATAAAGGATGAAAGAATCGAAGATATCTCTTCACAGTAAGATTCTTAGTTCTTTTTTTTTTGTTTTTAATATATTTTCTGTTAATCGAAGGTCGTCGATAAGAAGAGTGGAGTGTGTAACCGAGAATATCTCTCGATAGATAATGATAAGAGAAACTAAGAATTCTAATCAAACAAGAAGATTTACGAAATCTTTTTGTCGTCGTTGTTGTTTTTTCGAAGTATAATTCCGAAATATGCAAATAATTAGAAACGATCTTTGAGTCTATTGATTGTACTGTTTATTTTCATTTGTTGGATGGTCTGACATTTGTCTTGTCTTTATGATGAAAACAGATAAAAAGAGTCGAGATGATATCATTTACTTTTCTTCGACAGTATTTCATCGGTATCATCATCATCATCATCGAGGAAATCAAAGATTCACATATACATTAATATAAACATATGCACACAACTTTCCTATTTACGTCCTTCGATGTCTTTTTATATTCCTGGAGGATATCTAATACATTATTAGAGATATAAAACAAAATCAAGATCATCCAGGGTTTCTGACAAATAAATCATAGAGACAGACGCAACTTTCGACATTCGAACTTCGACAAGAAATCATATTTGATCGATCAACATGAAACAAAGAAAAATCGTTTTGACTCTGTTGATGTTGATCCATCAAACATTTGTCAAATAATAACAAAATATCTTTCTCTTTCTCGTTTTTTTTTTCTTCGATTGTTCGTCAACAGTTAATAATAATAATAATAATAATAATCATCATCATCATCACACTCATAGTAGAACGTTAGACAATTATTTGACGAGTTTTGATTTGTTGGTCAATTGTCGAAAAAGAAAAAAAGAAGAAAATATAATATTTTGAAATGTTTAATACGTGCATAAAATAGAGAAGAAAGAAAGGAGAGCGACAGAGAAGACTTAGAAACGTATGTTTGTCTATAAATACGGAGAGAATCAGAAAAAAGTGTTGATCCCTAAGGCACTTTATATTTATTTCGTTGTATTGTAGTAAGAATAAAGTGTTATGTAGATTGTTATGGTGAATAACATCTTTATTTGTGTGTTGAATTGCCTTTCGGCAATGGAGACACATAGAAATCAAGTAAAATAATGTCTCATTGATGATGACTTCTTTGTTTTCTCTCTATTTCAGTTGTGTATATGTTAACTGTTAGTTTCCTGGAGCCATGTGAGAACTATATCCTCGATGATCATATTCTTCTCGTTTCTCTATTCTCTCAATGAAAATACACAAGTAGATATAAGCTACGTATAGATTATTCGTCAGGAATCATTTGAAAAAGTTGACATATTCTCTCGATATTGATCGGATCCAAAAAACGACAGTTTTGAGAAGAAAAAGACTCGCCATAAATGGCACATATGTACATCGTTTAAAGTAAGAAAAAAAATCGACGATTTGTGCACATATAGTTAACATAGACAGAAAAGTGAAAAATCAATCATGCTTGTAGGATATGAATATTGTTCTCTGAATGTATTGGTCGTTTTTTTGTCGATAAATGTGTATGTAGAGGTATGTAGATGTGTATATGCATCATTATATTGAAACATATTTCTTTTTTTCTCGTCGTAGAGAACGTTCGAAGAGCGTGCGTGTATGTATTATATGTCCGCCTATTCGTGTTGTATATCGTTGTCGTAACTAACATATTGCCAATTGATACATTGACAGAAGAGAGAGAGAGAGAGACATAGAAAAATGTTCTTAGGTTAGCATATTTTGCTTAGCTCAAGAGATTTTCGCGAAGAGAGAGAGAAGAAAAAAAAAAGGAGGACGACGATAAGTTTGTCGATAGTTGCTCGAACGAACACGCAACCTTGTTTCTTGTCATCTTTGCGTGTAGCTTATCGAAGATCGTCATCGCATCTAGTTACCATCATTAGTCGATCCAATAGACGATGGGTAAGTAGATTCCATCATCAGATATTTCTCTACATTGATTTATTAATATCACTACATCAACATACAAACAATTAGGTTTTAACCTTTCTTTCTTTCTCTCTCTCTCTCTCTCTTCCTATCTATCTCGTTTTTGAGTGCAAATCAGTTAGCCTTGTTTTGTTTTGTTGTCGATGTTGCAAATATCGAGTTAATTTTATTCGTGAAAATGAAATAAAAACGAGTAATGACTCTCTCTCGTGTTTTCTTTGGGATCGATTCATTTGCGTTGAATGATACTCGATTTTCTTTTTTTATTTTAAAAAGATTTCCTCTCATTGTTGTTAATGATGACAACAAGAGACTCTTTATCGAAATCATTTTTTGTTTCTTAAGAACAAAAAAAAAAAGAAAGATTGACAAAATCAAGGTTGTTTAGTTCTCAGTTCAAAATACTTTTCAGTCCATTGCGTTAAATCGTATAAAAAGAAAAACAACGCCAGAATGGATATATAATATCAATACTAATGACAATACTTTGTTTGATTATTTATAGAATATATAATTAATCATGATGATGATGACGACAGGAAACAAATATCCTCGATTTCGAGCTTTTAAGTAAGTTTTAACAAAATCAGAAGACTATTTTTCTATGTGTTGCTAAGATGTGAATAGAGAAATAGATCATTTTTAATTGATTAGAATGATTATTGTTGTTGTTGTTGTTTGTTGTTGAATGTCGACATCTATCCGAGACAATCGTCATGTTTTTTTTTGTTAAAAATAAACTAAAAATAAATATTGAAAAGTGTTTGAATAAATTCGAAATAAAAAAAGTAAAAGAAAAAAAAATGACGACGTAAAACAAGCGAGAGAGAGAGGTCTGTCAAAAAGTAAATTGCTATAAGAATGGTAGAAGATAGATGGTAGTTTGTTCATTCATAGATGTTGTTGTTTAAGTGTAAGTGAATATGATGAATGTATTTCAATGACTCGGGTCAAAGAAGAAGAAGATGATGATTTCCATTTCGAATAAGATAAATGTCATCGTGATCTAGATCAAATCATTTCAAACACGAACGACAACGATTGATCATAGATCGTTTTTTTTCTTCTTCTTTCTAAAATGAGTAACGATCGTCCATCATATCATCGAAATCGATCGTTCCCAATAGATTTTATTTTCTCATTTCTCCTAACGATCTTTTTGTTTGTTGTTATTTCTCATTGAGAAAGAGAAGTTCATTTACATTTGATGTTGAAATGTATTTTTTTTTGTTTCGAGTGATCAACTCGAGAGATCTTAGTCAAGTTTTATGAGAAAAAGAAAAGAAAAACAACATTGACGACGTAAGATTCTTGGAAATATTTTCAATGACGTCAACAAAAATAATTTATTATTATCAGGTTGGTTTGTATCAAATTATTTACGCATCAAATTACGCTTTTTTTTCTTCTTTAGAAAATATTCTGATAGGTTGGTTTTCTTTTTCTTGTTTTTTTTATATTAAAAATGAAAATCGTTTTAAGGTAAAAGAGTGAAGAGAAAAAAGAACGTTTTTTTTTTTGGCTAAATTCTTCTTTCTTTTTTGATTGAAACGTATTGATTAAACAATCGACAAAAATAAGAAAACTTTGCCGAGAGATGAATTGTCGTTATGATGATCTGTTAGTTAATATTTGTCTGTTTATACTTGAGAAATAGAATTTTGTTCAATCAGGAAGCATTTCTAGTTTCAAGGAGCTATTCATATAATAGAAATGACTTTTATTTGATAAGCTAACTTTCTTTTTTATCTCAATGATGATTGGCCTCAAGACAAATTCGTCTGCAACAAAAAAAAAGAAGCAAATCCTTAATTTCTTCTTTTCTTCTTCTTCTTCTGCTGCTGATGCTTCTTCGTTTTTTTTATCTTGTGTTCTGTTTGCTGATGAGCTGGTTGATTGGCATTTTCTTCTTCTACACTTGTCTATTTTTGACATTTAATGTTCGAGAGAAACTTGTTTCCGTAATGTTACATTGAGGCAAGATTAAAGAATCTCTATTCTCCCAATTATTCGATAGAAAATATGGGTGGGAACAAGTATTTTGTTATCTCAGGTGTTAGAAAACAGAATCGATTTTTTTTCTTCATGTGAATCGATTGAAAATGTTGATGTTATTGATAATTTGTTGAGTTATTTCTCGATTGAAAGATGAAATGATTGGTGATTGTAATTCGAATTGGATAAATGGAGCTGTTGTCTGAGTGTGTTTGTTTGTTTCTTATCGTTATCTGAATATGATTTGCTGTTATCTACAGAGAATAGCAAACATTTTTTTTTCTCTTTTGTATAAATATCTTTTCGTCATCTCGTTAGTGATATTCCCCGATTGTCCTTCTTCTCTTTGCTTTATCCATCATGGAAACATTCAAATCAAGAATTTATTCACATTGGGGACGAGTCTCAAGCAGAGAGAAAGATAACATTAGATAAAATTGTTCAATTTTCTTTCTTTTTTATTATTAAACAGCAACAATAACACAAGAAAAGAAAAGAAAAAGAAATAAGAGAAAAAACTATTTTTTTACCTCGCTCGTTTTTTTAATATTTGGTTTGAGAGAATGAAATAGAATATATATATATATATACTATATATACAGAGAGAGAAAGGAAAAAAGAGAAAAAGAGAAAAAAAGATGAATGTCTGTCGTATTGTTGCTGCTGTCGAGATGAGATGGAACGAATGAATGAATGAATGAATGATTCAACGAGACGTATATACGCATAGTACCTATTAATAGTAAATGACACTGACGTTTTTTTTCTCTCTCTCTCACATCATTAAGAATTATTTCTCTAAGAATATTTAATAACTAAATTTAAGTTCTAAATCGTTAGTTTCTACGTTTTTATTTAGAATATTTATTTATCTTTTTGCAATTAAAATTCTTTGTTGGTTTGTGTTAATGAAGAAAATAAATGATGTATCAAGTAAGCATAAGTAGAAACATTCTATTTGTTAGTCAAGAATAGATTCTCAACGATCTATTCGAGTCACGTATTATCAGTTATCCGTTAGTCTTGACAAACAAAACACGTTCGATCTTCCTTTTTCTTTTCTCGTTTAAGTCAATGCCATCGATTTCATTAGGAGAAAATCTAGTGAATAAGGCCAAATACAGGTATCGAATAAAACTCATTATAATGTCATTTCTTCTTTTCTAAATACGGAATATGTGCGTTTTTTTTGTCGAGAAAATGCGGGTGCATAGAAATCGATATCGAACAAAGATGGTTCGAATGTTGCGGGTACCGGGTGTTACTTGTGTCACAGATAAGTATTTTAATATTGTCATTTGATTCTATTCATTCGAAGAAACAGATCTATTTTTCGTAACGAATCAATATTTCAGATAGCTTGAGGTCTTATTAGTTTTTTTTTTATTAAATAGGTTCGCATATCGATAATTAAATCTTTATTATGCATGAAGAAATTAACGTATGTCTTTAGAAACAAATCTTCTCATGAAAATTAAATGAGAAAAGATAAATTAATATCTTTTTTAATTCTATTATTTAAAAAAATGAAAAGAAGTCTATTTTTACCTCTATCTCATTTGACACGGTTGCAGTCTTTCTTCTTCTTCGTCTTTCTGTGCAAATCTCGGGTAAAGTCTTTAGTTTATTCTCGAAGAAAAAAAAAGAAGTGAAAAGTACATTAATTTGTTTAAAAGCAGAAAAGTGTTACAGAAATTTCCTGTAGAAAATCTTTTCTTTTCTTATCTTTTTGACAATGAATAAAATTGAATTTAGAGAAGGAAAACTGTTGAATTATTTGATAAAATTCAACAACTCGTTTTAGTTGGAAAAAAAAGAAAAGAAATGTAAGTACGTCAATTGTTGACTCGTAATCGAACGCCATCTAGAAATCTGTCAAATAGTGGAAGAGAAGAATAGTTCGTGATTAAATATATTTATTTGTAAATAATAAATCTTCAAGCAACAAAACAACATTGATTATTTGCTTTGTTGTTGTTATTTTCTTTTAAAACTAAACGTAAAAATCTCGTTTTTTTTTAGATGAAATCAATGTATTAATTGCTTTGTTTTGTTGTTTTTTTGTCTGTTCGTTGACAAAAAAAAAAGAATTCTCCGATAATCTGTGCATTCCATCGACCTACACAGAAGCAAATCCATTTATATAAACACATCTTCTTCTTCTTTTTCTTGTTGTTGTTCTAAAACGTTTTTATCCGGTGGCTCTTATTTTTCTTCTTAATTGACTTCGATTTGCAATATGATTATTTTCTTTTGAATGTAAGTTCGTCGTTATTATTGTTCGAGTTGGAAAAAAAACGGGGCAAAATCTCGGTTGAATTTAGAATGTTAACTCGATCAAGTGCTGCTTCACGTCATTCTCCAATGTCAAATGAAGAAAGTGAAAAACGTCGTCGTTCAACAATAACATCGAATGATGATCAACAAATAACCGATACGAATTCTCCTTCATCATCATCATCATCACACGCCAAACCTTTGAAAAAACGTTGGTTAGCTCATCATCATGTTGATCAAGAACAACAATCATCGAATTCGTCAATCAATCCAATCAATCAATCGTCAATAAATAATTTAATAAATGAATACAATTTTCAAGATTGGCAAACAATAAATGTTCTTGTTCGATGCGATAAAAGTGCAACAAATGAATACGTATGCGGAACAATCGTTGATATTCCTCAAACAGGTCATTTCACCGTTGTTCCTACACATGTCAATGAACAATTCGTTTCAAATGAAATTCATATCAATCTATTTGAAAATCTCTTCGGCATTTTATCCGATAATGCTCCACCAATTCGAGAATTAACTATTGGCAAATATGTTCTTTGCAAACGACAACAAACAAATGACGATAATTCAATTAAATATTCGATTTATCAACCGGGAATTATCGTCGACAAAACAACCGATGCGAAATTTAATATTTTATTAGATAATCAACAGGATACTTTAAGTTTACCAAGACAATCAATTCGATTATTTTTACCACCGTGGCACGACGGTTCGTTGATTTTGTTTTTTTTTTGTTGAAATCAATTTTTGTTTTAAATAGAAATTCCAATTGATTGGAATGGAGCTTTACAAGCGACAGATTTCGTTCAAAAATTGAATCCATCTGAAATCAATTTACGACAAAGTAAATTTAACATCGATTCGTATGGAAATATGTCATCACCACGTGAATCTTCGCCATCATCGAATGACAGTTTACAATCAACAAACATCAATCTAAACGAAAAATTCGATTGTCAAAGTTCGAATTCAAAAGTTGAAACAAATTCAAAAAAGATCAGTTCAATCAATGAAATTCCAACAACAGTTTACAATCAAATCGTTTACCGAAAAGGTGACGTAATGACATCATCACAATCTCAAATACGAAAGAAATTCAATGGCAAACAATGGCGTCGTCTTTGTTCAAAAGACGGTTGTCCAAAAGAATCTCAACGACGTGGACTTTGTTCGAGACATTTATCACAAAAAGGACGACAAGAACATTGTGCAAATACAACGCTTAGTTTCGATAGAATTCATTCTCAACCATCGATTCTTCCTCTAACAACAACTAGTTCATCGATCAATCATGGTTATTATTCAGCTCCTCAATCGAGAACAACAACACCGCTCATTTTTGCACAACAATCACCGAGATTTATCTTACAACCGAATTCATTCGATAACGAAGATTTTCATTCGACGAATGGTTACGCTCGTTCGTCAACATCGGAACTTGTTTCAACGAATGATTCGTCACAAGGAACTTCAATTCGAACGGTGAATTGGTCGGAACTTCTGCCGAAAATAACGATTAACATCGATACAAATCGTTCGCAATCGAATCCAAATGATGAAAGCAAAGACGAAGAAAATAATAATTCATCGAATCAAGATGAAACACGTTCGAATGACGACGATTTCGATTCGAATTCGAATTCGAACATGAAAAACGAAAATGAAAACGAAAATGTCGATCAATTTCAAAGTCCAAATTCGAATTCATCATCCAAAGACAAACATATTCGTCGTCCAATGAATTCATTTATGTTATTTTCTCAAGAACAACGTTCGAAAATTCATCTCGCCAATCCCAATCGAGACAATCGAAATGTTTCGAAGATCTTAGGCGAAAAATGGTATTCACTTTCGGCTCACGAACAAGAACAATACCGAATTCGAGCTAAACAATTAAAAAATCAACATTTCAAACAAAATCCTTCATTTAAATGGACAAATCCATTTCACAAATTCGCCAATTCTCAATCGAATTCAATTTCACCCAAAGATCACCAAGATCAATGTCGTCGATCGGCTCGATTACAATCGCAGAGCAATGCCGACAAAGTTCTTTCGCCACAATGCGATCGTTTACAAGCATTCGCACAGATTTGCACCAATATGCCGAAATTAACCGAAGAATCGACACAAGGTTTTACGCCCATTAGTAAACCATCGATCGATGGCAATACATCTATGAGAACTAATCTGATCACACCTGTTCCTATTCATGCCAATCAAATACAAACGAAATCGGAAATCAATTCATCGGAATTATTCGAATTTGGAAATCGATCGTTTCGTATTCGTGATTCGTCGTCGTTGATAAAAAGTAAATCGTTGTCGAATTCACCTGAATTAACTATTGAGAAGAATTTCAATGAAAATGAAACCTATCGAACGATCTTTTCAATGTTAATCAATCAACGTAAAACCAATCTCGGTCTCGAACAACAACTCAAACATTTACAATCAAATCAAAAATCGAGTTCACCAACAACAATTCAACATCAAACCAACAACAAATCATTTCAAATTCATATCAATCAAATCAAAGATTCATTTAATCCATTTCTAACTCATTCGATCAATTGTTCGTCATCGGTTTCATCGGGTTATTCAAGTGGATCATCGTCAACATCGTGTGCCGACAGTAACAGTACAATTCTCTCGGCGTACAGTTCCCGTTCGAATAGTTCGTTGTCCGAACGGAGTAAAACTTCGCCAACACCATTCAAACAAAATGCAATTCAATATCTGCCGAATCTAACTCCGATTACGACTGATGAAGAAGTCACTCAACTCACGTCAAATCAAAATCAACCAGACAAAATCTTGAATAAACATCTGACTAAACGAAGGAAAACCGTCAGTTCAGACATGATTCAACGTCCAACAACACGATCTCGAAGTATTAGCGAACGGAGTGGACAAACCAATTCGGAGTATTCACCAATAGTAACAAGAAAAAGAAAAGCATCTGTTGCTTCCGAACAAAATCCAACGGAAATCAAACGGACAAATATCGATTATCACAAACATTTAGATGGTTTGTGTTTTGCCTTTTCGAATCGAGTTTTGTTTTTCTTAAAATTAGTTTGTATTTGAAATAGAAATGAAAAGTCAATATATGAAATCGAATTCAACTCGTCAAATGACAAATTGCCATTCGTTGACAAATCAAATTCAAACTAAAAATCAATATTTATCACGATTGAAAGTTATTGACTTTCTCAAAGATCAATTGTATCCAACTGGTATCACATTCATTTGCAATTTTTATCGTTTTTCTTTTATCTCGATTTTCAATTTAGATATTTCAATAACATCATTTCAACAAGCAAATGGAGAGTTATTTCCAACAAAACGATTATTAACTCAACGTATTAGAGAAATTCGTCAAAAGTTGATGAGTCAACTTAATCAACAACAAATTCAAAGTGAATCTTCGTAAAAAAAAAAGACGACGAATTGTTAATTGTAGACCAGACCGTTTGTTTTTGCTGTTTTCTGCTTCTTGATCATCTTTCATATTCTTTCTTTCTTTCTTTTTGTTTTCTCTCTCTCTCTTCGCTTTTTTTTTCGAGTTTAGTTTGTTTGATGTTGTGCCATATGTATGTCGTGGTAGTGCTAGACTCTGATTGTTTCCCCACCGGAATGACGTGTCCATTGGCCTGTTCTCTCTTTCTAGTCCGTGTTCTCTCTCTCTCTCTTTCTCTCTTTTAGACAAGAAAAGTGTGTGTCTGTGTATTGATTAGGTCGAATTTTGTTTTGTTGTGCTGAGTGTCATATCGCATTGAACTAGAAAAGACATGTTCACCAACGTGTCTCTAAAACAAAACCAAAAAAAAAGAACGAAAAACGACGCCGAAGATGTTCTCTGAATAGTTTTCAATCGATTTGTCTAAATTGTTTTGCCTTGTTTATTTTTGTTATTGTTGAAAGGCCTCTCTATCCCCAACAGTATGCGTGCGTGTGTGTGTGTGTGTGTGAGATGTCAGATGAAGGTTTTCACAAATATTTGTTAAAAAAAAAACAAAACATTCGTAGACAAATCGAAAAGAGAAACGATCTTTGTTTGTTGTTGTTGTTTGTCTTGTCGATTTCATTTCTCTTCTGGTGTCTCGTCATTTGTCTTTGTAAGGTGTTTTCTTTTTTTTTTCTTTTTCTTTTTTTTTTCTTGATTGATTACATTGGATAACAAACAAAAGGAAAAAAACAATTTATTAAACGAAAAAAAAAACGACAAAATTGTTTTGTTTTGATTTTGTGATTGATTAAGAAACATGATCGTCATCATTCACTGTAGATGTTCGTCAATCGACTAGAAAATCAGATGAAAAATGCGTCATCTGTATTGAAATTGTTTGTTCTTGTGAGAATTCTAAGTGCAATATTCAATCCAATCGATGATTGTGATGAAGTTTTTAATTTCTATGAACCTGTAAGTGCCAATTTGAAGAGAAAACGAACTGAATTCGAATGTTAAACATCTTAGTTACATAAATTGACCTATGGAATTGGTCTTCAAACGTGGGAATATTCGCCGATCTATGCTCTTCGTTCATATGCATATATTCTTTTACATTGGATACCTATTTCATGGATTCCGATTGATTTTAAAGTGAGACATATTTCCTCAACTGAAACCAAAAAACAAAAACATATTTGTTTGTGTGTGTGTGTATAGTTGTTTTCATTTTATTTTCTTCGAATAATCTTTTCGATAATTTGTGCAATTGGTGAAACATTTCTCTTTCGGTTGGTTTTCTTCGAAAGTAAAACAAACAAACAAACACAAAACCTTGTTGAATTTCAGTTCGATTGATAAACAATTAAACAATTCGATTGCTCGTAATTACGCATTGCTTTCTCTTTTCAATGTTGGATTATTTCGAAGTAGTACTTCATTTATCAACAATTCATTTTCAATGTACACACTTCTATTTGCTTATTCATTCTGGTTTTCAAATGCTTTATCAGTAAACAAAATTGAACGCGAAGCTTTATGTCGAAAATGAATTTTTGTTGTTTTAGTATGCTGTGTTTTTTATTGCATTCGGATCTTTATGTGGATGGATTTATGTGGCTGTTCTTGGGTAATTTCAATTTTTGAGGGAATTGATTGTGTCATCGATTGAAATCGATTTAGTGTTCCAATTGCAATTGATATTGTATTTCGTCGTAAACGTTTGTTTGATTTTGTTAAATGGAGTTTGATATCAGCATTGATTACATTAGTAAGACTTTATTAACAAGAAAATGAATGAACGAGTAAATCAATCGAATAAAAGATTCCATTTAGTTTAATTGACTCGTTTTATTATGGAAAATTAGTAATAACTCCATTGAATCATATTCGTTATAATTTATTTTCGAAAAATGGTCCAACACTTTATGGTTTGTTCAATTTTATTACGAAAAAAAGAAAGAAGAAAAGTTGAGTTTGTTTTGAATTTATCAGGTGTCGAACCGTGGACATTTTATATTTTAAATGGATTATTAAATTTCAATATAATATATCCATTAGCATTCATTGGCATTGTTCTATCAGTTTGAAAATAAAATTTGAAAAAAAAATTTTCTTTGTAATTTCGGTTTGTTTAGCCATTGATCGATCAATTTATTGATCGTCGTTCGATTCAATCGGGTAAAGTGTCAATACCGAACACATTAATTATCTTATCCGTTGTCTTTTGGATGGGACTTCTATGGAAACAACCACATAAAGTAAATCGAATCTTGTTTTTTTTTTCTCTCAAGAAAATTCATTTGAAATAAATAAATCGAAAAGGAAGATCGTTTTGTTTCTCCAATTTATCCATTGATTATTTTATCATCATCAATCGCAATTTATCATCTCGAAGTAAAAAAAACAAACTTTTCTTTTTCATTGTCAAATAAAATCTTGGAAAATGTAGAATTTAATTCCTCGCTTCGTTCGATTGATAAAATTCAATCGAGATTCGGTGTTAAAACTGCGTCGACTGTTTGTTTATTCGATAATTTTGGTTCATGGATTGTTATCAATCTCTCGAACGATCGCAATCGTCGACGGTTATTCAGCACCGATTCGTTTATTAGTTGATTCGAAAACGAGACAAACGTTCGACGAACAAACTTCGAATGAAATTCGTGTTTGTATTGGCAAAGATTGGTATCGATTTCCATCGCATTTTCTTTTGCCATCGAAGTTTGTTTGTTTGTTTTTATGTTTAAATGAAAACCAAATTTAAAAATTTAGATGTGAATTATCGTTTATTCGATCGGAATTTCGAGGTCAATTACCGAAAGCATATAGCCAATTGAAAAATGCAACTCGTCTAGTTGAAAATCATTTTAACGATGAAAATAAAGAAGAAATCGATCGCTATGTTTGTTTATTTGTTTTTTCGTTCTTCAAAAAAGAAATCGAATCGATTGATTTGTTTGTAAATTAGGTTGAACTCGATCAATGTGATTTCTTAATCGATCATGACAGTGAACATCCAACTGATCTCGAACCAAATTATAGTCAAACTTGGAAGAAAATTAATTCCAAAACAATGATTTTACCTTCGCAGTAAAGTTTTCAAAACGATTTCAACGACGAAAGACTAGTTTCTTTTTCTGTTTTAGTCGATCAATTTTTCGTTCATTCTATGTTCCTTTTCTAAGTGCTCAAAAGACTCGTTCTACATGGTTACATTTACTCAAACATCCATAGACATTCGAAGAAAAAAAAGAACTTTTGTTTTGCTTTGTTTTATTTTGTTTTTCAAAGTTAGAAAATAAGAAAAAAAAAGAAAGAAAAATCAAGTTAAACGAAGAACAGATTTAGTTAACGGCAAAAAATGTTGATCAGTTAAATGGTTTTGAATGAATAATTCCATTTGATCCATTAGTAATTGATATTGAAGATATTGAAAGACGAGAGTTTGTATTGCTTTATCCGAATCATTTTCATTATAAATTCGATTCAAATATTTGATTAATAAAGTCAAGAAATAATTTTGATTTTCCAAGATTTGATTCGGATTATTCAATTGACAATCGAATTGTTTCGATGATAATCGAGATAAATTTATTGAAAATATGAAAATAGCCAATGAAATCTTCAAAATAATCGGATGTTGATGAAAACGACTTAATTTCAACCGATTTTTCGACATATTTTCATGAAATTGTCTGTTAACCCATTGAGTCATTTGAAAGCCAATTTGAGAATTCTCAATGAAATTATCCTTGAGAACATGATGAATATGAACTAAATGAGTTATATTGCATTTTATCAATAAAATCTGATCTTCAATATCAATTTGTTGAAATTGTGGAATTGATTTGAAAAATTCGATTAAATTCTTATAAACTTTTTCTTCATTATTAAGGAAATCCGTTAATGTTGAACTGTTTAACGAATAGATCGTTATCAATTGACTATTATTCAATGCATGTAAATCATAATTTTGAGACATTGATTCAATTTGAGAGAATTCATCGATCGACAGACAATTCATTGTCATCGGATAAACGGAACGTTTTTTTCTTTGAATAATTGTAGTTTGATCTTGATTGAAATGAGAATTGGAAAGACGTTTTAATTGATTCGAATGTCGTTGATGATCAACTCGAATCCATTCCTTTTTCATTTTCACATCGAAACATTTCTTTAAACGACAATAAGTACACGAACGACGAGATTCAATTGTTATCTCACAACAACCATAAGATCGACACTTGAGATCAGACTAAAACAAACGAACAAAACTTCGATCCTCTTCTTAGATGATATTTTCAAATTGATTTCACAAATAAATAAATCAATCATCGACATCTATTGACAATTCTCTTACTAAGTCTCGATAGGCATTTCGTCGAAAGAAGGCTTTACACGATTCACATGAGATTTGATCAAAATTATATCCATGAGCTTGACCACCGCAAACACGACATTTCAAATATTCACTAAAATCGTTCATCTGTTTGTCCATATGGTTATTGAAATGAATAGATGCTGTCATTTCTTCGTCAAAGTTTTCGAGAAGACTAATTTGTTCGAGGAAAATAAAAAAAAATGAAATCTTGACAATCTAATCTCACTTGTTGTGCTTGTTTTTTGAATAGGAAATCAAACCTCAAAAGATGTGCGTCGAAACGAATAAATAAAACGTAAAATAGGAGAATTTTTGAAATATTTCTCTCTTGAGAAAAATGTGTCACAATGCGTGGGAAGAGAAAACGAAAAGGAATAATTTTCTGTTTTTATATAATTGAGTCTATTAGTTTGTTTGTTTTTACAGAGCTTCTCCTCTTGAGATTCGATACTTTTAAAGGGTCAATTAACTACTCTTCTCATTTGTACTTTTTTGTTTTATTTACATAGACCTAGTCTTCTACCGTAAAATTCACTCGATGAAATTAATTATACGTAAAAATAAAAAAAAGATACATATGTCATCACGAATTTTGATCTTCTGTCTTTAAATTGAAATATGAAATTATTGATAGTAAGATTATTTTGACCAGAAATCAGTGTAATTTTCTTGTGACAAGTGAATATGTTGTTGCAAATACGACATCTATGTAAAAGTTTACTTGGCATATTTATCTGTTCGAAGTTATGTTTTATTCGACTTTCGAATTATTTTCTTTAGAAAAGTAAAGATGAAATTATGACGAATGATTGTGTAAATTTGAATTTAAAAACCAGTCGAATAAATTTGTTCTGATTGGTGATTAGAAATGTCTTGTATAAAATGAGTCAATCGTCATTTTTTATTACAAAAGTCAAAATGAAATTATTTTCTCTTTGAAACCTAAAAAAATACATTTGTTTCAGAAATAAAACAGAAAATGTTCGGTTTCGGATCTACAACAACTACAACGGCTAGTGCAACACCATTTGCATTCGGTGGCAGTACAACAAGTACAGCTCCAACAACATCGACAACACCGTTTACATTTGGTGCACCGACTGCAACAGCTCCAGCAGCAACTACTTTTGGTTTTGGTGCAACACCAGCAGCAACAGCCACTGCACCTCCAGCGGCTACGCCAAGTTTCTCTTTTGGTGCTCCAGCTGCAACAAGTACAGCACCTACTTTTGGATTTGGATCGACACCTGCCACTGCTGCTGCTGCTACAACATCAACAACAGTTCCACCAACTACATTTGGATTCGGATCAACAGCAGCAACAACTTCAGCACCCGCTACACAGCCAACTTTTGCATTTGGATCGACAACAGCTCCTGCATCAACAACTCAACCATCATCATTTGCATTTGGTTCGACTAATACAGCACCGTCAACTCAAACATCAGCATTTTCTTTTGGAGGAACACCAGCTGCTGCTGCTGCTGCTCCAACAACAACGACTACAACTCAACCAGCAACATTTGGATTCGGTACAACTTCAACGACAACTGCTGCTTCGACATTTCCAACTACAACAGGTTCATCATTTTCATTCGGTTCAACTCCATCAATGACGTCACCTTTCGGAAGTACAACTGCTGCTGCTGCTGCTCCTACTACTACGTTTACTACAGTTACAACTTCTGCTGCTGCACCACTTTCTTTTGGAGGAGCACCAGCAGCAACAACTACAACTACAGCTGTTCCAATATCATCTGGATTTGGAACAACATCATTTTTTCCATCATCAACGACAACAACTACCACCACAGGCATACCTGTATTCGATTTATTTCATATTCTTTTGCAATTCGAATTTAATTTCTTCTAGAGTTCAACTGGTTTTTCTCTTGGCGCAACTCCAGCTGCACCATCTTTCGCATTTTCTACTCCTTCTACAACCGTCACTAGTTCAACATTACCAACTACGACTCCATCAACATTTGGTTTTTCTGCAACACCAGCCGCTACAACAAAAACAACAGCGGCAGCACCAACAGCAACAGCAACACCCGCTTTTTCATTCGGCACTCCATCTACAACAGCAGCAACTAGTGCACCAGCTACTTCAGTAAATTAATAATAACTTCTTGATTTGTTATTTATTTCTTTTCAGACAGTTCTTTCATTTGCACCAACTGTGGCTGCTGTTCCTCCAGCTACTTCAACAACAACAACAACAGCAGCAGCAGCAGGTCCTGCTTTTGGATTTCTAACTCCTTCATCAACATCAACAACAACACCGAGTACAACATTATCATTTACAGTTCCAACAACAACAAGTGCTTCATCAGGAACAAGTACAATTGCAAGTCTTATTAGTCAACCAATTGCAACAAGTACACCTTCAACATTAACATTTCCTCTTCCAACATCGACAACTGCATCAACATCAGCAGCAACAACAACATCAACATCAACACTAGGATTTTCAATACCAACAACAAGCAGTACAACAACAACAACATCGTCAACATTAGTAAATTCTTCTTCTTCTTGTTGTGAACTTTGTACACAATTAATTTTTCTAATTGATTTCAGTCAACAATTCCAACACTTCCCATAACAACAACAACAACAACAGCTCCAACAAGTAGTACGGGTTTAGGTGGGTTTTTTACTCCTCAATCGACAACAAGTAGTACAAGTACAACATCAACAACGACAACGACTCTTTCAACAGCATCAACTTCAACAAGTATCATTCAAAAGGCCAAAGAATCAAACGATCCATTAGATCAATTATTACCACCACAATTAAACGATCTTGTCGATAATTTTGTGTAATTTCGTTGTCCTTTTTCAAAAAAAAAGAAAATCTAATTTGTCAATTTAGAACAATGTTATCCGAAACTGAACAATTGTTAACCAATATGGAACATACATCAACAACGAAATTTGCTAATGTTCATGAACAAATCGTACGTGTTCAACAACATGTTCTTGATATTCAAGGTGATGTACAACGAGATGAAGCAACATTTGCTCAAATCAATCAAGCCTATCAACAAGTTGGTTTTTCATTAACTTATTTCTCTTCAATCTTCGAAATTTTCTCTTCAGGAATTATATAATGCAACGATTTGTAAATATCTTCGATCACTTCCGTTGGGTGCTGATATCGATGATCGTGTTGTTGACAAGTATACACACACATTTTCATGTTTTCATCTTTATGGTATTTGTTTCTTTGTTTGTTAGTTATTTAATGCAAAAAGTCGAAGATATTAAAGTTAATTATAAACAATGTCAAGATGTTCTTGATTGTGCTGAAAAACGTTTACAAACGAATGGTTTAGGTGTTACAACCGAAGGTGAGAGTTCATTCAATCAAAACAAAAGTTAATTTGAACTTGAATTCTTTACGTAGATTTAATTGCAACAGCTAAAAATGTTTACAGTGGAATGATAACAGCTGGTTCCAAAGCCAATCAAACACATAAATTAGTCGAAGTAAATTAACTTTCTGTTTCCTATTGATTTCTACTAAATCAAATTCTAGGATTTAAAATATCGTGTTCTTGGTCATCAAATAAATTCGAATGATGTTTAAATTCTTTTTTTTTGTATATTGAAATAAACTAGGTTCTTTTTCTCTTGTGAACAATCTTGTCAACAACCGAGTATTACAGAACACAAGTCAGTCCATTGATTACCCAAATGTGAGAGACATCTATGTTCGATTTTCAATAAGAAATCTCAATTGAAAAACCGAATATTTGTTAATTCAATGTTTTCAATTCGAAAATAATTCTAAAGTTCTTTGTAAATTCGTATAAATGTTAAACCAATCGAATATAAAATAGCATAGAGTTTGCACCAATCTACAGATTTACAATGGAGAAATGGTATCATGTTTTTTTTTCCTTTTGATAATTGTGATTTGAACTATTTCGACAATTGAATGAAATTTGTCATTTATTTTTCAGAAATAAAATGCTTTCGTCAACATTTCGTGTTTTACTTCGAAGTGGATCGTTACTAAAACAATTGAAAATCAATCGTCCGTTGACAATCAATGCCGTTCTTCAAAATTCAAATCTTAATTTAGCAAAATCCGAAAAGAAATCACTTGTAAATGAAAGTTTTCGTCGTTGGTCTCATGTTCATTACACATATCCAATGATTGAAAGTCGTGTTATGCTTGTTCTTCGTTTATTTGATAAAATCGATCCCAATCATTTGAAATTAGACTCGAAATTTGTTCAAGAACTCGGTTTAGATTCGTTGGACATCGTTGAAATAACAGCTGCACTCGAAGATGAATTTTGGACTGAAATTCCCGATGTTGATTCAAATCATTTCTTGACACCGAGACATATTATTCAATATTTAGCCGATAAATACGATGTTTATGAACATATTGAACCAATTTCTGCTGGCAAAGAATATTTAGAAGATGCAAAGAAAGCTGCCGAACGTTCTCATCATTGAAAAATGATTACACATTTCTTTTTTTCTTCTTCTTTCAATCCTCTTTTTCTCCCAGTAACATTTGTTTATAACATTCAACTTTAGTTTCTTTTTTTTTATATACAAAAAACGAAAGATTTGCATCGATAGAATAAATTGACCATCCTCACAATTTTCTTGAGACAAATAGAAATCGATTGTTGGATAAATACTGTCCAGTGGCGCCTCATTTCTCATGTTCAAATCTTCAAAAGACAAAAACATAGATAAAGAGGAATTTTGACATAAAAAAAAACACGGAAAAGTTCGTTGAAAATTTCTAAAATAAAAATCGTCGTCAAACGATGAACGAATCGCTCGTTGAAATTTGATTGGCTAACAATTTTTCCCCAAAAACTTTTCAAAAATCTGTCTAACGAAAAATCGATTTGTCTTTTCTCTTTCTTTCAATGATAAGATAACACATAAATGTCTCAACATTTCACTCGTCCGAAATCAGCTCAAAAAAGTACAATTCCCAGCTATGGACCAGGAAATTCGTTGTATTCAACGACCAATTCACTAACTCAACAGGATATCACCGATTATTTTCGAATCGGTCCATCAACTCGTCCCAATTCAGTCAATGACAAAAGTTCAACTGATCAACAATCACGAAAAAAAGTCGAATATCTTCATCCAACATCATTTGATAATCATCAAAAACATTTCCTTGAATTAAATAAAAATAAAATGGATATTATTCGTTATTCGACATTTCACGAAAAGAAACAAATGTTACCCATCGATCAAACAGCGTATGCTAAAGATTTTCAAGAACGATATGAAAACGAATTCGTTCAACGTTGGAACAAATATGAAATCGATACCGAAACGATTGTTAGTAGTTCAACAAGTCAATTGAGTTCACTTAAATTACGCCGAAAAGCCGACGATGAAGATCGTCTCTCGGATCTCGAAGGACGAACCGATCCCGACGGAAGACAAAGCGAAGTTGATAAAGAAGAAATCAAACAAATCTTCGGCATTTCACATGCTTTAGAAACATTCGAAGATTACAAAGAAATCAAACAATGGACCAATCAAGACACAACTCTACCGGTTTACTCACAAAAAGAACAAATTCTCAAGTCAATTCAACAGAATTCCATCACAATTATTCAAGGAAACACCGGCTCAGGCAAATCAACGCAAATTCCTCAATATATTCTTCATGATTTCGTTGAACAAGGCAAACCAGTGAACATTGTTGTCACTCAACCGAGACGAATTGCTGCACGATCACTGTGCGAACATATTTGCCAGCAAAGAAACTGGCCGATTGGACAAACAGTTGGCTATCAAACGAGTTTAAACAAACAACGATCGGAATTAACGAGAATTTTATATTGTACAACGGGAGTTCTTCTTCAACGATTGATTTTAACTAAAAGTCTTCAAGATTTTACTCATATTTTTCTCGATGAAGTTCACGAACGAGATCAATCGATGGACTTTCTCTTAATTCTCATTCGAACTCTTTGGCTAAGAAATTCTCAAAACGTCAAAATCATTCTCATGTCAGCAACAATCGAAATCGATAAATTAGCCAAATATTTCCGTCAAATCATCGACGGACAAATTGTTCCTGCGTATCAATTTCATGTTGGCGATCGTCTTTTCGATGTTCAAGAAATGTATCTCGAACATATTCAAAACTACGGACTTTTGCCCGATCTGAAATTGACCGAACCTCGTCTTTCTCGTGAAGCCATTGACTTAACTGTGAAATTAATCAAAAGTTTCGACGATGAAGATTCAATGGCCGGTTGGGATCATTCGAAAAATTTGCCCATAAAACGATCGACTGTGTTGGTGTTTCTTCCTGGTTTATTAGAAATTCAAACAGTTCATGAAGCTCTTCGTTTTCCTCGAGGTAAACCCGATGCCAATCAAATGAATCTCGATCAATTCGACGAGTCAATTCTCTTTAATTATCAAATTCTTCCTCTTCATTCCGATCTTTCGATCGACGATCAAATGAATATCTTTTCACCTGTGAAAAGTACGTTCCGAAAGATCATCTTAGCAACAAATATTGCCGAAAGTTCAATAACAATTCCTGATGTTCGTTATGTGATCGATTTTTGTTTGAATAAACAAATGATTTGCGATCCAGAAACGAATTATTCGTGTTTACAATTGATTTGGGCATCGAAAGCCAATTGTGATCAACGACGAGGTCGAGCTGGACGTGTTGCTCATGGCAAATGCTATCGTCTAGTCAAACAACATCTATTTAATTCGTTTTCTTCATTTCAAAAACCGGCTCTTCTTCAAGAATCTCTCGATCGAATTATTCTTCAAGCGAAAAGATTAAATATCGGCGAACCCAAAGCGATCTTAGCACTCGCACTCGAACCTCCGAATTTAAATGATATTGAAATTACAATTCTTAAACTCAAAGAATTAGGAGCTTTGACAATTCACATGGGTCAAGATGAAATTCGACCATTCGATGGAGATTTAACGTTTCTTGGAAAGATTATGGCTTCATTGCCAATTGATATCGAATTATCTCGATTAATTGCTTTAGGACATTGTTTTGGTTTGACTTATGAAACGGTGATTATTGCTGCGTGTTTATCAACGAAAAATATTTTTAAAATCTATTATAAAGATCGTTTAACGACTTACAAGTTCTGTTCTGTTCTCGTTTCTCTTTTTGTTTTTTTATTTGAATCTCGTTTTTAGAAGTAAATTTCATTTCTCTGCTGGCACATTTTGTGATTGTCAAGCGTTTCTCAATGTTTATAAAGTAAATCGAATTGAAATCATCTTTGAAAACAATTAAAGAGACTTTAGACGTGGCTTTTCAATGAAACCAATCAACAATTTCGAACAGCTGAACACGAACGTCGTTGGGCTCAACATCACAATGTCGATCGAAAACGTTTACGTGAAGTTCATTTATTAATCGATGAACTGAGAAATCGTTTACGACAATTTAATATTTTCGTTCCTCAACATGTCGATGCAGAACAAATGTTAAAACGAAGAAATCAATTTAATTATCAACAAAATTTAATTAATCTCAAAGTTGAAATTCAATGTTTTTCTCTTCGATTGAAATCAAAATTGTTGTGTTTCTTCGGTTTTAGGTTATCATTGCTGGTGCTTTCTACCCGAATTATTATATAAGAGAAGCAATTGATTGTGAATCTGTTGATCGAGAATTATCTTCGAAAGATCCTTTGAGAACAATTATGGTTCTTTCATTTTTCTTCTCAGTTTTTTGTCAATATGAAATCTTGTCTTTTGAATTCTAGCTTCGAAATATTCCACTCAACGAAGGAATTCTCTATCGAAATCAAATCGAAGAACAACTTAAATCGTTAATCGATGTTCAAAATATAAAAATAACTTTCGAAAATACAAAGTTTGTCTTGTCAAATTCAAAGAAAAACTTAGTTTTTGTTTGTTTGTTTGTTTGTAGAGCTTTAGTTGAATTTGCACCTGAACATTCAACTCGTCAATTAGTAAGTTCATCTGATTTACCACTTGATCAAATCATAACATCATCGACAACATCTCATACAAATATTCTACCAGCTGTTTATTTTGCAATTAAATCCAGAACAACAAATCATAAAATAATTTTACAAACATTTCAACGTTCAGCAGCCTTGGAACGTCTCGAACGTCTTCGTTTATATAAATCAGCGATTGATATCGGTCGAACTGAATTCGAAGAACATCAAAATGCATTTGTTCATTTAGTTGAACGTCAAAAAACCATCTATAGTTTACCCGATGAGAAATTACCTGATTTACGTTGTCAATATTTAACAATAAATATTTCCACAGTTGTTGATGTCAATCATTATTGGGCTCAATATATTTCCAAAGAAAGCAATCTTCAAATGAAACAAATCAATGATTGTCTATCCAAAGATTTGATTCCTTTGCCTTTATCAGAAATTCAAATTGGAATGATTTGTGCAGCTCCATTTTCTTCGTCGTCGTCTCAACGAACAACAACACCGTCGAGAAATAATCAACCAACTCCACGATTTCAATACTATCGAGCTAAGATCACTCATCGAATTGATAATGTCACTGTCGAAGTTTTCTTTGTTGATTGGGGAAATTCCGAACAAATTTCAATTGACGATCTTCGTGTTCTTCCTTCGTCTCTTTTTCAAATCAGTCCACTTGCATTTCAATGTCAATTGTGGTCGATTCGACCTAATGTTGCTCGTTATCCATCGAACAATTGGCCTCTTGCAGCTCTAAATTATGTTTGTTCGTTAATTCTCGAACGGCATGTCGAAGCAGAAATCAAAGCTGTTGCGCGACATATCGTGAAATTAGATATTCTCATTGATTCACAAACGAATCAACATTCGCGAACAACTCTTCGACAACTTCTGATTAATAAATCGTTTGGTGAATCTGCGAATGAAGAACATATTTTTCAACATGATTATCGAATTCGACGCGATGCTCAACGATTTATTAATCATTCAACTGATCTCTCAACTACTTGTCAAGAATCAAACAAAGATTTCATTGATATTCCTAAAGAACTTTGTCAAATTCATCACGCCAAAGAACTTGGTCAACCGGTGACTCTCACTGGTCCTTATTCGCCATTGGAATCCACTCATTCATCGTGTCATTACGCAACGAAAATGCGTCGTGTTCAAATCGATGGTGAATCAATAAATTCCGTTGGTTTAGAAGAAGAACAACATTGCAATTACCGACGATTACTCGTTGCTCAAGGTGTTCATCTTTCTCAAACCAAACAAATCGTTTCACTTCGTCACACAACGTTGATGCCTTCGATTCGAGGTTTACCCGCTCTCATTGCGATGATCTTTGCGCCAACAATCGAATTACGACTTGACCAAGAAGGCAAACATAAAACTGGAGTTCTCTGTGGTCTTGGATTTAATCCTGTGACAAACACTTCGCTCTATCCTGATCATGACATGGACATGGGATTCGATGTTCAATTTTCAACTGAAGATCTCGTTCGAGTTCGGTTCTTCTTCTCTTCTTTTTAACTTCTCGATCTCTCTCTCGTATTTAGATCAACGAAATTCGTAAACAAATGAATTTAGCTTTATTTAGTTCAGAATCTGCTGGAAACAAAGATTTAATTCGATCTGTTCGAAGAATTATTACAACTGAATTACAAAAGTTTGTTTTTTTTTCTTTTTGTTCAATTTGACACTATCTTCGTGAATTTAGACTACTCGAAACAAAACGACCACCAAGTCGAAATAATTACTTCGGAACATTTCAATGGAATCGAGTAAATTCGTTTTTTTTTCGAATTCGAATTTTTGTTTGAGAAAAGATTTTCTTTTGAAAGTTAAATCCCAATGATCGAGTTCCAAAAATGGCTGAAGATGTTTCACCTGATCATTTGAAATTATTTCCACTTCACGATGATGTTATCACTCGTAATATCATGATCGACGATGAATATCGAGTGAAAATGATGTATCATCTCATCTGGTTAAGAGAAAAAGCAACGATGTATTTATTCTCTTGTTTTCAATATTTCGATCTTTGTTTGTTTTTTTTTGTTCGTAGAACTACATATATTTGTCAAATAACTTGTGAATTATGCGATATGGATTTTAATTTTACATCGGATTTATTTGCTCATTTATCGTCGAATCAACATCGAGAACTTGTCAAACAACTTCAACTTACTCATTGTGTTTAATTTCGTTTTTGTTTTGTTTTGTTTTTCTCCTTTCTTTCTTTTTTTGAACAATTTGTTATTTTTTGTGAATTTAAAAGAAAAAAACTTGTTGTTATATAGAAAATAAAAGCGAACTGAATGAAAACATTGACTAAACATGAATTTATTTGCTAATTATCTGACTTCTGATTCGAAGACGAAGTTTCTGTTTGTTGAAAAAGTTTGTCAGCTGCTTGTTGATCATTACATTTCAAATAGAAATATTTCAATTGTTGTTTCAACATGAGATTGTCTTTCAAATGTGGAAATTGTCGTTCGATAAATTGATGAATTTCTCGTCCTTTCTCTAAATCAGCAGCATTCATTGCACAATTAATCGCCACACCAAGCATTCGTAGATCGGGTTGTTTCTTTTGTCGATAAACATAATCATCGTAAATCGAAAGAGCCTTACGAGCTTGATTACTTTGTAAACCTAGGAGACGCATTCGTTTTGTTATGGCAAAACGTTTGCGTTGTTCAACATCGTCATTCTTCGATTCCGTTGATAAATATTGAAAAGATTGTTTGAATACAAAAGATAATCGAATAGATCGATTGCAAACAGACAAATAATTCATTTATTTAGTTTAGTTTAGTAGTTTTTGATCGATCGGAAAGAAAAGAATGAAGATTAGATATTGGAGAAGACATTTTCATGTTCTATTAGAGTTATTTATTATTAAAAGATGTCACTCGATTTCAATTTTCGATTAACCTTATCGGTAACATTCACCTTTATTTTATATTCATTTCTTTTTTTGTTACCTTGTAAAATAACAAAAGATATAATAACCTTGGTTTTTTTTTATCAAGTTGAATGACGTCTAAGAATGTTATCAATCTGTTAATTTTCTTCTAATTGAGGTCGTTGAAATGATAACAAGGATAAAAATTATTTGGTATTTTGATAGTTCTACATATACATTTGGTTATTTATTTATTTTTCTTTTTTGTTTGCTCTATATCTATATACAAGAAGAAGTAAGAGGAGGACAAAGAAAAGAAAAATGAAAAGTAATCTTAAAAAAAAGAGAAGAGAAAAGAATAAATGAACAGGACAAAGTTAATTCTGTAGAGTTAAATATTACAATAAAATAAAAAGTAAATAAACAAAAAATGAACACAAGATAAATAGGTGCCGCTTGTTTTTTTCTGTGATGAGATCTTCGCTATTTACATGGTTGAAACACAAAAAAAAATGTATGCAAGGACAATAAATACAATTTTGTTATTTGAATATTTTTATACATGGAGTGAAAAGAAAGAGAAAAAAATATAATATGTATGTATGTATAGTTGTATCTAAGACGATAGACAAGATAAAATAGAGGTAAATTAAATAAATCTATTCTCCAAAAGAATTTTGTCAAATATCAGCACCATAGATGTGCCACATTCTTACTTTACAATACGAGATGGAATGCATTCTCAATAAATAATAAATATATTTACAAGAGTAGGTGTTTATCTTTCGATTTCACTCCCTCGACACTCGTGATTTTACTTTTCGGTTTTTTTTTGTTTTGAAATGAGATAAAAGATCAAATTAATGGAGAATAGATTTACTCATGTATATATATGTGTTCATATCAGACATGCGAAGTCAATTTTGGATCAAGCAAAAAAAATAAGAAAATCAATAAAGAAAAGCAAAAAGAAAAAAAAGAAATAGACGGTTGATTTTTCTTTTGACTTAAGTATCTTGAAGTTTTTTTTTTGCCTATTTGTTCTTGACGCTCTGGTTAAAAACTTTGTTATTTTGAATTGAAGAGAAAGAGAAAAGAGAAGAGAAGAGACACATGCACACACACTTATTGGGTAGCAGGAACAGTGCGACCACAAACAACATCGGCATAAGTTGGTCGATCAGGTAAACTAATCAATGGTTTCAATGTACTTGAAGAATTATAAGCACGAGAGATAAAAGCTAAGTCAGCTAATTCTAATCGAACAACTTTATATGATGGCGACAAACGAACAATCAAATCTCGACATGATAATAACGCATCACTTTCAACCTGAAACAAACAAACAAATGAATATTCAACAATCAAATTTGGAAAATCGAAAAATACTTTAGCCAATTGTTGCAAATAAGTAATCGAAGCAAGCCAATCGATATTCATTTCAGGTTGTTGTAATTGTTGTTTTTCTAATTCGAGACTAATTAAAGCTAAGGCAAGAATTCGAGGCTTAAACGAAGCTAAACGATGATCTTGTAAACACGAGGCCAATTTCAATTCCAAATCAATATATTTTTCAACTAATTTCATTTCATCGTTTGTCGTTTCTTCATCATTAAATTTGCGCAATAAAATTGCAAAGTACTACAGACAAAAAAAAACAAAGATAATTTGGAGAATTTTTGTTTGAAATGAAGAACTTACAAGTTGTAGGAAATCGACTGATGTTACAAAATCAGCGTACCAATCGAACTTTTCGAGAATCAATCGTTCCATTCGAAGAAGTTCGTTGGCCGAACAAGTCGAATTACAATCGATGACAAATTCCGGTGTTATCGGAATTTGATCGTCTTCTTCTTTGCATTTCGCTGCAATGTACAAACAGCCAACAGCCAAACATTCCAAATATTTCGGACGAACCTTAGAAACGAAAAAAAACAAATTATCAAAATGCTTTTGTCTTTCATTCAAAATACTTTAATTGTTGCTAAGAATCGATCGAGAATGTCGACACTAAGCGCGTAAGTATCGATACCAAAATGCATTGATACGGACACTTTACGAAGCCATAATGACGCATGATTCCGTTGAGAACTGTTGACTTCATCCTTCAAAATTAACAAAATGTATTTCGTTTTTTTTTTCTTTTGATAATAAACAGGTACACGACCGCAATGACAAGTTAATAATTATCTGTTTACTTAATACTTTTCATCTCGTTTTTCGACGTCAAAGAAAAGAAAAACACTGATGATCATCGACAGCTTAGCTTGTTTATCGATCGGTGGGGGGAGGAAAAAAGAAAAAGAACAGACGTATTAACGATGCAATGAAATTGTTTATCTATTCTCTCAACAAATCTCAAGCAAATCTTCGCGTTTCTTCTTTCAGCAGGGCAAAAAGAAGAATAAGGACAAATCCAGCGAAGTTATTCGCCATTATTTTTGTCAATAAGATAAATGTTACGCCGCACATATGTTTTCACAGGCAACGACAAAAATAGCCTTGTTTTTCTCGTTTCTTTTCATGGATCAGATGTTTTTTCTTCGTCTTCTGGTGCAATAAAACAAAAAAGGGAGAGAGAGAGAGAGAAAGTAACACGGCTTACTAATCGTATTTGATTGAAGATTCGTTCTTTCCAAGTTTGTTCTTCTTTTGCACATAATCTTTCAAGGGATGATGTTAAAGAATTGAGAGTTTGTTCACTTGTACGCAAACCAATAACGACACCAACCATTTTGATTTTTATTTCGGGAATTTAATATACAAAGATTCTTGTTGATAACCACTGATTACGAATACCTTTACAAATAAACAAAATCAAATGAAATGAATCGTGTCAATAATATTTTTGTTTTCTTTTTTTTTAATCAAATGACAAACCTGTTGTTGTTTGTGAGCACCACTGTCCTTGCTACCCACGTTTAAAAGTTCTATTTCGATTGTTATTAAAGAGACGACTGGGTTTTTTTGCGTTGATATTCACTCTTGAATTAAATAAACATTCTTATTATGGAAATTTTGAACGTATTTCAATGATGTTGACATATTCAAATTCGTGTTCTTTTTGTCGACAAAATGAATTCAAAGTTTTTGTTTTAATTTAATCTGCTTGTTTAATTAAGAGTCTGCTGATAAGCAGTTGCTCGACTCTTAGATTGAATGTTTCTATTGAATAATAAATCAGACCGACATGACGATGTTCTAATACACAAGATTTCTGGTCTGTTTAGATGTTAGTCTATTCTAAAAGCAAAAAGAAAAACAAACGAAATCAATCTCTGAACAGTTATTTTGCAATTGAATTCGAGTTTCTTTTTTTTTCTCTGGTTATTATTTGTTGTTGTTATTGTCGATCTACCCGCTGCCTATCAGGGCCGACAATGTACCGCTAACAGACACTCACTTTTATAGGCACTTATTTCTCCGTTCTCTCTTGCTTTTTTTTCTTCTTCTTCTTCTTCGTTACTTTCTAGATTTTGTAAATATGCAAACTTATCGACGAGAAAAAACGACGAGAGAAAAAAGTCGAACGCTTTTTTTTATGCGGGAGTTTGACACGAACTGTAAAAAGAGAAGAAAAAAAGCGAGAGAGAAGAAAAAAAGAGAAAAAGAGAAAGATGATCATGAGATCACGGGATGCACAAATATAACCGACACAGAGAGAGAGAGAGAGAGGAAAGAAAGGAAAAGAAGAAAAAAAAGTGACATCGACAGGCAGACAAGCAAGAATACAGAGACGCCATTTTGTTTCTCTTGTTTGACTGTGAAGGTCTGACGTCAACATGTATATCTAATGACATCTATGCAATCAAATGTGTTATGCTTATCTATTTATATAACCTCTCGTCGTTGTGTGTTATTACGCATAGATTCGAGAAAATACTTTTTTTGCAATGTGTTGCGTCAGATTTCTTTGTCAATGCAAACAGAAGAAGAAGAAAAACTAGGAAATGATCGAGATTTGATTTATTTTTGAAGAGAAAAATAAGAATAAGACATGTTTTTCTTTAGATTGATGTAAATTGAACACGTAATTGTTGTTGTTGATTGATTGAAATATGTTTGATAGTTTTGAATAATTGTTGATCAAAATTAAATGCCGATGTTTTCTCTAAATGATGGCAAAGCATTTGAATCGAATGATGTTCAGTCGTAAATAAACTCCAAAGATCTTTGATTTTCGATGGTAATAAAGGTCCGCCATCGATGGTAACAATTGAATTCGATTGAAAGTGAACATTTAAATATTTAAATGTAGAATTAACAAAAGGACTTGGACTGATTAATGTAGGAGGAATTCCAGTCAATGGACCAGTTAACGAAAGAGAAATTCGTTCGGATTTATTTAATAAATAATTAAATAAACTATTGACTGACGAAATTTCTTTGACGACGATTGTTTTCGAACGATTTTCATTGAAAGTTTTTTGTTTTGTTTTAATAAATTGTTGTTTTTCATTCGCTGAATTGTTTGTCGATGGATTTGTAAGGCCCATATCTTCTAACCATTGAGCACAAGTCACATCGTTTTCATCGATATTTTCATCGTCATCATTTTCTGTTTCGTCATTTTGTTCTTGTTCGATTTTATTCGTTGTCGAATCATTTTCACTTCAAAAATTCCAATTAAAAAACACAAAAAACGAAAAGATAAAATTACTCGATAATTGTAAATTGAATTCCTTCTTTTTCGAGTGTCGATCGAAAGCCCGATGTTGTCGGCGAAATAATCGCGACGAACTGCGAAATTTCATCTTCACGAAATAAAATATTAAACGAATTGGCACAGAAATAAAAATATGAACAAGATTTCGTTCGAAACAGTTGAAACAACGATTGAAACGATGTTTTCCATTCGTTTTGAATTGTCAATTGACTTTGTTCGTCTAACGAAGCAACATTCGAGTTATTTGCGTTTGTTGAACGTGGAAAAAGTTTTAACCAAGAAATATGAGGATAAATCCAATAGGATGTCAGCGAACGAAACAAGGCTTTGCAATTGTCTTTGAGTCCGTTGGAGAAAACATATTCAATCGCAATGGATTCATCTTGAGAACGAAGTTTTTGATAATTAATGAGAAATGGAGAATTATCTGAACAATAGAATCGACAAGATGTTTTCAGGGACCAATCAATCGGAAATTTTTCGACGATTTCATCAGGAAATTTGTTATCTAAATCAAATTCAAGAAGTTTGTTCGGATTTTTAGACTCAATATTCGAGTTCAACTTGTTGTTTGTTGAGAAGAAAATGTTTGTTCAAATGAAAAACTTCTCATTGTTGAAGTCATTTGATAGGTTTGCTGAGTTTGTTGTTGTTGTTGTTGTGGCATGATTTGTTGAAGTTTAGCGAGAAGATGTTCGTCAGTTGTTGTTGTCGAAGATGTTTGACTGAGATTTTCATCTGGTGTTGGAGTTGAAATCGATCGTGATAAAGCAAATTTATTTGCGAGAAAACGATTTCGTTTGACATTGTTTTTCGTATTGGTTTTATCGAGATTCGATGATGATGAATGACTTGGAACTGTTAAATCAGAATTAATTTTATGTTGAATTCGTTTCAATGAGATTTTTGATGGAACTTTCCATGGCGAAAGCGGCTTTCCTCCATTCAAATCCATTTTTCGACTTTCGAAAATAATCTCGATCTCGACAGATAAATGGACCTTTTCGTCTTGTGTTTTGTTCATCAACAGAAATCGTTTTATTAAAGAGTTCGCTATTGTACGGCAACAAAAACTTATTCGATCGAACAAACATTTTTATTTATTTCTGTAGATCATTTATTTTAATTGAAACTATTCAAATGATTTATCTTTTCAGCGAAATAGAAAAACCATGTTTGTTAAAAACGAGATTCTTTTCTCCAAATCATTTTCGTTGAATTGCCGTCGATGAAGTTCAATGATTGATTTCAATCCTAGATCCGCCTGATATCTTCAGGCCAATCTAAGTTTCGCCTAGTCCAATCATAGATTGAAATAGCTAATTTCACACAGAAAATCAAGCTATCTTGTTCAGTATAGGGGTATTTTCTCTGTCGATGTAACTAATAAGATAAAAGCTGGACTCGAACTGAAAAAAAAAGTGGAATATTCTTATTGTTTATAATAACAATATTTTCAAAAGAATGAACAGCTAATCTACGCACTTTGTGTTGTTATACATTTACTCGAAAAACAATCAATTGTTTTTTTTCAATTATGAATATTAATGAAGAAAATTTAACTATTGGTGATGATGGAATTACTGATATTAACGGAAATCAGGAAATGTCTAATGAAGAAAAATTATTTAATGGCAAAGTAGATTTATATAAGCAAAGTTTAAAATTTCCCGATAAAGTTTTGATAACATTTGGTATGTATAAAAACATTATGTTTGCTTTGAAGCACACGAAAGGCGGAAAATCAACTGGTATTGATCCGAAGTTTCATGTTTGGTGCAAGAAGTACTTTAAACTTAGTTATGTAGCTGGAATAGAAATACTCTGTTCCAAAAAGGATGACCGACGAGTTGTTACAATAGAAATTTACTATAGTGTTTTACTTG
>ERZ778027.809-NODE-809-length-63610-cov-11.645630_pt1 | contig 63610 bp, 64 predicted proteins | sample MGYA00375757_ERZ778027 | MGnify/ENA primary metagenome ERZ778027 (study PRJEB29350, sample SAMN05389817) | bioreactor metagenome | isolation source: Ammonium sulfate bioreactor | place: South Africa: University of Cape Town | collected 2014-02-18 ...
AAAATGAAATCGACGAACAAGAGGTGACCTATTACCTTTTCTTTTCTTATCTACAACATCCTCTAAGTACACAATAGAATAGAGAAGAAGAAGAAGAAGAAGAAAAACGGCAGAAATAGGCGAGTTATTTTTTTTCCTTTTCTTCAATCATCATCATCGTCGACTACTGAGCAACAAAAATGAATATATAAAAACGAAGAAAAAAAGGAAAACGAGTGCCACTATTTTATCTTTTTCTTCTCTCTTTTAACGTCAATATCCAGGCACATACACACGTCCTTCCTATGAAACAATTTCTTCGTACTACACTCGTCATCTTTTCGATAGTTTTTCTATCGAAAACAACTTCTTTTCCATGTCCAAACGAATGTATCTGTGAATCGACACTGATCGATGTCGATTACAAACAAATTCATTACACAATCGATTGTACAAATGCAGATCTACCTTCGAAACAACTTGTTTACCAAGCTCTATCGTGGTCATTCGAACAAGATCAAATTTCTGATGATCCGTATGATCATGAGAAGAATGAATATTTTATTTCGATGATCTTATCGAATGTAACTTCATTGAACAATTTTAATAATCAAACAATTCAATTAACCGGTTTTTCTTATACAATCGAGAATCTTTCATTGACACAACAAGCCGATGATTTTCGTCTTCAATCGAATTCATTCAGTTCAGATTTATATCAAAATGTAAAATCATTAAATTTATCTGCATGCTGCCGTCAAATTCCCGAGCAATGTTCAACTTTATTTCGAACATTCAAACAACTCGAATTGCTCGATCTTAGCGGTTCTAATCTCTACACAACTTGCCTCAATACACCAGGTAAACAAAGAAAGAGAAAACGCAATTATTTTCGAAAACATACTTTCTTCGCTTTTTGATTTCGATCTAGATCCAATTTCAATTCAACTTCGTGATCTTATTCTACGCAATAATCAATATAGTAGTACCGCTTTTTCTCATTCAAGTCGATTATTCACTGGCGTTCGTCATATACCTGGTAAACTTGATTTACAAAATTCATTTTTCAATCTTACAACAACTACCGATGGCAATTGTCTGTTCGATCAGTTTACTCAAATCACAATCTTAGATTTATCTTCAGTTAAATTTCCTTCTTCGTCGGCTAATCATACAGATATCTATCTCAAACATTTACTCTACTGCAAAACTCATTCAAATCAAATTCCCAATGGACAACAATTGATTGAATTATATCTACGTCAAGACAATCTTCAATATTTACCTTCATGGTTTACGAACGATCGATTTCCTTTGTTGAATCTTCTCGATCTTTCATCGAATCAAATCTATTCTATTAATATTCAAGCATTTTCTTCATTGAAAACATTTTCATTAGCCTACAATCCGATTGAATTCGATCGTATCAAATGGCGTTCAAATGATAATAATCGTTATAATTCAATAAATCTTCGTTCGATAATATCAAATCGATTATTTAATCTAACTGATCAATTAGAAAATCTTCTGAAATTATCTTCAACTATTGATTTTAGCGAGAATTTCAATGCAAATTCGAATTATCTCTCGAATTTATATGTCAATGATTTCGATGAAATCAGTCTTAACCTATCACGAACGAATATTTATCTATTTGAAATTGATGAAATATCCAATTTCGAGAATTTATATTCGTTAGATATTAGTTCGAATTATTTAAAAGAATTAAATCTTGAAAAACAATTGAAATTAATCTATCTTGATTGTTCAAATCAACAACTAGAACGCGTTTATTTTCATCGAGATCTATCGAATTTAATCGAATTGAAATGTTCGAATAATTCATTGAAAACGATCGATAATTTTCTTGTGGCAAATCAAGAAAATATCAAATCAATCGATTTATCATACAATCGAATTCAATCATTAGAAAGCTGGTTTTCAAATTTAAAAAATCGATATCTACATACGATTAATCTCAAATCGAATTTCATTGAAACAATTCCAACAAATCAATTCAATGAACAACTTGTTAGTTTATATTCAATCGATTTGTCTTATAACAAAATCAATCTAATAGAAAAATCTGCATTTCAATCACCGAATTTACAAATTCTCGATCTCACTGGTAATTCATTGCGAAATATTCAAGCAAATTTTCTCTTCACTTCATCATTACGTCTATTCTATTTAATCAATAATACTCAGCAATTAATTACTCGTTGTGCACAATCGAAATCAAGTGATTTACTTCTTTCGACTTATTTAACATGGTTCGAACAAAATGGCACCTATATGAAAGTCAATGCAAAAGATAAAAGTGAACAAATTCAATTCGATCAATGTCTAAGACAGTATCGTTCGAGAAGTAAAACAAAATGGATGAGATTCAATGAAGAATTCCAGGTGAAACATTTATCATTGTATGTAACAATGTGTGCAATGAGTATTGGACTTGTCTTGGGTGTTATTTATATGTACAAGAAGAATCGATGGAATATTTTGAGGACTTTTCAACGTTATAGACCGTTGGATAGAAATTATTTGCTTGATAATGCCGAAGAATTAAGTCAACAGACGAGAGAAGATGATGAGATCGTCATGAATTTAAGTGAATCACCGTTTAATATTCATGATCGATCATAGAAAAAGAAAAGAGTTTTGCTGTTTTGTTTGTTTGTTTGTTGTTCTTTTGAAATAAATATTCCCAAATTGGATAGTTATTTTCGGTTGTTGAAATTATCGATTTGACCTTTGTTCGAACGATTCATATCGAGTATTTTCTCTTCTATCTTATCTCAATCTCAATAAAAAAAAAGCGCAAACGTCATTCGATGTTTATTCTATTTCTATATCTTTTCAACGTGTTGTTTGTCTCTCTACGTCATCATCATCTTATTCGAAAAGAGAAAATTCACTATCGATCTGCAGAAAGCAGCTGTTTTATTTCAACTTACAATCATAGCTGCTTTGATTTCTTTGCCATGTGGAATACGTCGAACATAACCACCTTGTACTAATGCCATGCATAGACCCATGATAAAAAACATTTTACCTTGTTGCATACTAGAAATAGATTTGTGTAAAAAAAAATCAAATCGAACAAATTTCTGAGTACCTTGTCCAATTAAATCGATTGTAGACGAGAAAGGTTATTGTAAATTCGAGACCAGCAAATATAATCATATAGAAAAAACTAGCTAAGCCCAATCGACGAAGAATACTGATATCTAAAATTGTTTGATGAAATTCATAGAAAATGTATTTTTTGAAAGACAATTTCTACCATCAACAGATTTAACATTATGTATAGAACTGAATTTGAATAATTGCCAGGGTACAATAGCATTGTAAATATCAGATAGTGTTGTTTTATTTGTTTCCTAGAATATATAACATAAGAAAATATATCTGTCAAATTAATAATAAATTGCATTCATTAATAAATACTCGTTTTGTAATTGGTAATGTTTCAGGACAAAATTCGCTTATAAAAGTGATATTAATCAATGACAAAATGAGAGACACAACAGCCGGAAATATGAAAAATATCACTCCTGAATCAGGCCAAATGACAGTACCTAGATGACTGCATAAAGCGCCCAGTAATGGTCCAAATATAAAACCAAGAGAGAATGCAGCACCAATCCAAGCCTTGAAAATAAACAAAAAACAATTCAAAACGAAGACTGTTAATTAAAAATAAGAGCTCATCGATTTGTTAATTCAAATAAGATTAATGTAAATGACGAGAGATATACATGTCAACAGTTAATTAGTGTTAAATAAGTGTAGATGAGAACTATTCTCAACAATATTTACCATTGCACGATTTCGTTCTTTTTCCGTTGTTGTATCGGATACAATCGCTAAAATAACAGCCACATTAGCCTTCGAAAGGCCGCCAAGTATACGAGCAAACATAAAAACAGTTAGATTGAATGAAACACACCAAATAGCATAGGATAAGGATATTCCTATCTAAACAAACATAATAATACTAAAAATTTTTCTTTTCCAATGTTATTTTACCATTGAAACGAGAAGAACAGCCCTTCGACCATAACGATCTGATGCTGCACCGCAGAGTGTCGATGAAAAAAATTGCAAAAATGAAAATAATGAACCAATGATACCACCGAAGAGAACAGAATTCCATTTGGCATCATTAGGTGCACCAGTTAGATCACGAATGAATTGCACGAATGATATCGTTTGCACGTAGAGTGAATCCTAGAAATTAAATCCAAAGATTAGAAAAAGAAAAAATAAGCTCGTTTGTAATTTACATGATTAGCTCCAGTGTCACTGCCGTAATAAGTTAAGATTTTCGGTAATAATGGTAAAATAATTGTAAATTCCAAAAAATCAATCAATACCGAAAGAAATAAAATAGTGATGATCTTCATGGTTCGATTCGTTAAAAGTACAGCTTTCTTGTAGTGTAATTCTTGGTAACTAATTTGACATGAATATTGCCAGTTAAGATGTCATTCTATCTACTAGAAAAATATATGTATACAAAAAACTGATGCGTGTTTGTGCCCACACACATATATATACGTATATGAATTCACTTAAGCTAGGTTGTTTTCTCTTTCCTTTGGAAAATATCCTCGAGAAAATCAACTTATACCATCTGCAGATCGTCGTAAATACACGACCCTTTGTTTTTTATGACTATGTAACAAGTCAAGAGGATAGTAATATTAGCAAAAGAAAAACAGAACAACTCAATGTGTATATGCGTATTGTAAATATTGCAGAACAGAAGAATACAATGAGCTATCAACAGTAGTAATAAAAATAATGGTACGCTGGAATATATTCGACTGCAGGCAAAACAGACAATATCTATAAACATAAAAGATAATCATGTTCGTTTTGCTGAATAAACTTCTTTCTTATTTTGTTTTTCTGTTTTCGATTGTCATTATATATTTATATACAAATATCAAAGATTAAGCTTTAGTATACGAAGAAGAAGAAGAAGAAGAAGAAAAATCGAAAACATACAAAAGGAATGTCTGCGTTTATTCATTTAATTTCATGCAAATGCGTACAAAATAATAATAATACAAAATAAATATTTAAAATAGAAAAAAAACAAAGAAAAATTAGATCAATGGAAGTGAGAAATCGACGTTGTTATCATTCATGATTGATCGGTACTAATTAAAGTAGCTGTTTCGTTTGTCGATGTGACTTGCATCTGTTCGGAAAGTGCTTCGATTGTTTGTTGTCGTGCATCGATATATCGTTGTCGTCGAAGTTCTTTATATCGTTCGATACGTTCATGTTCGAGTGTCGGATCGGACAGACTATTATCCCATCGTAATGAAGCCAGATTAGCTGGTGTTAATTTATTCAAATCATATCGATTTGCTAAAGGTAAAAAAGAAAAGAAAATGAAATTCAATTTGTTTTCAATACGAACAATTGAGGGCGTTTTTGATTCCATTTGGCGATTGATCGTTTGCATCTAACAGCCTTGTTTTCGATTGAAGTTTTCGTTGTTGTGCCTGTTGTTGTTGGCGACGTTTTTTATTCGAACGTTTCTTTTTACTTGAATTCTGTCCATTCAATAGCTCTGTGCTACTTCCTTCGACAGGCATATTTCACTAATAGTTCAACTAATCTAGAAGAAAAATTTTGTTTTTTTTTCTTCTTCTTCTTTTTTTAAAAAAAGAATCCAACAAATAAACTCAATAGGAGAATAGAATTGTTTGCGTTTTTATTCCAAATAACAAAAAGACAAAAGTTCATTGTGATTTTCTTGCTTGAAAACTAAACGTAAAAAGACAAATCAATGAAATCAATAAATAAATCTTGAAAAATATTCACAACTAACTTCGTCTTCGATAGTTATCATCGTCGAAGAGAAAAACAGAAATTCTCAAATATAATATCTAAATTTTTTGGAATTCTCACAGCACATATTCTTTGTTCGAACCAACCAGCCGACCGACAAAAATAATCAATCGAAATACGTGTGTCATTCTCACAATTTTTTTTCTTTTGAAAAAAGAAAACATCTTCTGAATATTTGATGTTAATATGAAAGATTAGAAAAAAAAGAAAAAAAAACTGAATCCAACAAATAAACGACATACCATACGAAGATTAAAGAGAATAGTCATGTGTACAAAAAAAAACCGAAACGGAGAGTGACACACCGGGACATACAAAAAAAAAGAAGACAGACATATCCGACCGATCAAGAGACAAAAAAAGAAAGAACAAGAAAAAAAAAGTATTGCATCACCAAACTTGAACAAATTTGACATCATTCTACTTATTTCTTTTTTTGGTTGAAAATAAAATAAAATTGATGTTAGTATTTATGCTGATGAAAACATATAGGATGATGCAATTATAATAAGTAAATAAAGAAGACAATTTCGAATGAAGCATTTACAATCATTAGGAACAAAAACAGGCGTTAGAATTTTAGTTATACGATGTAATTCATGACAACAACAGATAAATATGAATGTTGTTATGATTAAATTTAATGTTGGCATACGTGGAATGACTGTTAACGTTCCATGACCATTAGCAATAAGCCAAATATGATATTGTGTGACGAATAATTCCAATGATATATTACCAAACCAGGAGAAAAATGGTGAATAATGCTGACGAAGAAATGTGGGAATGTTACGTAAAAGTATATAGCTTATGATCTTTAGAAAACAAAGAAAAAAAGATTCGATTTATCAATGAAAAGAAATAATATATTCACTTACAGGTAAGATGACAATATATGGATGAATTTCATCACATATAGCTTTGTTTGAACATAAAAATAAAACAATAAAATAAATAATTAAACCCAATAAACTCAGTAGACAAAATAAAGTTTTTAATTTCGATGTTAATTGTTGATATTGTTTACGTTTAATTCCCAATGTTTTATATGCATCATAATTTTCAATGAATAAAATTAAAAATGCAAAACACATGCCATATAAAACTGTATATCGATCAAGATTCCATCGATGATACCAATCATTAATCGTACCATTACGATCAAAATATAAATGCGTTGTTGAATTCATATTATATCGATGAATATTCGAATATAAATATTGTTTATCATTCAATGATATACCATTCATAGACACTGGACCGACAATACCTTGTCCACTACCTGAAATATAATCGAGTAGAGTATTGTATTCATTATAATATAATGAATTTTTATCATGAATTAATAATGTATGAAGTTGATGAAGACCATTGTAGGATAGATCGGATTGATCTAATTGTTGAACGTAGGCAGCAAGAGAAGATGTGATTGTCGATGTTGTAAATAGATTATTCCAAAAATGAAATGTAAAAATTTTTTCGAATAAATATGCTGACATACTCAAGATTGTCACGAGAACACCTAAGAAAGCAAACAAAACAACATGTTAGTTTTTTTTATGTGTGTTTAATTTACCCATAAGAAGGAATTTAATGAGTAAATAAATAAAATGTATTGGTTTTTCTTTCACCGATGATGCTGATATTCTCGGCGGTATACAAGCTAATATGACATACATTAATGTAAAATAGAACGAAATCAATGGTGGATAATAATAAGATTGATAATGTCGATTCATTAGTAAGCATAATGTTATTGTTAGAAAATTGTATTTGAATAACATTTGAATGAATGGAAGAAATTGATAGTTACCTGTTGTCCAATAATAATGAAAATGACAGTAGGCTGAGAGAAATAAATATGAACTGATTAATAGTTGAATACACATTGATAGGACAAGACTTTTGCCGGACGCATCGGTCATTTGATAAGCTAAGAGAATGACCATCATCCATCCACGCATTTCATTGATTTGTTCTTTATTTAGAAAGCTATCTGTTGTCGTCGTCGTCGTCGTCGTGGTCGTTGTATTATTATTATTATTATGATTATGATGAAATGTAGTTGATGTTGAATTTGATTCATCATTGGAATCCGAATGTGATTGTATTTGATCGTAATCATTGTTGTGTATTGATGAAAATATTGGATTGGTATGTGAATTTGGACTTGTTGTTGTTGGTGTTTGATTTGGCGATGAACGATTTGATGTTGGTTTATTGAAATATTTATCATGAAAAAATATTCCTAAGATGCCAATATATGTCAATGGAAGAAAGAAAGCAATACGAGAAAAATGCGAGTTTTCTTTCATAAGAAAATCTGTTCGATCAGCAAGATAAAAATAAAGAAGAATAAATGCATATTTCACACTTGTGCGTAAAATAATCGGCTCCGTTAATGGAAAATGCAAGAGAGAATTTTGTTTTTTATAAAATCGTGGTGGATACGAACAATTCGAATTGTTATTACCATTACTTGATGATAATAATGACGATTGTGTGGCAATCGATGTTGTTAAAAGTAATGGTGGTAATAAATGTTCACGAGATGTTTTTCGAAGATTTCGAAGAAATTTCGGAATTAAAAATCGATATCGATTTAAGCCTGTTGGATGAGTTGGAGTTGGAGTTGGTGGACAAATTTCGTTAGTTGTTGAGGGTGTTAATAATTGTTGATCGGCTCCATCACCCTCTTCAGCAAATGCTCCATTCATATGACAATGACCGTTCGATGATGATTTTTTATCTTGATGTGTTTTGGCTTGTTCATCTTGAGTCTTATGTTTGCCATATTTCGATTTTCTATGACTTTTACGTTTAAAAATAAACACTGAACGTACTCGATAGACAACATAAATAATAAAAAATGTTATCGAACAACCTAAGAGAAGACTAATCAAAAATTGTAAACGTGTCAATGGAGGCACTTGAGCACAGCATGTTCCATCATCGGGTAATAATAATGGATTACAAAGTGCATTTAAAAGTATTTGTACGCATGTATGCCGTGTAAACGATGATAATTTATAGAATTCATAGATTTTGCCACTATTAATCATAGCTGTCGAAAGAACGGTTCGATTTTTTTTCAATGGTATATACGAATAATGAACGATTTCTGATTGATTAGCAAATAATTCATCGAATTCAAACGAAAATAACGATGATAGATTCGGTTGATTTGTTGTTGTCGATGTTGATGTTGACAACGATGAATATTGATTCGATTGATCTTGTTCAAGATGTTGTCGTGACTTTTTTTGATTATTATTATTTCTTCGTTCTTCTTCTTCGTCTTCACCTTCATTCGAATAATTATTTTCCAAATATTCATCATGATTATCATCGTATAAAAATGTATTTTCATTTGATATCGCTGAATATTCTTCTAATAATGTCGATGAATGCCAATAGATATTCGTATGATAGAATAAATCTCGTGCAATTGAATTCATATGATCAATAAATGAATTTAATTTCGCAAGAAATTCAATGAGATATTCATTCTGTTGAAGAAATGAATGTTGAGAAAATTGAAAGATTTGCTCGTTTAAAGCTATATGCGGTTGACCAAACCAGAAGATTGTTGTTGTTAAACTTAAATTCATTAGTAGATTATCTTTAATACGCGTTAAATTTCCTTCAAAATATCTAATTCTATCTGAACTTGCATTTTCTCTCAGACCATCATATAAACCAAGACCAAGTACGAGAACATGTGGCCGAATCGAACTATTATTCACCCATGAATATAACAAATCGTAGAGATATTCATTGAATGTTTCAATGGAATAATATTGTAGAATGAAATTTTCATTTGTATATGTTAAATTCTTTGCATGTTTGTAGACGAATTGATATTGTTTATGTTTAGTTGTTTGATCAGATTTATCTTTCGAAAGATTAGTTGTTGTCTTTTTTCGAGATAAATTCGAACGATATTTTATTGTATTAATAAATGTTCGATAGATCATATAGAGACGTTCATCACCAACGAATGTATAAGAAAAATCTACTTTTCGTTTGTCTTGTTTTTCTTGTTTCAAACGTTGCTGTTCTTGTTTACGCGTACGTAACCATTCTCCGGGGTCAATTCGATTATTAAATGCTTTTCTTGTCGCTATTAAACTTCGATCAATTGTTGATGATGATTGAGTTATTAAACGTGTACATTGATTAAAGTCAAGTAGATCATACCAATGTATCATGCAACCTGTCGGTTGCCAAACATGATACCGTTCAATACGGCCTTCGTTTAATAAACGATGACAAGATGTAGCACCTTTAATATAACGTAATGAACCGTGATAGAAAAGTAAGATAAAAAATAGCAGTAAACCAATTAATTTGGCATTATGAATATTAAAATGATTGAGAATTGCTGAAGAATTTGACGATGATAGACGAGAAAATGATGATGGCAGAGATTTTGAGGGCGATGAATTATTTTGACTTGATGTTGAGGACGACGATGATGATGATGCTGTAGTTGTAGTTAAAGGGATACTTGATGGAACCGGATTTTTGAATGATAAAGATTTAAACGATGATGGATTGATATCGGAATCTATTGGAAAAAAAACGAAAGAGAGAGAATATACATTATTTTTTTTGTCGCTCATTTCGTTTCGATGATTTAATACAATATTGACTCAAGTCGGTGATGATTGTTTTCTCTTTTGACATTCGAAAAAAAAAGAACTTACGTCTTAAATTTTCTTGCGATGCTGAATAATGATGTTGATGATAGTGATTACTATTTAAATTTGTGAATGATGATTGATCTGATGCGTACGAAGATGTATGTCGATGTGATGGTAAAAAATGTGAATGAGAATTTTCATTTACAGGATTATTATTATTATTATTATTATTGTGATTATTGTTAGGAAATGGATTTTCTTTTCGATTTAATCGAGATGGTGGAAATATTTGTGATCCAAGCGAATTCGATGCGGGATCGTACGAATGATGTCGAACATGATGCGATGATAATAGACGATGTTGACCCGTTGGTTTATTAGAATTTTCACTTGGAAGATTCTTATTGTGAGGATTTACAGGTTTTGAACTCATATTCCATCTGAAAGAGAGCAAAAACAAAACAAGAGACTAAAGAATGACTTCAGAATATTAAATAGAAAAACAAGCAAATTAATCTTTTCCTATCTGATTTATCTCGTTTTCTACTGTAATACGTCTGTGTGTGCATGTGTGCTTAGATAAAACAAACAAAGCTCACCGTCCAAGTAATTTGTTATTGAGTTCACGATTGTCGTCAGTCAGAAGTTGCCTGTCATGCCACATTTGTTTTATTTTTTCTTGTAAATATACATAAAAAAATACTCGCTATTCCGTATTATATTTCTGTTGTTGTGCTCTTTATTCTGTTAGATACTTTTCTATGGCAAGCCAACAATCAATCGTCACTATGTCACTTCAACAACGTCGCCGAATTCGATTGCGATTGCCATCACCACTATTTTCAATCACAATCGAATTGAGTAACGACAACGAAAAGAAGAGAAAAAGAGAGAGAGAGAAAGAAAGAAAGAAACGAACGAAGACGAAAGGACAAAGAACGAACTATGCAAACTGCAGTTAAATCAAAACTTCAATAAAATTTTGTCTATATATTTATATGTATACATAATATATATGTATGTGTCTGGTGGGCAACACGTGCAAATAGACTTTAAAAACGCGAAGTCTATAGATCATACATGATTGTCAATGATTATCATTTTTTTTAAAGAAAAAGAGAGATTCTACAACATCTTTTTTCTTCCTTTTTCTTTTCTTTTTCTTCTTCTTCGTAGTATTATTATTTCAACTAAATCAGATGTCGTCGAGGATGAATAACATGACGCAATTGCAGTGTAGAAAAAAAAGAGCGAACAGCAGCGAGAAACTCTGCGTTGAATTCCTGTTGTGAGAACGCAGAAAAAAAAAGCTACGCACTCAACACGAGAACAAGATCTGACAACGTTTGCTATTAATAAAGCCAGAAACTTTCAATGTCATTCATTCGTCTGCTCTTGTCCTTGTTCCTCTTCTTGTTTTTTCTTCTTCTTCTTTCTTTTTTAACATACTACAGACAACTAAGCAACTCTTTAACTTGATGATTCACTCAATGACGCAACTCTTCAGAAAACCTAAAGCAACAATAATTAACTGAAATATCAGTAAAATGTTTTCATATCTATATATATATACTCGTGTATATTAAAAATCAAATCACGTTCTCTCCCTAAAGGCTGGCTATGAGCATAGAAGAAGAAAAAGAACGAACAAACTTAATGCATTTGTGATCATATAAGTAAATATACTATCGAAAGTCATAAATTACCGGTCAGAAAAAGGCCTTCGAAAACGAATTGTGAATGCTAGATTGAGAAAAAAACGAAGTATCATCTTACATGTGAAAATCGCTTCTATTTAATAAACGAAGAAAAAAACAAGTTTTTCTTTCTGTTCCGCGTTAAAAAGAAAAATTCTCGCCGAAATCTTTTCTCTCCAAGGTTGTTTATATTTTTTTTTATTTAGAATTCTTATCACTATCGTTGTAAAATGCAGATATAACGTGTTTATTTATAATAAAAAAAAGATGAAATATGATATCTCTCAGTACGAGTATCTGAAAACGTAGTAAAATTGAACCTAATGTATTTCTCGATAATAACAAAATATGTATTTATACTCATTTTTCTATTTCAAAATCGACGTAATTATACTAGTTGAAATGGGCTGATGATTACTAATTGTTATCAACTGACGTCAATGAAAAGAACGAAAAGATTTTGATAAATTCATATTTATATTTTGATTCAACAAAAGTCCTGTTTTTTGATCAGGACACGATCAATTACGTATTTTCTGCCTACTGCTTTTTTTTGTTAAATCAACAATCTCAATTTTTTTTCTCGTTGATTCACTTAATTTCACATTCACTTCTAACTTTACCTCTTGACTACGTTCGTATTTCCGTTATTTCTTCAACAATATAAAGATATATCAGCCTGCAATTTTCTGCTAACTAAACGATATCGAACGTGCATTTGTCAATTATATCTTGAGGGTAGAAAAATCATTCGTTATTTACACCTGACTTGAATATAGCAGTGCAAATCTTTTGTCTAATCTCTTGGGATTACAGAAAAAGAACAAATCTAATCGATACGCGTTGATTTCTGATTGTGGTCGAATTCGATTAATAATAAAAAAAAGAAAAAGGCAACATCAAAAACGATTTTCTTTCCTCGATTTTTCACGACTGTAGAGATTTATTTGTACTTACTTATTTATATAGTGATCGTTGAATTGTCTTCATTTTAAATATATATTAATCATCATTTCTTTGGTTATCTGAAAATACATTGGAAAACATGTTAAATACTAAAATAGCCCCAAGAATGTTAGAATTAATTAAAAAAAAATAATCCGTTAGTATATATCAGAGGAAAACAAAGCAAAGGAATTCAATCGAACATAAGATGAGATTACAAAAGAATACAGTTCACGTATATTGACTAGACGTGCCCTGATAGAAAGAAGTCAAAGAGAATCTTGTTGCTAGATTCTATTTACAGATTCGAGATACATTTAACAATAACATCCTTGAGTATATCCATTCGAATTGTCGTTATCTTTTGGATGAATCGTATTTTCATGTAGTTTCTGTTCGGTTTGCCATAGAGACGGAGTTTGAATAATCTGAATGATGAAGACGTTAAGAAAAAGATCAACAATCATGTAACAAACTTTTTGAACAAGTTCTTCGAAAGCAATTTGTACGCCTTCTCGCGTGCGTGCAGATGCTTCGATGAATAACATCGAATGTTTACGGGCGAATTTCGCACCCTCATCACGAGTTACTTCCCGACTGCTTTCACAATCGATTTTATTGGCAACAAGCATTTTAACAATATTCATTTTCGTTGAAAATGTATCCAATTCGGCAATCCATCTGCAAAAGAAAACAATATTTACGTTGTTTTATTGTCTATGAATTGTGCAAAGAATTTTACCGATCCAACTGTCGAAATGAATCACGATTACAAACATCGTAGACGAGTATAGCACCTTGAGCACCGCTGAAGACAATAGATGAATGAAAGTGAAAGAGAAGAGAAAATTTATTTTACCGATAATCTAAACACATCAAAGAAAAATTGTGAAAAAGAAAACACGAACAAACGTACATCCAGGTGTCAATGTTCGAAAACGTTCTTGTCCAGCTGTGTCCTAAATAAAAGTGCAATCGAAACAATCTGTTTCAAATCAATAACTAATCGAAGAAAAAAACGATACACATAATCTTCATACATAGCTAATCGTTCGAGATGATGAAAACTAATTAATAATTAAATATTCTCTTTCTTCATGTCTCTTGGGCAAAGGCGGTTATACCGATTTATAGTTTCTATGAAATAATTCAACTAGAACTATCTTACCCAGATTGCTAATTTAACACGATTACCGTCGACTTCTAATTGTTTAACTGAAAGAAAAATTCTTGCAGTTGGTTCATAAAAATCGAATTCTACCTTTGAAATCGACGCCAATCGTTGCAGGTAGTTCAACATCGAATCTATCATCAGTAAATCGTAAGAGTAGACTACTTTTCCCAACACCCGATTCGCCAATGATAAGAATTTTTAAAGTAGCTAAGATATATTCATCAGCATTACTCATCGTCAGGAATTATCTCAGATAAATCCAGAAAGAACGAAAAAACAGAACAAAAGAAATGAAGATTCGTTTCTATTTCGATATTCAGCTGAATATGTTCAATCGAAATTTGATAAATGAATAATCGTACGATGTTGTTTTAGTCGTTTTTTTTTTCTACGAGTATTTTATTCAAGTTGAAAACATTCAATAAAAAAGTTCTCTGTCTCAAACGATGAAAAAACAAGTACAACACACAGATGCACAAAGAATAGGTCCATGAAATACCTTTGACGACACTCCAGTGAAATTTTCGTTAGAGATGTTAGTCAAATCAAACGATTTCGATTGTTCAACAGTTTTTTTCGTCGAAATACATCGATTTAATTAATTTTTTCTCAATTAATGAGAGATGTCACCGAAACGAATCTTATTTGATCAAGATTGACTTATCCAATTCATGGATGAGTCATACAGCATACGTACGTGTGGAAGAGAAAACAAAATAAAACTATAGCAACACGCATATTTCATCGAATTATAAAATGAAATCCGTTCAAAGACCATCTGCTCGACAAACTATTCTTCATTATTTAGTCAATATTGCTATTATTGTTATTTTTCTGTTGGTTATCTTTAATTTCCTACCACTGGTTGGTTAAATACAACGAACTAATGTTCACAAATCGTCATCAGTTTCATATGTGATTTTGATCGATTGAAATAAACGTTTTGATAGTCATTTTCATGTATTCTATTTTGTAATTTTAAGATAGAAAATGACATCGACATCTATTCCTAATCGATGGCTGATACCTAAGGAAAAACCTGATATTTGGATATTTCAGTGCGGTACTGATCTACCGAATCTGGTTAAAACTCATCGAGCAGCAGTATATTTTAAGAAAATAGTAACTTTGCTCGAAGAAGACAATGGAATTGTTGATTATCATTTGAAACTTCGACATAATGATAGACGAAATTATCGGTTAGATGTCTGTATTTATTTTAATGATTCAAAACGTGCAGAAAATCCAGAAGCTCTGCCAATATGTGTGTCATGTGATCCTGAAAATCAGCTATCTCGAGCAAGTCTGCTAGAGGAACATCAGCATCATCGAACGTGGCTTGATGGCCGTGCTCGAAACAAATTAATTGTAACACCTATTCGACATGTTGAACGTCTCTTGGACTTGACAGACGAAGAGATGGAGACATATTGGGCAAATACAGTAGATTTAATTCAAAGAGAAACGAGCGTATCACTAGACACGTATCCAAGTCTAATACTTAATCATGGCACGTATAGAACCTTTTGTCATTTGCATTTGAAAATCAATTTTCCAGGAGATGTATGGCAAAAAACAATCGCAATTCATCATCAAAAGCAAATACAAAATCTTAAAGAATTATGTCAAAATGCTGAACTGATCAAAGAGTGTTTTGGAACCTCGAAAGTACATAACGATTGAATAAGATGCCTTTTCGTTTTAATTTTTAAAATAAATCTTCGGCGCGAATGTCAACGCAATTGAAATAGAGAGGCTGTACGAATTTATGAAACACAAGTTGATTGTCTCGGTTTTTTAGCGAATCAAAATAATTTATTACACATCATTCATTTTATTTTTTTTCATTCGTATTTACCTACCTGCATTTTAGTAGTATAGTCAAACGAAAATAAACAACTATGAATCCATTAGTTGTAGTCGGTATTTCAGCTTTTCTTTTGGCTTGTCATTTCACATCGTAAGTTCATATAGATTCGATTATTTTTGATATTCAATGATTTTCTTCAAAAAGGATATTCTTCGTTTTATTATCCACACTTTTTCTCGTCTCATTATTAAACATTTTCCATGCTCCAACATATAAATTATGGCTTCTACAAATTTTTGCTAGCGAATATTCGATTATGTTTATCCAATTAACTATTGGAGTATTACTACTAAGTTTGGTGACTGGTTATGGTTCACTATTGCAAGTTGCAATTGGTTTTAGTGCTATTGTTGTTTATTTCTATCCGTTGATTCGAGCTTATTTTCTTGCTCAACAATTACCCAAAGACTTAGAACAAGCATTTGGAAAATGGACAAATACAAAAACGAAACCACTTGATCTAACGAAATTATTAACAAAAATACAAAGAATTGAACGTCGTTCGTTGACCTATGCTGAACTAGATGGAATCACTTTAAAATTAGATTATTATAATTCAGCTGTATCAGGCAAACGACCCTGTGTCGTTGTTATTCATGGTGGTTCTTGGGTTAGCGGCGATAGTAGACAATTATCAAGTTTAAATAATCGTTTAGCTCAAATTGGTTACAATGTCGCATCAATCAATTATCGTTTAGCACCGAAATGGAATTTTCCAGCACCAATTGAAGATGCAACTGCTGCATTGAAATATCTCCGAGCTCATGCTGATGAATTAAATATTGATATTGATAATTTCGTACTTGTTGGTCGATCAGCTGGCGGACAAATCGTACTACTAACTGCCTATACAGCTACTGATTTAGGTATCAAAGGTGTCGTGAATTTCTACGGTCCTGCTGATATGATCTGGAGTTATCATGTACACACGAATCCTCTAGTTATCAAAGGAAAAGAAGTACTTTCAACATATCTCGGTGGTCCATATGAACAAATTCCGGATAAATATGCTGCTAGTTCACCGATTGAATTTGTCAATGAAAAAACTGTTCCAACATTAACTCTTCAGGGCACAACTGATTCATTAGTTTTCGAAGAACATGCTTTTCGTCTAGCGAAGAAACTCGATCAATTTAAAGTTCCTAACTATTTCCTCCGTTTACCATGGGCTACTCATGGTTTCGACTATCATTTATATGGTCCCGGCGGACAATTATCAACGTATGCTATCGAACATTTTCTACAAAGTGTCACCAAATAAACTATTTTGTCGTGACTTATGTTTTTCGTTTTCTTTTTCTTGATAATAAATGCAAGCTCAAACATATCCGTCAATATCTACGTATATTTAAAATTCGAATAAAGTGGATCATTTGTTTATTTGTTCTTTTTTTCTAAGGCGAAGCACAGAAAAAAAACGTAGGAAAATAAGAATGAATTACATTGAATTACATAGAAGATCTCTCGCTTGTTGTCAAACTAGTGGAAATGATAAGATACAGAACCAAAAAAGAAGAAGAAGAAGAAGAAAGTAAGAAAAGAAATAATAAAGATAGTACACAAACAAAAAAAAAGAAACTAGAATGTCTGATGGATTTTGTTGTTATTCTTGCTGTGCTATTGATGATGAAATTGTTCGCCCCTGCTTAATATTCTTCGCCTTCACCTTCACCTTCGCCCTAGAGAAAGACAAATAAAGTTCGATTAAGATTGATTTCGCTAACGAAATGCAAAATAAACATACTTCAACTGAGTCAACACCAACTTCTTCATAATCTTTTTCGAGTGCAGCCAAATCTTCACGAGCTTCTGAGAATTCACCTTCTTCCATACCTTCACCGACATACCAGTGAACAAAAGCACGTTTAGCGTACATTAAATCGAATTTGTGATCGAGACGAGCCCAAGCTTCGGCAATGGCTGTTGTGTTTGATAACATGCAAACAGCACGTTGAACTTTGGCTAAATCACCACCTGGAACGACGGTTGGTGGTTGATAGTTGATACCGACTTTGAAGCCAGTTGGACACCAGTCAACGAATTGAATGGTTCGTTTGGTTTTGATGGTAGCAATGGCTGCGTTGACATCTTTTGGTACGACATCACCACGATATAATAAGCAGCAAGCCATGTATTTTCCGTGACGTGGATCACATTTGACCATTTGGTTGGCTGGTTCGAAGACAGCGTTTGTAATTTCAGCGACTGTCAATTGTTCGTGATAGGCCTTTTCAGCTAAAAGATTGAGATTTTGAAAAATAAAAATAAAAAGCAAACAAAGAAGTTCGTTTTTTTCTTACCGCTGATGATTGGTGCATATGTAGCAAGAGGAAAGTGAATACGTGGATATGGGACCAAGTTTGTTTGAAATTCAGTAAGATCGACATTGAGTGCACCATCGAATCGAAGTGAAGCTGTAATTGAACTAACAATTTGAGCAATGAGACGATTTAAGTTGGTATATGTTGGTCGTTCGATATCCAAGTTACGACGGCAAATATCGTAGATAGCCTCTAGAATTTCAAAAAATCAAAATCGAAGACATTCATTTGGAAAGTACAAACCGTTGTCAACCATGAAAGCACAATCCGAGTGTTCGAGTGTTGTGTGTGTTGTAAGAATCGAGTTGTATGGTTCGACAACGGCTGTTGAAATTTGTGGTGCTGGATAGACGGCAAATTCGAGTTTGGATTTTTTGCCGTAATCAACACTGAGACGTTCCATCAACAATGATGTGAAACCTGAGCCAGTACCACCTGAAAAACAAAAAGGAAAAAAACATTTTTTTTCTTAACGCGAACAACTCGTTCAATTTGAGTTCAACGTACCACCAAAGCTGTGAAAGATGAGGAAACCTTGGAGACCTGTACATTGATCGGCCAATTTACGGATACGATCGAGTACGAGATCGACGATTTCTTTACCAATGGTATAATGACCACGAGCATAGTTGTTAGCTATAGACAAAGAAAAAAGTCCATTGTTGTCAAGGACCATCGAGCTGTTATTTCAACGAAATTCTTACCAGCATCTTCCTTTCCGGTGATGAGTTGTTCAGGATGAAAGAGTTGACGGTATGTACCAGTACGAACTTCATCTAAACCCGAGAATCATTTTTAATTAACGATCACTTGATGCGTCTTTTTTTTTATCTCGTATCTTACCGATGACGGTTGGTTCTAAATCGACGAAAACAGCTCGAGGTACGTGTTTGCCAGCACCAGTTTCGCTGAAGAATGTGTTGAATGAATCATCACCGCCGCCAATTGTTTTATCTGATGGCATTTGACCATCAGGTTGAATACCGTGTTCTAAACAGTATAATTCCCAGCAGGCATTACCGATTTGAACACCAGCTTGACCAACATGAATCGAGATACATTCACGCATCTAATTGTCGAAAAAACGAATTGTTAATTTGTAAAATAAGAAATAAGAAATTACTTTGTTGTTTGTAGATTTATTTAATGTTCAAAGTAGAAAAAGAAAATGTGTTAGCAGCGACGACGACGACGAGCGAATGTGTACGTCTACAGCGAAGAATGAAAGGCAATTTTGAACTGAGTTTCTTCTTTTAAATAGCGAAGCGAGAAAAAAAAAGAGAAAAAGAGAAAGATGAAGTGGATACGAATGGAAAAGAGTGTGTTATGTGTGCGTTGTTAGACGCGACGACGGCAACGACGACTGAAACGAAAAAAAAAATCGAGAGACTATGCGTATATATCGCATCATCATCGTAGCAACAGTAGAGAAGACGAACGGACGTGGTTAAAATAAGAGAAGAAAAACGCAAAAAGTTACCGGGGAAACGTATCTATATGGACGGCAACGCAACACAGAATTTGTGTTTGTTTGGTTGCTGTGATTACGATGGTAACATGAAGACATCGACACGTATTGGTTACTTCTCTTTTTCTCTCTCTCTCTCACACAGACAAAAGGTTTTTTCTCTTTTTTTTTAAAGTTCTATTAATAAGAAAACTAGAAACTGAACATGTATTCATAGAGAGAGAGGTCGATGATGACCGAAAAAAAACGAAAGAATTTCTTCTTTTTTCTTCTCGAACAACTGAAATCACCAATGGTTAAGAAATCAGAACACATACGAGTGTTTGATTGATTGAATTGATGCAAAGGGAGACAGAGAGAGCGAGAGAGAAAAAATATTCGTGGCAACGAATATTTGATTAGAATTCTGTCGTGATCATAGAAGAAAAAAAAAGAAAATGAGATTGATATTCAAGAAAAAAACATTTTCTAAAGTGCTCAGTAACAAATGAAAAGTTTCTGTTTTGTTTGTTTACACAACTGAGAGAATTCCAATTGCGGTTGGTTACTCTCACACGCAAAGACAAAGTCTGAAAAAAGAAGTTTTTTTGTCGTTGCGTTTCATTGATGATTTATAGTATCAGTTTACTTCGAAGACAATTTTATAATGCTTGCAAACGTTATCGGAGTATGTTAGGAGAGAAAAAAAATTGATTCGATTCTCTTCGGAGAAAAATAACTCGACTAAAGGGAATAAATCTCAAGAGAAATTTGTTAACCAACGATTGAATACGAGCATATTTTCTAATCGCAATTTGATATTTAATACAAGAGAAAATGATTTGCATCTACTGTTGTTGGATTAGATTCGGAAATTTGTGATTTATATGCAAATCTTTCTTGTGAGATGACTGCAGTGAATATTCGATCAGATATCTGTTCGTTGAATTTTGTCGAAAAAAATAGTTAAACAAATCGATAATTGTTCGTTTTTTTTTCCGACAAGGCCAGTTTGTTTATTATCATTAACGAAAATCAATACAGAACCGCCCTTGTCTTTTGTTTAAACTAGGAAATTTCTAGGATTCATTATGAAAGACAAATACAGTCTCTTAATTAAACATCAAACGAAAGTTTATGTAGAACTTCGTTTTAATTGATGTTGAGCCTCGATTTGAATCATCAATGATGCAATTTTAAACGTGAACTTCATGGAAATATGTTTATTCGAATAAAAAATAGAAAAGAAAAACATAAAAGAGATACATTGATTGATAATTGTCGATGTTAAAGCATTGCTTGACTATAAGAACTAGTCATTGCTTTCGATTCTTCTTGTTTTAAACTTCTTTGTTGTATAAGATTTACTGAAAGAGCAGCAACTGCCGATCCACTCAACGCTGCTAATGCACCAACTTTTACTCCCATGAAAAGTCCAACAGGTCCACCAAGCGTAGCGCCAAGTATTGCACCCGATGCAATGGTTACATATTTATTATGCACAGCTCTGTCGAGTATCGATGTAGCTTCCTGTATTCGATCATGAGCCATATCTGTTAGTTTTTGAGTAAGAGCAATTTTCTCCTTTTGTTCTTTAACAAGTTGTGCAACTTGAACCGTTAATTCATGTAACGATCTTAGATCTTGTTCGAGCGCCTCGTAGGAATCATTGAGACGATCGACTGTTACATGTCGTTGACGAAGTTCGTTCGCTATTGGCGGTTCTTGTTCGAGATCCGTATCTGGTGGTGTATCTTCGTTCATAGTTGATGCCATTGTTTGTTCACGAAGTTGATGAAATTCGATCATTTCTTGATCGACTTCACTACGTAATTGACTTATTTGTTGTTCGATTTTTGCACGATCTTTTTCATTTAATTGCGAATGTAATTGTTCAATATTTCGAATATTTTGTGAAAGATTTTGAACAATTTTACCGATTTCATCTGAATTCAAATTCGATAGGATTCTATAGAGCAAAGCAAAGTATAAAAAATGACTGACTTAATTTTTGTACATAGGAATCGAAATGATGTGAACGGTTGATTTCGATTAATTGCTGTTTAAGTACAGGCAATCGTTTTAAATAAATTTGCGATTGTTCACGAAATCTTTCAACTTTAAATTCAATGTCTCTTCGTTTAATATCATCATCATTTTCTTCTTGTTCATTATCTGAATGCATAATGATTTACATATAACGATATCGAATAAAAATGTAATATACCAAAAAGTAAAATCAAATCATATGATCTTGTAAAAATAGAAATGAAAGGGAAAAATCAGAACTTCATAGGATTGGCTTTCTTTACAACCATTAGCAAATATTTATTAAATCGTCATCATCGTTCGTTTGTGAGCTTTATGTAAATAAATTGGTTTATGACTTAGAATTTGTTTTGTGCATTTATCATTATTTTTTTAAATTGAGGAATGAATGTTTATCACTGATGATTGAATTGTGACAATGTGGCGACACTCGTCTCATCGTTTCTGATAGTAATGATTGGTTTTATGGCAGAATAATTATGTCAACGGCAAGCAAAACAGATTTAGATAAGTCTAGACGATAAATATTCCTATGTCACAATGTTCGGCACGGATATTTTATCTTTTTGACGTTCTTTAAAATTTGAAAATGAATTCAATCTTAGGTGTATGAAAATTCTTCTTTCATGCTTTTAATAGAACATATAACAATTTATCAATATCAATTAGAAATCGAATATTTGTGCTTTTCCTAAAGAAAAATTCAATTATCAAATATATTGCAAATAAATCGTCGTCTCCAATGTACGTCAGGTATCTGAAAAGCCAGCATCTGCACTTTTTTTTATCGAGCAGATTGCAAAACTAGTCAGATTCGAAACAAGACATTGACTATGATTACATATACAATTCCTAAAAGAGAACTATTTTTTATCATTGACATAACAATGATAAACTAATCATTTTATACATACCCATTGGTATTGTCTATTTATTTCATGCATATCGTACATATATCTTACTTACAAATAGTAAAGACAATGATGGTTAGTAAATATAGTGGCGGCAAACATAAATTAATTCCTTTTCTTTTACATATATGCATACATCGCTGTTACATGTCACTCAACTGATCGTCCATACTGATTCGATTAGCTTCGACTGGCGCCAAAGTGACGAACAACGAAGGACTGTTGCTCATCAGCTGCCTTGTTATTATTCAGAATGATGGATGGCAATGTCCTTCATCAATATATATATTTATATATATGCATATATGCATTCTCCTGTACAATTGCATCTATATACCATAAATCGCTTACCTTCAGTAAGAGTCAAGCTGAAATAATGACGTTATCGATAGAGCAAAGCAGAATAATAATAATAATAATAATAAAACAGAGAAGAAGGAAAACGAGTAGAAAAGAATGCATGAATATTGTGATTTAACTTGAGTAAGAAAACTGAGTGTATCGATACAACAACGATGTTAGAGCGAAATAAGAAGAATAAAAACGAAAAAAAACCGAATGCAACAAGGTCGTTACAGGCATATGCGTCAGCTGCAGTTTTATCTTCGTTTCTCTTTACTCATTCGGTGTCTCTCTCACTCGTGCTCCTTCTTATCGCTCTACTATTACTGCCAGGTGAATGAAGGTTGACGATGGATGCAAGGATTGATGGGATGCAAATAAAAAAATGAATGAAATATATATATATATATATATATATATATAAGAAAGTATAAATGTAATTGCACTCCAATTTTTTTAAAGTATACGATAATGGAGTTCGATGTAATAGAGACGAATAGTGAATATACGCACACACGCACGCATATATATATATATATCAATATGTACGTATGTGTATTATGATTGACTTTTGAACAATATATGCAACAAAACAGAACTGACCTTTACGCGTATACAATTGCTTCAAATATACAGTTTTCAGTTGATGATGATAATGTCTTTTTTTTGTTGTTCTACGGCCATTATTTTAAAACCAAATAACGCGATGATTTATTTGAATCATCTTATAAGAGACGAGAGATCATAATTACGATGGTTGATGTAATATCGATGCAATAGCACATCAGTTGTCGAATAGACTGGCTTCGTTTTCTCGTTGCCTTTCTCGTTTTCTTCTACATTTTTTTTCTTTCTCTCATTTATTCGTACGTGTACGTGTACTAAACTTTTTCCCGTCGTCGCTATTGAATAAGTGCCCAGTTACAAAAACGAGTTACGGCTACAAATACATACGCACACTCATACATGGTAGTTACTACACAAATACTAGAGAAAAAAGAAAAGAGAACGGAAGAAAAAAAAGGACGAAAAAAAGAAGAAGAACAAGAACAAGAAAAAGAAAACACAGCAAGTTATTCAACAGGAGAACTATGCGAGCATGCGCGCACGCAGAAGACATTGCCTTGTGAACGAGAACGAATAGTCTATTGCCATCACACAACGACAGCCTATATGCTATCGAGAGGAATTGAAGAAGAAATACATCGAGAACCGTATGCAATGCGGACAGAACAAAGCGTATTCGACAATGCTAGTAGAAAAAACGAGAGAGAGAGAGAGAGGGAGAAAAATATATATATTCTTTTTTTCTCTCTCTCTCATCTTCCTTGATGTTGTCGCTGTTGCTTCTTATCCAAATGCAAACTGGCTGTTTTCTCTTGCATTGTGATTGCACCATCGAGTGTTACTACACTGTTGCTTCTTATTCTTTTAGCTATCATCATCAATGACGAATATTAATCGAAGTGCATATGGCATTTTTTAATGTCTACGTGCGATCAAATGCGAAAAGAAAAAAAAACTAAAGACACGAAATGAAATCAACTACTTTCGTTTGAAAGAATCCGAATAATCGCATTGCTATTGTTTCTATTATTATTTATTCTCTTTCAACCATGTTCAAATTCAATGAAATCATTTCTATACTCGAAGAAGAAGACGAAGAAAAAAAAAAGCAGGAGACATTTTCTCATTATGAACTGTATCATCTATTCATATCAGCGTCTATTATTAATTGGTTTCATAGACTTACCTAGATACCGACATAGACACGTAATGTGTCTTTTTGATCGCCGGGAATTTGTCAACGTTTGTGTTCATTTCATATTTGACTTATTTACATACTTTTCTATAGAGAAAGTTAGCTGTCGCTTTTTCGAGACAAATAAAAATCAATAGCCTCGACGTGCAAGTTGTGCGGCAAGATTTAGAAAAACTGCGGAAGTAGCAGAAAGACACATATATGGCGGGCGGGTGTGTAACCACTATTGGAAAGAAAACGACTGCAAAAAGAACTGAGAGAGAAAGAAGAAAGACAGAGAAGAGAGAATGTGTGTGTGTGCGAGGAAAAAAGAAAAAAAGATGTTGAAATAGAATAAGAGCAAAAAAGGAACTTAATGCGGAAAAGAAGAAGCCGAAGAAGGAAAAACGTAGCAAGCATCAAACAAAACGGTAGTGCACCTTTTCTTTCTTGACCAAGAAGAGAGCGAAAAAAAGGTATCGAGAGTCATATAATCAATTGAATTAAGTTTCCAGTTTTATTTTCTGTTGATATAATTCAAGTATTGTGAAGTAAAAAAAGAAGAAAGAAAGAAGAAAAGAAAATGTTCGGTAAAAAGAACACATCTAACCTAAACGATCTAACCATCTAATCATCACGTACTTCATCATCAACGTACATTCTTGAAAGTAAGAAAAACGATAAAGGAAAGAGAAAAGGAAAAAAGACCGCTGTAATAACTCGATTTTCTCTTACGCGAAAGGAAAACATCAATTCTTGTCTTACTGTTGCTGTTCAGTCATTTCTTTCTTTTTTTTCTTCTTTTCTCTTGAGTTCATTAATTTCTCTTACCATTTTTTTTCCAATAATAGTTTACCTAATAGATTACTACGTAGAAAAGAAAGAAAGAGAAAAAAAGACACAAGTACTAATTCTAATTTTATAAGAAAAAAAAGTTTAAAAAAAATCTCTGAAATACTTTAAATCTAGTTCATAAATATGTAAATTTTCATTTCTATCCAACATACATTTAAACATATTAAAATTGTTCTCTGGAATAGAAAGAAAATTAATAAAAAAAAATTGCTTCGTTCTCGTTATTCTTGAGTATGTCACATTGAATAAGACGCGATGCTGATAAATGAGCTATCCAAATGGAAAACTAACAGAACTGACAGAACAATAGAAAATGAATAGATAACCCTAGTATCTTAAACAGACATTTATAATACATACATGTCGACACACAAATGATTGGCAAAACGAGCCTCAGGGACAACTATCATTTACTACATCGCTTTTCTTACGTATGTTAATGTTACAAAAATAGCAGATGGATATATATATATCAACATTGTGTCTCTGAAGCTCATTGGAAATCTATCTATAAAAAAAATGAGACAGATATGATAACGACAAAGAAAAGAAACGAGTTCTGTATTAATAGAAACAGCAAAACGAGAGAATTTATAGTATTAAGTACAGAAGATCTCTTATCAACAAAAGACCAGCTATCAAACTAAACTTGAGAAATCATCAACATTTTGTTTGTATTCTTATGCTGTATACAATAGCCTTTGTGTCTTTTACTCATTGTCTATTTATATATACGTAGATAGTTGTGGTTATGGATGATATGTAATTAGAAAAAGTACTCAGGCAAACAAAAGTACGTCAATAGTTTGATATTTTGTTACTAAATCGAATATTAAAATAACCATGACGTTGTATATTGATGAATCGTGGCGAAGCAATTGACAAAAAATCTTTCGAATACTGTCTTCGATGACGATATCTTCGATTTATTATTTAGTGATGAATTTATATAATAATTCAATACATATTCGATTAAATCATTCATAAATATAACGACAAATATCATCAAACTTATCAGTAGAATTGAACTAAAGAGAAGAAGAAGAAAAAAAGTAAATACATATAAGATACGCATTTGGATGTTTATTTAATCGAATTGATAGAAATAAACACATATGGGATATCCTTGGGCAATGTCTCAATGGTATGATTATTATAAATATTTTCTCTTCTGTTTATATAATTAGTTTTTTTTCTTCGAAAGAAATAATTATCCATTTAAATTTAATAAAGATACCAATTTACTGCCAATGACTAACCTTATAAGTTTAAATCGATGAAATTGCTCATTTGATGTAATATGTGAAATACATTGAGAGACTTTATTTGACTGTTGAAAACGAATCTAAAAGTAGAAATCCAATTAAATTATTCATTTCAATATCTTTCTTGGCGCGTTGATTGACTCAATGGCTGCTCAACGGATAGTCAATCAAGGAGATTGCTATGTTACAGACAACGATATTCTCAATGCCATTTCGGAACGAACTGATAATGCTCTTTCATTAATAGATTCATGTGATTCATTTCTATTGAATAATCTACGTGTTTCAACAAATAATCGTTCACTCTTACATCTATGCGTTGGAATCGGATGGTATAAAGCTGTTATTCAATTACTTAAACGTTCGCTTGATGTTAACACGATAGATAACGAAGGCAATACGCCTTTGATGTTAGCGTTAAATCTACCGAAAACTGATATTTTAAAATGTTTACTTTCGTATGAAAAAACGAATGTTAACTATCAACGAACTATAGACGGTTGTACAGTCGTTCATTTAGCTTGTCTCAATGATCGTTCTCGACATTTGAAAATTCTTCTTCAACAACGAAAACATCGTATCGATTTGAAACTTAAAACTCTTTCGAACGAAAACTTTCTACACTTAATTTCGGATTTTAAATGTAAAAAATCGTTGAAAATTCTTCATCAATTCTCATTTAATGATGATTTATGGAATGAAAAAAGTAATCAAGGTTATACACCATTATTCATCGCTGTTATCCGATGGCCTTATAGTTCATTTACACGACATTTGCTTCGTTTACTTCTTAATCTATCATCAACCAGTCTACATACAAAAGATAATCATGGCAAAACTATTTTACATTGGGCGATATTTAATCATCATCTTGTCAAATTAATCAATGACAATCGATGGTTGATGTTAGACAGTATTCAAGATCGATACGGAAAAATACCATTAGATTATGCGTATGAACAACACTTATTAAAATCTGTTCAATATTTACGAACATAATTTCACTTACTTTTGTTTCCGATCTAAAATCGAAAGAATTTACGTTTTTTTTTCGAAGACAAAGAATAGTTTAGGATTTTACTTTTGCTGATGTTTTAAGGAGTTCACATAAACAGGTGTATTGTCTTCTAGAATGATAAATTACAAAGATTTTTCTTTCTTGATCGATGTTTGTCTACCAGTCATCGTTGGACATGAATCATCCATAAGATTGCTGAAAAAATATAAAGTTAAAATCAAATCATACGGAGTGACTATGTTTACTCTGAATAGATAATCTCTTCATCTGCACAACTATAATAAGAGTAAATCGGTTCTTCTTTTTTTGTTTACGATGATTTTCAAGTTGATTTTTCTTTACTTTACTGTACAAGTTTGAGTAGATTCAGTCGTAGTCGATTGTGTTTGATTGATTTCTACTCCAGACCATACATCTGCATCCTGAAATCAATCATCATTGATGTCGAAATTTAATTATTCAAGTACTTTGAGAAACTGTATTCGTTGTTGATAAATGAGAAGTTTATCTTTCAAAGCTTCTTTGAATTTTTTAATCTTTTCATTTTCTTCTAATAGTGATTGTTTAACTATTTGTAATTCATTGATATTATCTTGTTTTTCTTTTGCATTATAATAAGTCATAATAATTTCTATTGAATTGAAACACATGATAAAGACGAAGGAGAAGAAAAAACAGTCGAACTTCGTTGTTTCTTTCGAGCATTGCTTAATAAATGTTTAGCTTTCGTATACTTTGTATAGTATTCTTCGAGATAATGCTGTCGAATTTGATCATCATCCAGACAATTCTTTGGAATATTCAATTTATTAAGTAAAATATGAAGCGAAAGATTATTTGTATGGGAATTCTATGACAATTAAAATGGCAATATATCGAATTTATTTCATTGTCAAAATGAATTACCGATCGATTAGGATCTAGTTTGGATAACAAATATTGTTTATCATTTTCGAATGAATCAATCATTGTTATTCATATTATTGTTTGTAATTGTATGACAATAGGAAAAAAAACTGTTCAAATAGTTACAATGAGAAATGAGTCAGAATATTCGCGCGAAAATGTAAATGATTACTCGAAAAATTCATTTAGACAACAAGATTGATCAAATCGGGAATCTCCTATTGGTGATGATTGATTTTTGATACTTTATTCGATATGAGATATGTGAAAAATTTTCTGCTAATATAAACAGAACTATTACATTAGCATGATTGTTTATAAAATAATTAACACATGCTACGATTCTATTGTATATTTGTTCAAGATCAAAAAACATTCCGAATCAATGTTATCAAATCATATTCAATTACCATGTATCGTCAATAATTTGATATTATTCTTTTTTCTTGGGCAAATATAATGAAAACGAATGTCAATTTCTCATTTGATGTATGACACAGTTTTTTTGTTGTTGTTGTATAAACCATATTCTATTGTAATTGAAGTACTATTCAAACTGAAATTTGACGTGTGAACATTGTTCAATATGGTGGTACTTGATATCTATTGTAGTGAAAGAATGGAATGAGAGAGAAATTATGTTTGATTTTTATTAAACTCTTTGACACGTTGATAAAAAGAATTAAAATTCGTCTATTTTTCGGTTGGATAGTTCGACGCAAAATCTCATTTTCTTTTTCAGTTTGAAATCAGGAAATTTGCTTTTCAGCACGACTGCTTACGTATAGCTACTTAGAAAAAGAGAACAGATTTGAGTTACGTGAAGAACCTGTTAATTAAACTCATCTGATGAGATGCACCGAAGTGAACTGACTTGTACTGATTGTTTATTTGTTTGTTAGTTAGAAATATTTCTAAGAGAAAATAGAATGCTTTCTGTCGTCAGTGATTTAGCTCGAAACGCTTACAAATCAAAGCAAAAGTGACATTTCTCTAGATAATTGAATTTCGATGCGGATAGGAATTGTTCGGATTTAGTGAATAGTGAAGCACTAAGATGGAAAAGTAATCTTTTATGCTGTTAGTTGACACACAATCGATTGTGTATAAATCTTTGAAATATTTGGATTTATTCGATTGACATTGATAGGAACATGTCGAATGTATAAAAAGAAAGATAATATGTGAGAATAATTGACGTTAGGTAAGCAGAACGATGGCGTATGTTATAGGAAAAAAAAAGTAAAAGAAGCAACCCATGGTGAACACAATCTCAAGAGTATATTTATAGACATTTGCCTATTCTTTTTTTTCTTCCTCTTCCTATTCTTCGACTGTAGTATCATTACTTCAACAAGTACAAAGAAAACTGAATTCTAGTCGTGTATGTTTTCCAGGAGAGAACGCAAGAGAAAAAGAGAAGAAGAAAAAACAGTCGAGAAAAAAAACGTTCGTCAAAAGATTTTACGTGTGGTTACGAGAAGAAGAAGAAGGAAACGAGACGAGAAAATCCAAGCGGATTGTGAGCGACGAATATCATCGCTTCTTTTTTTCATTTGTCTTAACTATCACCTAGTAACAATTTTCTTTCCTCTTTTTTTTTGTAAAATCTTCTACATATCCAATTGCCTTCATCGAATAAGTGAAGCAGACTTCCGTGTTCTTCTGCACGAATTCAATATAGAAATTGTCTATTCTTTTCTTTCTAGAAAATACTTAGTCGTGGGCTAATTCAAGAAAAAAAAAGAAGAAGAAGAAAAGTTATGAATTGATTTTTCTCTCTTTTTTTGTCAAGAAGGGAAATGCAGAGCTACAAACAAAAAATATATAAAAATGGATATAATCATAACTGCTGTTGGTGAATTCATTTGGACAGCATCGTACGTATCAAGTTAATTTCTATGTTCCTCTTCACAATTTACCTTTGTTTTTCTTTTCATTTCAGCTGTGCTGTGGTTAATTTTTGTATTAGCTCTGGTGTTAGTGTCATTGCTATATTTGTTTCATTTCTTTGTGCTATTCTTGCATCAGCATTTTATAAATATTCAACACATCATCAACAAATGTCATATAATGATATTCCAAATATCCTCAACAATAAATGTGAAGATGATGAACTAGATAAATCGACGACAGAAATACCAGATGCGTCTCTAACAACACCATTATTGTCGATGACCTCGGTTGATGTAACAACAAATGGTAATACGAGTCCTTCGGCAACGGTAAGCGAAATTGAAATTAATATCGACGAAAATATCAATGAAAATGGACAAGAAAATGGTCAACAAGAAAATGATCATGAACAAATATCCGATGATATTTTAATCGATACAATTGAAGGTTCAGAAGAAGAAATTCAAAAACAACAAATAGCAAATATCTATCGTCTTCTAAATGATCAACATTTAATTAATAATTGGACAACAACAGATTTTCTTGATCAATTAAAAATGTACGGACTTCACGGATATGATGAAGATGAAACAGAATCACCGTCGTCGCCATAAAACTCTATCGTTTCTTTACATTCTATCAACGTGTATATATCTACGTATCTTTTGTCAAGTTTTAGATGATGCTTTACAATTATTTCAATGTAATCTCTGTAGTTTTTAAATATAGAATCGAGACAATTATCAAGCACGCCAAGTTCTCTTGTTACAGTTCGTTTATTTATTGAATTGAAGCATATTAAAGCAAATTCATTTCATTTCAATATTTATTCTTTAAAGACATATGTTAAATTTTGAAAATCAAAGAGGAAGAATATTACTATACGAAAAAATGAACAATGAAATGAATTTAGGAAGAAAAAGAAAGTGCAAATCTTAACGGATCTGACCCTCACATGTAAAGTGTAAATGTGCAAATATGTTGCTTTTTTTTTCGCTATCTATCCTTATACCTTCTCATATACAATAAAAACTATGAAAGCAAGAAGAAAAACATGAAACAAAGTAAAACGAATGAACATACTCATACGAAAAACCGAAGATATAGAAGATAAAAGATTTCTGAATGAGAAATAGAATACATGTGAGGAAGATAAGAAGAATTCAGATGGTAACAAACAGGAGAAGCTACATACTACATATAAGATTATATTTTGCTTATTTGGCTTTGGATTTGATAAAAGAGAAGACGAAGAAGAAGAAGAAACATACACATGGACATTTTTTTTTGTATACAGAAACAAACGAAAAGGAAAAAACAAAACAAAACAAAAAACGAGGCAAGTAATTAGAACTCTTTTGATAAATTAATAGAAATCTTCAACATTTCAATTAGAGACCTGTTTTCGATACACGTCGATCTAAAAGAAAATCTATTTTTTCTTAGGTTTATCTTCATCGAATTCACATACCTGCAAATCCAACCATTTTCGTATGCGTTGAAGGTACTTCCAACGATTGAGTCTCTAACGATCCATCATTAAGGATCGGTTCCATGTGAACAATCGTTGGCAATGTTCGTGATGAAATCGGAAAATTTCTCTCACGATACCAATGAAGAGCTTTTTTATCCAGCACAAGTAATTCGAGATCATCTCGTGCCATATGTTCTTTTATTCTATCTAAGACTGTTTCGTAAGTTAATGTTTCAATAGTTGAACCATTGATTTCAACAATACGATCGCCGTCACGAAGACCACATACAGCAGCAGGTGAATGTTTTGTTACATCGGAAATAAATACTCGACTAAAATATTTAGTATTTAAACATGAAACGGAAGAAATAAGAAAGCGGCTGATTTACCCAAGTTTTTTAGGATCACCACATAAGAAAAAGCCGTAGAAAGGTGATGTAGGAAATTTTCTAACACGACAAAGTCGTGCAACTGGTGCATCTTGTGTTGAAATATCCGATAGTTTCGTCATTGAACCTTCTAGATATTATTGAAAAAGATTATTTGTATCGATACTTTTCGAAAGATTTACTTTCAGACAAAGTTGTAATACTCTTTGGATGATTGAAAGCATTTGGCGATGCAGTGATTCCTACGAAAAACAGAAAATTATAAAAATAACAATGATAAAAAAAAACAAAACTTCTGTCGTTTACCTGTTGCAAGTGCAGGTACACTTCCACTTAATATTCGATTCGTAGCATGATCGAATTGTCTCAATTGACCAGGTAAATTCGGATAACTAGTATTAATCTTTTGTTGATTAACACTATCGAATGGTCCAATGGAACTATTTATATCAGAAAGATCGTCGCCTGAAGCACCGTTGGTACGTTGTGATCGTGTAGTACTTAAAACTGAAGTACTATTATTATTATTATTATTGCTATTTAATAAACCAGCTGGATTAATTTGTTTATGAATATCCGTTTGAGATGTATAAGCTTCACGAGAACTACCATCGATAACACGCATCTCAATTGTATCATTGGTACGCATGGCTGTAACTAACATTTCGACTACCTACACGAAGAAAAATTTTGTTTGTTTGGTAAAAAAGACAAATCGATTAGACATACTTGTTCATATTTAACATTTCTCACATCAACACCATCGACTTCGAGTACTTCATCATTGACTTGTAAACCAGAAACATCAGCTGCCGAAAACTAATAAAAGAGAATAGATATTTAGACAAAAAAACAGCGAATTATTCGATGAACGAACTTTTTCAACAGCAGTAATCGTATGATCATAATCACCGGTCGCACTTAGAACAAAGCCAAGACCTTTATTACGATCTACTTTGAGTACACATCGACGAGGACCTCGAAGATAATCAAATGATCCAGTTGATATTGTTGAACGAACAGTATCATTGACAGCTGATGAAATAGGTGCACTCGTCGCCGTTGTATCAAGCGATTGTGAGACATATTGCGCATCTAATCGATTATGTCCAACACGAATTGTTGGTGGAGATGGTGCACGTGTTTTTGTACTAGTCGTCGCTTTTGGAGCATTTTCGAGATCAGCTACAGGAAAAAGAAATCAATCAAGTTTTCATATTTTCTTTTTTGTATTTGAATTCAACGATTATGAAATCCGATCTCGAATGAACGTTGTCTTCTCCTATCTGAACTAGTTCTTTCTGTTTAAATTGCCTATTTTCGTGCATACGTATGTATAATAATGAGAGTAAAGAAAAGAAAGTTTCTATTCTACAAACTAAACTACAATGAGTATCTAATTGAAGAGTTATGTTATTGTTTTTGCTCCATTTTCGATGACCTACCGTCAGCGTGCTTTTTTTCGCAAGCATGCTAAGCTATCGATGATATGCGTATATGTGCGTATGTATCTTTGCGTTTATCTATAGTAATTGAAGTAATCTAATGTGTTGAACATGCAAGATGTGTGCAGTTTGTTGCTATGTGTGTACAGTGAGAAAATAACAATACAAAGAAGTAGAACTACAATAATAGAAATAAATATATAGTAAAGTCTACAAAAAAAGTCTACGATTCTTGGTCAATAAACAATATGATCGACAGAACAAGCAGAAAGAATTAAAGAAAAAAAAAGAAGAAAATGTTCAAAATAACTACAATACATGCAAAGAAGGAAAAAAACTAAAAAAGAAGAGAGAACAAAATAAAATTGATCACGAACGTTTTGATGATTTGGAATGACTGAATCTGTGAAATAAGCTACTGATTGGATTTTTTGTTTTCGAGCTCTTGGAATCTTTTGTTGATGTTTGATTTAATGCTGGTGTTGATCGTGATGTTTCAGGCACATTCGATCCTGCTGATGATCCAGAGCCTCTTTGTGCAGGATCAATAAATTTCAAAGGTGTATGCTGAACATTATTAGAAGCTTGTGCAGGTGTAGCAGATGGTGTGTCTATTTCAAAATTTACTTCGCGTTGTGAAGTGCGTGTTTGTGTCGGTCGTGATGATGAAGCAGCCGAAGATGAATCTTTTCTTAATGAATCATGTTGTTTATCTTCTTCATTCTCAGAATCAGTTTCTCGTGGCGTCGAAAGACGATAACCAACAGAAGAACGTGAATAACTTTGTGGATTATCATCACTTTTCGTTGTACTAGCGTTTAACTGTTCTGTACTATCTCTGGACGTACCACTACCAATGGGCAGTTTATTAAAACTTGCCGATGACCTACTTTTCGGGAAGATATGTTTGACTTTCATTTCGGGTTCTTTCATTGGTTTTTTTGTTCGTTGACAATAATCATACGTTTCCTGATCGGCAACAAGCATTTCCAAGCGTCCGTCACGTTTAGCTTTTTCGATTTCTTTTTTGACTTTATCATAGCCCAAACCTTTGGTTTTTCGATCGTTGATTTTCAATAGAACATCTCTCGATTGTAGGCCAGCACCTTCGGCTGACGATTGTGGTTCGACACGTAGAATAATCGGATAATCATAATCCGGTTCTTCGCTTAATTCGAAACCAAATGTAGCTGCTTGTGTACCATCGGCATTTGTGGGATGCAAATGACAAAGACGTAGTGTGTAGGATAATTCTTTATTTCGCTGTTCTAAAAAAAGCAGCAAGAAAGAACAGAAAAACATGCCGGACTAAATGATTGAGCAAAAGCTGTAGGACACTCGGGCTATTTGCGGACAAAAAAAATCAAAATTTAGCTCTAGCATTGCAAAAAAAAATATATGTATGCATAGGTATTGTAAGCAAAAAAGAAAAAGAAGAATGATGCTAATGAATGAAATAAGTCAAGCAGAACTTGCCTTGAACATAGTTACATTGTAATTAATTTCAAGTAAAAAAAAATGTTCTAGTGTTCTTATTATTTTTAAAAATATAAAAGTTCAGTCCGCGTTTAAAATGATGAAAGTCTCTTATTTGTTATTACGCCCTGATTTCAAAGTATCCGCAGTGTTGCTGCTGCTGCCGCTGGTGGTGGAGGAGGAAGAAGTGGCTCGATCTTAAATAAGAGAGAAAAGAAAACGAAACAAAATGATTGAATTAGATGTGTGTATTTTGTTGATTTTTTTGTTTTTAAAATGTCAAAGAATAAGCGGCATTCAAAATCGTCAATCAAAAGCTTGAAGAAGATGTGAAAAGACGAGATAGGTTGCGTATCTACCTATCCATCCACAACGGCAGCAGCTTAATAAAACAACACACCATTTTCAAGAGTAGAAAATAAGAAGAAGAGGAATCGATCATTGTTGATAAACATTCGAAACGAGCGCGCAAGAGAAGAGAAATTTTTGGCGTAGTGTCATATTCAAAGTCAGTTAAGGAATAGTTTTGCATGCAAAGAAGAATATCCGTCAGTATCGGCGAGTGTTTTTGTTTTTGAAAAAGCTTAAGACAGAAAATAACAGGTCGAATATTTTGAAGAGAGAAGACATGACAAAGCAGATCGGTTTGGCTTTGTTTGTTTGTTTTGCTTTCATTTCATTTTTATGACTTACTTTGATATTGTTCGACGGCATTTGAACCTTCATGACTTGGATCATTTCCAAAACTATCGCTATTTCGTGCATTATTGCTCTCCGAACTACTTAACAACGATTGATTGCCCATGTTTGATTGAACTTTCGATGAGGGTGATGATGCTGATGATTGTTCTCGGACAAGAAGTTCCACAACTCGTTGTTGGAGTGCTTCTTTAACTAGCTTAACTGTTTCTTCGTAGGTTTTATCGGCTACAGATTTGCCATTAATGGATAGAAGTGCATCATTAAGAAGTAGGCCAGCTTTTTCAGCAGGTGAATCTCGTTCGATTTGACAAATAATATACGGTGGTGGAGCTTTACCACGAAGTGCAAATCCAGCTGTACGATCGACCGATGGATGCAAAATACAGAGACGAGTACCTGGCGCTAGATTCGTTGGAGGTGCTGATGTTGGTGGCGCAGGTGCTGGTTGTTTGCCTGATGATGATGAAGATGTTTTACGTGGAGTTGTTGTGTCGTCTGATGAACGAGTGACACTCAATTGTTGCTGTTGTTCAGCTGTGATAAAAGAAAAGAAAAATAAAAAAAATCAATAATGTAAATAATCAATGTCTGACTAATCCGTTGGTCAATACAATACGTGTGTCTTATTATTTGAGTCGTGTACATGCAGAAGGTTAGTAAATTGTTATATAAGAGTGACATGCAAACAGAAAAGTGTTAAGTATTTTTTAAATGTTGTTATTAGCGTGTGTCTTTTTCTTTTTTTTTGTTTTCAAGCAATATCATCGTCGAACAAATGTACAAAAACAAAAAACAAACAAAAGAAAGCGTTAGTTTTGTGCGTATATATAAATATGTTACAAAATTTCACATGCAGAAGAAGAGTAAATATTGATTAAGATTGATAATAATGTGTTTTTCTTTCATACAAGTAAATGAATTGCCTACTTTGATTTGATAAGATTGGTTCCCAATCGATTTTATTTTGCTGTTGATAATTTCGATATCGTTGCATATCACTTTTTCGAATAAGAATTAAATCGATATTGGTATTCGATAAAGATAATGAACGAATTAAAATTTTGACATCATCATGCGTCATTTTTTCGACACTTTTCTGATCGACATATAAAATAACATCATCTTCACGTAAACCTGCATTAAAAGCTGGTGAATCTTCTTCGACTTGATCGATTAAATGAAGTGTATTTTGATAACGTAATAAAAGACCGTAACCATTGTAAGTCGGATCTTTTTTGAGGATGCAATGTTTGATTTGAACGGGACCGTCATTATCGGTAAATAGAGTCTGCGTGTATTTTTTCAATTCATCAGAAACGGCGGCCGATGGCACAGGTGAATCGGATTTTTGTGAACGAAGATTACTGCTTTCGTTATTCGACTCAGTAATTGGACTTTTGATTTGTGTACGTGAAGGAGAAGCTTTACCTAATTATAAACAAAAAATACATCGTTTTAGATTGTTCATTTTTTTAAAAAATCTATTACTTTCAGGACTTGCTTGGCTACGTTTAACATTTTCAATTAATTCGATATATTTCGGATCATTAACAACTGTTAATTGCAAAGGTTTTTTAGCTTGCATCATACGACGAACATCTTCGTGTACGGAATTAGTAACATCAATACCATTGACAGTTAATATACGATCGCCATCACGTAGACCGGCTCGATCAGCCATTGATGATGCTTGAACATTGCTAATGAAATGTGTTTGAACTTGACTATCACCTTCAGGTATAAATGAATTGAAATCTAAGCCTAAAGCTTCTTTTAAGACGATTTCACGAATTTCACTTGGATCGTATTCATCCGATTTGCGTTCGTTTATGATCGTTTTCTGTTGTTGATTAACTGGAAATTCACGTGTTGGTGAACGACTTTGCGAACGTGGTGAACGTGGTGAACGAGTTGCTTGATCGTCAGATATAGGATTTGTTATACCAACGGATAATGGACCAGTTGGTGCATTCACATTACCACCACGATTAGATGCAGGTGATCGTTGACCACGAGCTGTTGGTGGACTTGGCGATCGATCAGGTACAAAACGAACTTGACTGTTATCAGGTGTATCACGCGTGATATCAGTTGTTAATATTGATGTTGGTGCCGAAGCTAAGATAAAAAATAAAGAAAGAGATATATTTTTTTTTGAAAATAGAAATAGATTTACCTCCTTGTTGACGACTAATTGATTCAGATCGTATCGATGATGATGGTGTTGTTTGTTGTTTAACTGCTGGTTTTAAAACTGGTGATGATGATGGCGTTTTCTTTCTTGCAATAACCATATTAATTAAACCAGCATTCGTTAATAATTGACGAATTTCATGTGAAACTTCAGGAAAATCAGTGAGACGTATATCTTTATCTTCGATTTTAATTAACCAATCGTTAACTTTAAGACCAGCAAGATCAGCTTTTGTTCCTTTTGCAACAGCTGTTATAACGAATTGTAATGGATTTTGTTGTTTAGTTAATTTCAAACCAACTGGACTTGTTTCAGTTGGTTGCATCAATTGAATGTTATGTAATTCATAACCATTATTTGGTAATTCTGACAATGGCATTGTAGCTGGAAAAGAAAAGGCAATATAGAACATGATATTGTATTCGAGATAGATTAGAGAGCGGGAGAAAGAGAGAAAGAAAAGATAAAAAAAAACCAATCCAAGAAGAAAAATTATGAAGCGGTTAAATTGTTCGTATTCAATTATTCGATATGTATAGAAAAATTTTAAAAAAAGAATTCACCACAACCACACAGAGTATTAGTATTTAGACCGTAGAGAACCGAGTAGATTATATATGCATGGCTCACCGAACGCCTTTATTCCTTTTGGTACAGATGTATTGTCACTCTCGGTCGAACTCGTTTCACTTTCGCTGTCGGTGTCTTCATCTTCTTCGGTATCGTCTTGATTTTGTTGTTGATTTAATTTATTGTCTGTTGATTTGGTTGGAGTGACATTTTGTTGTTGATTATTAGCGTTGTTTCCCTCGTCAGCAGATTCTTGGGGAGAATAAAATGTTTCTGGTCCTGATTGTTTAGTAAAATGTGAATCACTAGCTGACGTCGTATCGTCGCTATCGGATTGTTCAAGAAGACGACGAGCTTTGACAACTTGTTTTTCTGTTGATGGGGACGCACTGCTTTGTTTACTAGCATCCGTCGCAGTTGCAGTCAAACCTTGAGATTCAGACGTTTTCTCTGTTGTATTGAGTGTGGATGCAGGTGTATAGACACCTGATGTTGGTGATTGCAATGATTCGGATGATGGTTTATTTTTTTGTTGCGGTACTGATTGTAAATTTTTAGTATTAACATGATCTGATATATCTTCTTCACGAGATTCTTCTGATATATCCGATAGATCGTCATCGGTATCTTCGTAAACATTCATTGGTGCAATATTTCGAACCGGTAAACTTATCGGTGCTCCTCCATTGCCTGTATAGTTTCATTCATAGTTTTAGTTATTAAGTTTTTTTTTCTTTTGAGTTTATAAAATAAAAGCAAAATAAAAAATGAAAATCAAACTCACCTAGACGATATTCTGCTGGAGCTGCTGGCAATGTTGATGGAGTTTCTATTCAAAAGAACAAATGATATAATCCAAGATAAAAAAAATTATTTTCCTCGAACAAACCTTGTTCGTAATCACGCGATGAAGTCGACGATTGAGTCGGTGCAATAGGTACAGCAGCTGCAAGATTTGTAGTTGCTTTACTTGGTTCTGAAGTTGATGCCGGCGGCGGTGGTGGTAGTACCGGTGATGATGAAGATGTAGTCTGTTGAGCACGAGTTGTAGGTGATTTCGGACTTGCTGAAGCAATTGGTGAAACATTGCCTGATTGTTGTGATGCTGTTTGATTCGTTATACCAACTTGTAAAGGTTTAAATGAATCTTCTAATGAACTAGTACGCTCTTTTTTAACGTCAGTATCTACTAAATAGAAAAGGAGAAAAAAAAATATTTAAAAAGTTTAAATAAAATGTTATTTATATCTAAAGGTTAATATTTCGAAAAAAAAACTGTCGAAAGGTCGAGACAATGATATTTCAACTATTTATAATAGGATCTGTTTTTTTTAATTATGCAAAGGTTAAACTAACCTGGACGTCGATCTTGTGAACTTGAACGAACTGATACATCGCCACTGGTTACAGCTGGTAGATCTTCATTTGATTTACCATCTGATGCACTCCACGACGATCGATCAACTGTAGCAGGACCAACTCCTTGATAGATTTGTCCTGATTGTTGTTGTTGTTGTTGTTTTGGTGCATATCGATCGTCAGTAGATGATGTTTGATCATTAGTATATTTATTATAGAGTTGTTCTAAGGCTTGTGTTGGTGGAATAGATGTTGTATTATTTCGTCCGGCTATATTTGATGATGGCATAACTTCAGCAGTACTTCGAGACGATGGATCTGTGTATTTACTTGCGACATCTTGTGAGACATTGCTTGAACTTGCTGGATTTTGACGTTTTTTAAGTAGATCATATTTATTAATGACAACAAAATCAAGAGTTGGTTCATTACGACTTCGTTTAAGTGTATTTAAAACATCTTCATAGGGAGCATTGAGCAATGGTGTATCATTCAATGAAACGATACAATCATCTTTTTCGATACCAGAACGATCAGCTGGTGAATTCGATTCGACTTGTTTGATAATATGACCGAAATCTTTATCCGGTTGTAATGATATTCCAATAGTATCGATACCTGGTCGAAGACGAACCGAACATATACGTGCTTCGGATAAAGCAGCAGCTGAAGGATCTAAATCGAAATATTTTCATAAATATACGTATGTTTGTATGTTAAAAATGAGCGGAAATTCGTTAGAATTCATGCATAGTCATGCCAAATAACCAGGAAACAAAAAAAAACAAGCAGCATCCACAACCGAAAGCATTGGTCTCTATTAATATATCTCATGCTTTTCTCAACAGCCTACCCTCTTGGTGAGATGATGACGATGGTGTTTCCCATAGACGTTCGTATGCTTGTGATTGCTTTTCTTGTGTTGAAGTATTCGTATTTTCAGTATTACTATCGAGTGATTCATTCTTAGTTGTTGATTTCAAATCACTACTAGTCTCAGAATTTTCTCGATTTCTTGATGGTAGAACTGATTTAATATTGGCTAAACCTGATTTAAAGAAATCTTTGACATTTTCTTTTATGTCACTACGACGTCGTTTTTCTTTATCAGGTTCATCATTAGATTGATCGTTGTCATAGTCCTTATCGTTCTCATCATCATCATCACCGTTATCGTCTCTACCACCGGTTGATTCTTGAGTTGTTTGAAATTGAGCAGATTGTTGAACCGGTTGTTTTGCTGATTTTTGTTGGCGAGATGTGGAGGAAGGTTTCTCTTGGTCGAAGAGAATATCGAAAAATGATTTGCCGTTCTCAACAGCATGATCTGTAATTGACGATGTTTTCTTTGTATCAAAGTACATTTATAACAGAGCAAAAGAACGAAAAGCTATCTCGTTGTTTCTGTCTACTAAACGAACACATAAAATGAAATGAAACAACGTACCTGAATATGGTAAAAATGTATAAACATCATCACGTCCATCTTGTGATTGAGGAGGATGATATCGTTGAGTATTTTGTTGTTGTTGATTGAATGATGATACTGTTGGACCAAGATGAATCGTATTTTGAGTCGAATTTGGATCGGCGACATTTGTTGAACGCCATTGATCATAGAGAAGTTTTTCTGGACTAACGGTTAATGTTGGTGTTTCCATACGAACACATGTTCGATAGTTTTCATCAATTATTAAACGATTACGTCGAGCTAAATCTGCACTATGTGGATCGAGCACAAGAAAACGAATTTGATCATCTTCGAGTTCATGTTGAATAAACGAAAGAATGACAAAGAAATCGTCGTTTTCAACTGAATGACCATTGACAGCCAGAACAACATCTTCACGTAGAAGACCGCCACTTTCAGCTGGACTATTTGGTTCGACATCACCTATACGTAGACCGAGCCAATGCTGATTTCGAGCGAGATGAACACCATAGCCTTGAAAAACAAACGTTAATAAATTATTTTCATAGAACACAAAAGAAAAACTCAGCTGTTACCATCGTAATGAGGCCATTTACGTAATACACATAAACGAGGACGAATATTTGCTAATTGTTCGCTATCATATTGAGGTTGTTGTTGTTGTTGTTGTTGTTGACGAGATGTTGACGACGAACGACCTGCTTGTCCGCCGGATGTCGATAATGATGGTTGACTATGATAAGTTGTTGATTGATTCGTTCCCACTTGCATCATATTTTAAAAAGATTTCGCTGTCTGTTTAGAGTTATTTCTTTCTTTCTTTTTTCGACCGGGAGAAGTTTATTTTTCTTTAGTTCTCGTTTCGATTGCTTTTGTCTTCAATAACGACTAGACAAATTGGCAGATGGATGATAACATCAACTAGAAATCGAAAAAGAACAGAACAAAAAATGAATTTCGAGGTGAAAAATGTTCTATTTCAAGTAATTGATTGCTGACTCATATGAACAAAACAATAAATGAGTTCGTTTATCTCTTCTCTCGATTTTTTTCTTCTACGTCTACTAAAATGACTAATGCATATCGACTTAGTTTCTTTTATCTACCTTGATGGGCTAAAATCGTCTAAGTAGTAAACGAGAGGTAGAAAGAAAAGTACACACAAATCTAAGCGGTTTAGCCACTTGACTTCTAATGTTTCAAAAATAACATGACACATATTGAGACAAAAGAAAAAACTAATATCGAAATATTTCATTGAAGAAAAAAAAACGTCTTCATTTCGTGAAATTTACATATTTGATTCAATTATTATTGTACAAAACCTATGTACACTATTTGTTACCGTTTCTTTACAGTCCTATCTCTAGCTCTTACCACCCTCGTTTGAAATACGATATCCTTGAAATATGTGCGTGTATGTCTATATGTGCTCGCTCGCTCGTTTGTTTGTCTGACTACATATGTATTCTAATCGAAAAAAAACACACACACACACGGAGAAACAACTGATCAGTTGTTGTTTATTTGAAAAAAAAAGAGAAACTGTTAGAATTCGTGTTTCGCGTACTTTAACTAACTATTTATGCTTACTAATACTATTCGTCAACAAAACACATCTGTATATATCTCATCATTTAAGCATTAAAAAGCAAGACAAGAAAAAGAGAAAGTATGCACCAAAATGAAAAATGCTAACCGATACGCTTCGATAATTTTTCTCTAGTTTTCTTTATCTTTCTCTTTTCGTTCTCGTCCATATTGTTTTTTCTCTCTCTCTCTCTCTCTTTCTTTCTCATATTAAAATGTATGAAGGACATTGACTCAAAGTCTACCTGACGCGTCGATATATTGCTATTTCGATTTTCTTCTTCTTCTCTATCTTTTCTCTCCTTTTGATTCGTTTTTTTTCACACTGCTTTATTGAAAGGCCATTACCTTACAGTAACCACCTCATTATCATCATCATCGTATAATATCTCTCTCTTCCTCTCTTTTTACTATTCATTCGTTTCTTTTTTGGGCAAAAACAAAAAACAGCTAACAGAAAAAAAGGGGATTCTTTCTTTTGTTTTTAAGAGAAACAACGAAGTACGTCAATTCGTCTCTCTCTCCTCTCTCGAATAGTACTAAACACATTTTGTGCCACTCATTGATGCCAAAAGAAAAACGAGACAACGACGACGATGACGACGAAGAAGAAGAGATAAAATTTCTTCATCGAACGAATCGTTACAATCGAAAAAAAAATCGAAATAAATGATAGAACAAGAAAGAGAAAAATTCCATTAGTATGTGTCTTCTTTTCTACCATTATTACCACAACATGATCAAGCGGTTAGTATTGATAGTGTGATTGCTGTCGATGGCATATTTACTATTACCATTCAAATGTCTTGTGTTTAACCTTTACTTCAAATTTCTTTGTTTGAAACGATAGAGAAGGAGATATGGCACGCGCCATACTCTGAACACACAAACATAGACAAAGACATATATTGCAAAAAAAAAAGAGCAAGAGAGAAGACAATAGAATGATAGTCGATAACCTTTTTCAATAATTCGCCCTTAATCGGTAGGTTTTTTCGATGTAAATTACTATTAATATTTTCATTAAAACATTTTTAATAAATAATAATAAAAATAATAACGAGTAAAAAAAACAAAACAAAAAAATAAGACCGAAAAATGTATATGTTATTCGTTTGCTTTCGTCATTGATAAAAATCTACGATATAACTATTCATAAAAGTTTCTTGTAAAGTGTAAAAATAACATATTAGTTGATATGCACTCATGACTAATTAAAATATTTTTCGTTCGATATAAAAACAAAACATGTGAGCATAGCTATATTCCAGCTTCCTTCGATCAAAATTTCTCGATTCTAAAACTATTAATGCATAGCATAAATAAAACGTATGATCAATAGTCATATCTCGTGTATATCCAACGATCAAATGAATATTGACAGTTCGCATTAAAATTGTTTTTACTTTGTTCTTGCCGTATAAATCTTACTATCGAATGTATCAATTAAGTAAACGAAAAAGCAAACGATGTACTATGTTCATTGAAATTTCGTTTATCTCGTTTTTATTGAATTGTTGATTGATATTTTTTTTATCTACTAAGAAAATCTCTTATCTCTCTCTCTCTCTCTCTCTCTGATCTCCAGGCAAAACACGAAAACAAAAACATATTCCTGATTTTTTTTTCGTTGTTGTTCTATAGAAAAATTGTCCCTACTTTGACTTTCATCTATTTCAAACTGTATCAATTGTCTATCCTTCGTTTCATATCTTTTATGATATTTCAACGAACGATTGTCATATACTTCCATCCACTTTAAATAGTTGTAAAAGCTCAAATAAAAGGCAACAGAAAAGAAACGCACAGCATCTTTTGCTACTCGTCAATTCTCATTCGATTCGATGACTAGAAAATTGTTTATGATACGCATATTCAGCATTTTTTTATGAACATTTCGATTTCTTGCAACAAAAGTTTTGATAATTTAAGCACAGACAGTCAACTAAGTCAAACAACATATCCACTTCACTCTTCTTTTCTTTTGAATCTACCTTTGCATACATGAATGCTTATACATGTATGCACGCATATATAACTTTGGGTCAATAGAGTTGTGCCACTTGTCAATGTACAAACGCTTCAAGGTGTTGTTCTTTTATGCATATGTGTGTGTTTGTATCGAGTGTATATAGTCGGATTCAATCAAGCATCTCTTATATGGTCAAAGCCGATCGTCGGATCATTGTCGTCTCGTGTTTTTCTGCCTTTTGGGGAAATAAAACAAGCGAAGAAAAACTACTAGGATAATTATAACGAGAATAAAAACGAATGTCATTTGTTTTTATAGGAACTTTTTTTCGTCTTACATTGGCAACAATAACACATAAGTGAAGTACTTATGATTATACCTTTTTTGCATAAAGACGAAGGGAAAAAAAATGTGAAAGAACATTTGGAGAAGGTCAGAAGAATTTTTCTCCTATCCGTCATATAGACATGTGATTTATATTGATCAATTTAACGAGAGAATGAAAGAAAGGCAAAAAAAGGCGAACGAAGGCGACTGCCATTAAAATAAATTGAACTAATATTCAATCGGTTATCTTTTGCAGTCGATAGAGCAAAACGCCAATACCTTATTCATTTAAATCGATAAGACAATAAAGAGAAACAAAATGAACAGTCGCTGTCTGCATTTCTAACCAGTTTATACGTATGAAAATTTATCCTCACTGTTCAAATTCGCTTGGCTAGTAGTGGTAATAAAGTATCAATCATAAAAAACAAAGAAACGAACGAACGAAGAAAGAAAATGAAAAATTTCGTTGAAGATAAATTTGTTTCTTTCATGTGTGCACGCGTTTAACAATAATCATGGACAAAAAGGCGTTATTCTTCTTCTCGCATTCGTCGAGTGACTTACGTATGTTGTACTCGAATATGGACAAGTTCCTCTCGACAACAAAAAAGAAGAAGAAGAAGAAGGAATATGTATTTAGATGCCAAGCTTGTTTTTTAACCACAAAACGATAGATGTGAAATAAACCTTAACAATAATGTTTTATCACCAACTTTCATCGTTTTTTTCTTCTTCTTCTTCTCTTCGTCTTTAGTTACCTCATATAATCACGAAAAGAAAGAAAGAAAAGTCATTTTGAAAACGAAGAATTACAACATACAGATATGATGATTGTTGTTATTATTATTATTATTCTTTTCTTTGTGTCATCGAAATATATCTCTCATCGAGCCGAACAAAAAATGCTATCATTTATTCTCTCTTCGGTTCTTTTTCTTTTTGTTCTCTTATAACCATATACAATGAACATTTTCTGTTCGAAAAAGAATTTTTAAAAAACGAAATATGCCAATATCAACTCACATATCAACGTAAAAATGCGCACGAACTAGTCAAATCTTGAGTAGTAATAAAAGAAACAATCATAAACATGTAAATCTATCGATTTCTACGTACGGATTTATTTAATTTTGAATATTGTTGAAATTTTCCAACGAAAAATAATAAATAATCAAATTGAGATTCATTGATATGCTGTTGTCTTCTTCTTCGTTCACTTTTTTTAATAGGAATTGATCGATATAAGCATGCGTATATGAGCAAAAGGGAAGAGAAAGGAAGAGAGACAGAGACAGAGAGAGAAAGAAAGAAACGAGGAGAAAGAAGTATAAGTTTCAATCGACTCTTATATGTATGTATGCGCTACGTGTGCACCTTGTATGTAATTTGACGCTATTCGAAATAAACGCAAGGAAATCTTAACGAATTTAGACTGGTGTGTATGAATACAAGCAGAGAAGAAGAAGAAAAAAAAAGTTGTAATAATAAGTAATAATAATAATAATAATAATAATCAGTGGTGAATGTTTACCAAGTACCTTGAACAGAAAAGAAAAGAATATTTTCGAAGATCAAATGAAGAAAAAAAGAAAACGAAATCGACATTGCTTTTGATTCGTTTGACTCTATCTGTTTTAGTTTATTTATTTTAGTACTAATACTGAATAAAACAGTCATATCATCATCATTGTCTTTCTCAAGTACCATTCTCAATCGTCTTGTTCTTCGCCTGTTATTCTTTTTTGCTCTGTTCTCTCGAAAAGAAAAGCAAACACCGTAGATAATCGAAATACTTTCATCGAAGAAAAAAAAAGAGAAAAACGAAAAGAATCGTCTAATCATCGAAGTTGTAGTTGTATTCTGTGCACGATTAAAACAACAAACGAAGTGCACACAAACATAGACATACATGAACTCGATCGATTATCAGTCATTTATCATCATTTATTAGTTTAAACAAAGAAAATCGAGCGAAAGAAAAAAAGATATATATATATACATAAATATACAAATTTTGTCTTCGGTGATTTTTCACAAAACGAAATCAAAAGAAGAAAGAGTAATTATCCATCGCTTTTCTTTCTCTCGTCTATTCTCAATGACGCAGAAATCTTGCATGTATATAAACCAAATGAGGGAAAGAAAGCGAGAGAGAGTGAGTGATGAATATGTATATCGTCTAGAATACATACCTTTTGGCGCTGATCAAGACAGAAGGAGAAAAAATTGCTTCAAACATAGCAATCGCGTATAAATAGCAGTTTGAAAAAAAAAACGGAACCGGAGACCTTATACAAACCGATCGGGCTCTTTCTTTCTATTTTACTTTTTTTTCTCCGTTGACGTTTTTCAGTCATCATCTCATCGATAACGAGCATTTCTACATATGTATACATGAATCTTTTGCGAACACAATATCTCGATGAAAAACATACAAACAATCTGTTCTTCGGATGTTTCGTTTTTGTGTGTATGTACAATTATCGAATCATTTTACGTCATCATTTAATATTTCTGTCAATTGATGTTAAATGTTACAATGGGAGAAAAAGAATTGACCATTACAAAATCCTTGAGATACATGAAACTTACTTTAGGTAAACTTACAAAATAAAGAATGCGAAGCCTAGTTGACGAGATGAAATAACACAAAAAAGAAAAAGAAGATGAATATCTTATTTAAAAATGATGAGATGTATAGGACGTTTTCAAGGAAGGATAAAGGATTTGTTAAAACGTTCGTCTTTTTTTTTCTTTTTTGTCTTCATCTTTTCTCATTTAATTCTTTTCTTTTTTTTTATTCGTTATCGATTCATGTGCATATGCGTATGTGTGTATATGCAGATATTCGATATATAAATACTCATACGAGATGATTACGCATCGAACAGAAGCACGAATAACGATTTTGCTCATTTAATCCCAAGGGCTGCTCCAGTTACAACAATTTGATCGAGAAAGCAATAGAATTCAAACGCATGTATAGTGTACTTATATCCAGGCTCAACAAGCTAAATCTCGTTTCGCTTATTATTCGATTAGTTCTCATTGACAATGATCCAATCTATACGATACAGATATATGAGAACTTCCTACGATTGAATCTTTATTTGAATACAGTCTTTCGTTCAATTCAAAATCGAAATAAAAAGAAAATGAATATCTTTATTTGAACAGTTTATCTCTCGTAAAGTTTGACACTTCGAGATGCACGTTGAGTACATTGAGCAATATCAATACGTCTAAGAAGAGTTTCATTTTCTAGTGGATGCATGATCAAGTGTACATTCGAGTAGATGAATTTCATTTTCAATAGACTATTCACGCTAAATATTGTTTGATGTCATATTATGAAATATCCTGAGAGAAAGAAAAATATATTATTCATTTTTAATTCAGTATTTCATTTGATTAATATGATAAGACTAATTATTTCAATTAGGACCAGTCGACCTTAGAAACGAAACGCATGTCAATAACATTTGTTATGATCACACTTAAATTCAAACATATCGAATCGCCTTGAATTCATGGTAATTACAGTTGAATAGAGAAGAGTGTACAATGTTTCGACCTACGATGACGACGAAAAAAAAACTTATCAATTGTAACAAATCGATAACCTTCGTTTCATCATCATCATCATCATTATGTCGAACAACTAAGATTAAGAGTGTAGATCATTGAAATAATTATTTGAGTGTTCAGATGTATAAATTTCAAAACGAGAAAAATAAACGAAAGAATTTAGATCAGATATCATGTTTGCTAAACAATACAATCGATTTGCTATGAAATGAAACCTAAGTCGTTAAATAAATTATTTACTTTGATCTTGTCGACGACTTAAGACGTTTCGTAAATCTTTCTAATTGGCTCGACTATGTTTATTTTTAGTCAACAAGAAAAAAAATCGAATTCAAAGCACGATTTCCAAGATATTCTCTTCAGTAGGCATTAATCTTTTTCAAATATTTGGACATATGACATAATCATTTCTGTCTTGGATTTCAATATTAACTGATGTTATTTTTTCAATCAAATTCGTATTTTCGGTTACTGTCATGTCAAACTATCCGATTTCATTTCAAATATTGAAGAAATTAAGTTGTTGTTGTTGTTCAAGTTGTGAAATAAAAATGGACTGAATGAATGTGCATGTTTTTTTTTCTTATTTTAGAGACGGTTGCTGGTTTTATTTATTGTTAATAAACAAAAGGCAAAGAAAAACATCGTTCGACAAGTAAAACGATGAAAAAACGAGTTAATAGACACGATGAATATTATTGGTGTCCAAAGCTCATCTTTTTGCTTGCATTTATTTTTTCTTTTGCACTGGTTTTTGTTGTGCAGGTTGTTGTTGTTGAGTTGGAGCTGGGGCTTGAACAGTTGGTTGTTTTGGTTTTTTATCTTTATTAGCAGCAGGAGCGGCAGCTGTCTTATTAGTTGATGATGTTTGTTTTTGTTGTGTTGCAGCTTGTTGTTCGAGAGCTTGCTGAACGGCAACATTGGTATCATCATCTTCTTGTTTACCCACAAGCTCCGAACGTTTTTGAAGAATACGTTGTTCACGTCGGTTACGTTTTTCTTTTGTACGTTCACGACGAGCAACAGCTTGATCGGAAAGCATTTTCGTACGTTGTACTTCAGCTTTCTTCTTGTGGATAAATTCCATTAATACACGTTTGTTTTTGAAGACATTACCTTTGCATTTCAAATAAAGTTCGTGATATCTAATTGAAACAAATTCTTTATTCGTTATATGTGTGTGCGTTCAGCAGGAGAAAACTTACAAATGACGATCGATTTTTTTCGCTGCACGATATTTTTTCAATAAACGACGTAAAACACGCATACGACGAATCCAGAGGATCTAAAAAGAGAAAGGGAATACGTTCGATTGAAATTCAAATGATATTCGACGTACTTTTGTTGGCATACGAGCATTGGCAGTACCTTTTCGTTTACCATGACCCATATGTCGACCTTTACGACGAGCTTCGATATTTTTACGTGTACGATATCGTGAATGTACGGCTACTGGTTTTTTAATAATTAAACCATCTTTAATTAATTTACGTACACTTTGACCTGAAGAGAAAACACAAAAAATAAACATAATAGTTGATAGTATTTGTGAATAATTGTTCGTTTCATTTGTTCGGATAGTTAATTTTAATCAAAATGAAAATCAACAAACAGAAAAAAAGAACGTTTGATTTACCCTTCCCGTGTATCGATCGATGTTATTTATGTGAAAACAAAGTTTTGACATCAAAGATCGATGATTGTTGAAGGGATTTATGAATTGAAAAAGTAGTTCAAAACGAAAACTTACGAGTATTAGCATTAGCAATTTCGTTGGCTTCATTTGGATCAAGCCAGATTTTTTTATTACCACAGCCCAAGATGGATGAGGCGAGTCGTTTTTGTACTCGAAGAGAACTGAATAAATAGAAATCAATCAATGAATCAGATGACAAATGATTCAAATTTCAAACCTCATTTTTTTCTAAAACGATGATCTTGTTGATTGTTTTTTTCAAAAAGCACCGGTTTCGTAGGATTGAACAGGGTCGTCAGACGGGGTTTATCCATGAATTTTCATTGGTCGGACATTAGATGATCTTATGGATATTTGATGGTATGGAGGATTCGTCGAAATAGGACTTTATTTCAATTTATTTCAATTTTTTCGAGCTATTCTTCAATTTAATATTCAATTTGGCTGAAAGATTAGTTTTTAGTAAAATAAATAATCGAATATTTGTGGAGAAATGTTTCATTGGTCAGAAATCGACCTGTAGAAATCAGCGGGAACGAAAGAACAGAAAAGCAAAAGAGAAAATAATTCGAATAAGGTTGTAAGTTTCGGTATCACGGGGGGAGAAGAAATATTTGGGTTGCAAACAGTGATAATAAAAAAATATTTACGACACTCCTTCTTATCTCATGGCACCCCCGTTTACCCGCTCCTCTTTATGTACCTCGTTTAATCGTACTTCTACTATATCATTCTTGCGAAGACACACTACCCTAGTAACACAGCGTTTCATATTTATTAAAAATGGCTCTTCAACTCGAAGAAAATGTTGCCCTTGTTCTACGTAAAATTGACGATCTTTCATTGGTATGCCATGCATTTACTTCGACTTGACATCATGTGTATGTTACATTTCTATTTAGGAACCATTTCCAGTAAAGGAACCAGAGGATGGAGGCATGTACATAATAAAAATCGTCGATCGAATATCTTGTTTTTCTTCTTCTTGTAATGTTATGTAGAAGTACTAATTGAAATGCAAAGTGTCGGCATTTGCGGTAGTGATGTACACTATTGGGTAGATCATAGTTTTTCATTTATACCAGAACTGAATAAATCATCTCCTACTAGAAACGTGGTTGTATCGGAGATTTCATTGTTCGAGAACCAATGGTTCTTGGTCATGAAAGTTCAGGCAAAGTGCTTAAAGTTGGACCAAATGTAAAAAATCTTAAACCAGGTAATTCGAGTTACAAATATACGAAAGATATGTCTTTCGTTCTTTCTACTAGGCGATCGTGTTACTATTGAGCCCGGTGTACCATGCCGTCGATGTGACTTCTGTAAAACGGGTCGATACAATCTCTGTCCTGATGTTGTTTTTCTTGCAACACCACCAGTTCACGGAAGTATTGCACGTTATCATACACATGCTGCTGATTTTTGCTTCAAGTAAATTTCCTTTCCTTTTTTTTTATGAATAAGTCAGCGATGAAATTGAATATTTCGGTTTGTAATAGATTACCGGATCATGTATCATATGAAGAAGGTGCGTTCTGTGAACCATTAAGTGTTGGTGTTCATGCATGTCGTCGTGCTGGTGTTGCTGTTGGTGCTAAAGTACTTGTCACTGGAGCTGGTACTCTATTCATTCATATGAAAACTCAATTATAAAATCTAAATATTTCTGTAGGACCTATTGGTCTTGTTAGTATGTTAGCAGCCAAAGCTATGGGTGCTGATACAGTTATTATGACTGGTAAAACCTAATCTTTCTAGTATTGTATTTAATATCGATTGTATAGATATCAGTCAATCTCGACTTGACTTTGCTAAATCGATTGGAGCTGATCATGTTCTTCTTGCTGACAAAGATCCTCAAGCCTTTGCTCAACAAATTGTTGAACTACTTGGTACACAACCAAACATTTCAATTGAATGTTCAGGTGCTGAACCATCTATTCAAACAACATTCTTCGTAAGCAAGTTCTTTATATCAATAAGCATATCTTAATTCAATTTCTTAATCGTAGGCAACTGTTTCTGGTGGTGTTGTCGTTCTTGTTGGTCTTGGTCGACCATTGGCTTCATTACCAATTGTCAATGCTGCTGTTCGTGAAATTGACATTCGTGGCGTCTTCCGTTATGCCAATTGTTATCCAGCTGCATTGAGTTTGATTGCTTCTGGTCGTATCAATGTTAAACCATTGATTACCCATCGATATACAATCAGTGAATCTGTTAAAGCTTTTGAAATGGCCGAAAGTGGACAAGCTATTAAAGTCATGGTAAATTCTATTGATTTCTCATAAATAAATATCATCATTCAATGAATTTAGATTCAATGCGGTAAAGATAAACAAAATTAAGAAAAACAAAGATCAAACAGTATTTTGAACGTCTATTTTATGTATTGCAGAATGATTGATTCTTTTTTCGATTGTTTTGATATCATTACGTGCTCCTTCTTTTTAGTTAGATACCGTCTATTTTTCATAATAAGGGAAAATAAAGTATAGATAGATTAGATTATGTTTTCAATGTGTATATTATGCTGAAACAGTTAAACAATGAAGAAGAAAACAACGGATCAATCTTCGTCGTCTTCGTTGACACGTCTTGTTGGCATTTGTTTTTTCTGTTTGCTTGCTAAACGTTTGCGTTTCTTGCTGAGATAAGCATCGATTCGTCCTGTATTCTTCAAATCTGTGTAGGTTGTTGCTAATTTCATCACCTTGCGAACCTCTAATTAATAGAAAATAAATAACCGTTTTTGACTTGTTGATTGATGAAGAAAAACAAATAGATAAGTACCCTTTGTGATATAAGGAGTTGATTCACCATTTTGAGCAAGTTGTTCACTTTTTTCTTTAATTTCATCCGATATTTTCTCAACACGATTCAAATCATCGACGTTTTTGACTTGTGATTTCTATTTCCAAATGCATATTACGAATTTGAACAAACGAAAACGAGAAAAAAAACATACCAAACGATTAATAACTGTTTTTAATTTCATTTTTTCTGTTGGATCTTCAGTTGTTTTCAATTGTTTTTTCAATTCCTAAGTTAACATTAACATAAAGACAACATTCTCGTTGATCAAATTACTTTTAATTCTTGTTTTCGTAGATCTGTTATAAAATGATACGATTGCCGAAATTGTTTGGCATCGTATTCACCGAATTGTTCATTGAAACGTGGATCAACAATTTTCCGTTTGCCACGCATATGAACAGGAATTTGATCACGTTTTGATGGACGTCGTTTCGATGACATTTCAATGGGTCTAAAATAGTTTCAAGTAAATCGATCAAATGAAAACAAATTGCAAACAAACTCGAGCTTCGATTTTCGTTCATTGGAAATCGCTGGTTTTACTGTTGTCGATTTTTTTACTTTAGTTTCTTCTTGTTCTTCAACGTCTTCGTCTTCCTCTTCTTCTTCTTCTTCTTTTGAGTTTTGCAATGCTTTTGTAAAACTAAAAATCTATCATTGAAAAGTTTGATTATGTGATTTGCAGAATTTACTTTTTTGTACCAAGACGTTCTTGAATTTCCAACATATCTCTCAAAGATACTTTCGCAACTTTATCACGAAAAAACATTCTTAGTTCGAATCTACAAAAACAGTATTTCTCCTTTAGAAAATCATTTGACAATTGCTCGTTATTTTATTTCGTTTTCCCTCTTCCCATCGTTCGTAAAAACTCATCGGAATTGCATATTTATTCGTTAGAACAAACGATCGATTCGTTAAATACGTATTTAATTGTTTCTTTTTCGATGTATGTTTTACATGTACAACAGGTTCAATCACTGGTGGATTAGTTTGTTGTTCTTCAATTAAAATTTGATCATTATCTTTAAGTAAATCAACATGATACCATTCGGGCAGTTTGATTTTAGTTTGATAATTTGAAAATTGATATTTTTTCTCCTTTACAAACCAATCGAAATGTTGACTTAGATCATTCCAAACATGTTCAATTGTAATCATTCGATTACAATCAATAATTTGCCAAAATTTTCTTTCTTCATAAATCAATTGAATCCGTTTTTGACTTATTTTCATCTGCAAAAAAAGTCCTTTTTTTATAATATAAAAAAAAACCCAAAATTCAACACGAAAATCTTCATTAGATCTAGGTTTTTCTATCTACATCCGTTTGATTTCATGTATATTTATAATATGAACAACAACCACAACAAGAGCAAGAACAGTTATGATAATAATAGTAACAGCAAAAGTTCGACATATGAAATTGACGGAGAAAGAGAAAAAAAAAATAGAGAAATAGGCTGAAGTCGCTTTGCAAAGACCTTCTACGAAAGCAAATAATAAATAGTAAGTGAATAGTAGACGAAAACAAGAAATTCATTTCGAATTCGATTGTCTTTTTGTTCGTTTGATTTCGAATTGATAAAAGATTTGAATGAATTACGATGGAAGATTTCCAATTATTTCAAGTATCGAAGGAAATAATGAACAATCATCTTAAAAAAGAAAATCGAAATAAAAAAAAATTGCTTTTGCTTTGTTTTTTTTTGTTTCAATAATTACATCTCATTGTTATGTCGCGTTTATTGGTAAGAATTTGCATGATACTTTGATATCGATATTCATTCACCGAGAATGGTTGTTTACTCGCTCGATCCCAAAGAGCGGTTGTGTTCGATGAAAGATCGTATGTTAATGGAACAAGAAAACCTGTTACATTGGGCATCATTTGATTCGATCGAGGTGTAAATTGAAACTGAAAGAGAAAAATTCACGATGAACTTCTTCGTCGTAAAGTTAAATGGAGAAAACTGTACGATGAATATAGATGTATTTCCCGATTGACAATGAACGGCTGGTTGACCGACTTGAGCAAAACCGAAATTCGGCGGTATTGTAAGACACCAACGAACTTTCCATAAGTGACTATTATCTTGACTCTAGAAAATAGAATAATTCAATCAATTTGATTTGCAATCAATAGAATTTTTACTTGTTCAAGTCGAATAATTTTCATTAGATCTCGTAGAACTCGTGGATGAATATGCGAGAGCATTTTTTCGAAGGCTCCCATGGTCGTATTTCGATTTAATGTCGCCGCACCCAATGCTAGTATATCAATTGTTGGCACGCAAATATGATGATTTGATAATGGGAAAAAGATCTCATTGAAAAATGTTTCCATTGTTGTTAATTCATCGTGGAGCCAACTAAAATTTGGTGTTTGTGTTGATGCATCAACAATCGAAGTGAATTGAACACGATATGAACCGGCATTTACATCGAATGTGAAGGAAACTTGTAGAGATAAATGTTCGATTCGATAAGTATCTTGTTCATTCGAAACTGGACGAACCTGAATGAGACAAAAAATGAGAAAATTTAGATGTAAAATGATTGATTGATTACTGTTGGATTGTTGGGATCGACGGGTTCGGATGCAGCACGATGAAAATGTCGAATGAGAACGGAAGAAGCAAGAAATGATTCAAGTTTCGACCATTGATGACCATCGGGTGTATAGATCATTCGAAAGAATGTTTGTTGACTCATATAAACAGGATAATATTTCGTGTAGAGATGTCGATTGTAACTGTGCAAGGCTGATGTTTGTTTCATATCTACGAAGATTTTTATTAAGAAATAAAAGTAAAAACGAATCGATATACTTGATTCTTCCGATCGAATATTCGAAGGAGTTGGCGCTGATGTTAGCGTTGTATTCGCAGGTGTGCCGGGCGATGGTCCGAGGAATGAACCGGGAAATGTTGAACCGGGTTGGCGAGTTCCAGGACTGAGATAAGGCATTTCTTTAAACCAAAACCGAATACAATTCTTTCAAATAAATTTCAATCGAATTTTACCGTAAAGATTTCCAGGCGAAGCTGTTGGTGCAGTCATCGGTGATGCAGCTGGTAATTGTGAAGTTGGCGCTGTGTTCGTCATTGGTGAACCAACGGTATTCGTCATCATTGGCGAGCCGATGCCCATAAACCCAGGACTTGGTGATATCATCGGTTGTGAGGGTGAGTTTGGCTGTTGTTGAGATTGACTGCTTGGTCCGACACTTGCCGGGGTCAATGGATTGAGTGATGATGCTGGTGTGCCAACTGGGTGTAATAAATGAGGAGTTGGAGCATTGCCTGATGCTGTCGATGGTCGATTCGATGGTGGATTTGTGATTGTTGTTGTTGTTGCTGCTGCTAGTGATGCTGGATTCGATACTGATGATACTGGTAATTGCAATTCAGGCAAAAAAAAGTCTCGATCACGAAAACGATCTGTTATATGTACAAATTCAAATGTTAGACCACGATCATCGGCGTATCGAGATAGAAATTCCTGGAAAATAAAAATAAACGTGCATATTTCATGAAAAGACAAATTCTCTTCTCATACTTTTAATCTTGGTATTGGCGCCAATTCTGACAAGAGACCATTCAACTGTACGCTATATGCTCCATCACGTACAAGAATCAAATTTGGTCCACAAATCTGAATATCCAACGCAAATAATTGTCCGAAAACTAATCGCCATCGAAATTCTGTGTAAGGTATGAATGTGAGCACTGTTTGTAGACATGCACCTTGATGAATAAATATCATCGGTCGATTGAAACAATTCAATCGTGCTATCGATGATATCGGTATTGACGTCATGTGTAATAGCTAAATTTTTATGAATAGTATTCGAGAAACGAAAGAGATAGGACTTACTCGAATGAATTGTTTTAATGAATGTGTACGATTTAAAAAGAGATTTAATTTATTATTTAATAATTGATGTGAATTCGTGAGAAATTTATGATTAAGAGTGGTAAAACGTAGATCAAATGTTCCGTGAATATTCGATTCTTGTTGATGATTGTAGGTTAATGTCAACTAAACAATCAATCGCACATGAAAATAAATCGGGAAAAGAAAAAAAAACTGTTTTCTAACCAAGAATGAAAAATTGGGTCCATATTGAATTGTACATTTGAAGAAATTAAACGAAGTCACTTCCGCAATCGCTCGAAGATCCGTTGATTCTATGAGAATTCGAGTAGATTTTCAACATCCACAACTTAGAAATGCACAAACCTGGCAATGATAGAGCATAATTTTCGAACAAATAAGTTAATTGAAACGCCGAACGAAGTTCATTATGAATATAATCAACAACTTTCGCGTAGAATTTCGGCATAATATGCGTACAAACAAGAAGTGAACAATACGGAGCTGAAGAGAAAACAAAGAACACGAATAACTCAAAAAAAACAACAGATTCTCTCTCATTCGTCATACTTTTAATAATCGAATTATGAAAATAATTTGTATCCATTAAATTCAACTAAAACAAATTCCAAATGAACGAACAAAATCGATTCGTAATTCATCAAATACCTGTAAAGTCCACTGTCGTTCGATGTGTCGATGTGCATTACTCGAATCACGTAGAAGATAAATCAATCGAATTGTACACGCTGAAATTCTCGGCCAAAAACACTCGTGAACGTAATTGATGAGTTCGTAATTTGACGAGAAGATTTCATCATTTGTCGATGTTCTGAATTGAAGAATTTTATCAACAAAATGAAATCGTTGAATTGGATTTAAGCCTACCGAACAATATCGAGATAAGGAATGCCTGTCCATGATGAGTAAAGAATTCCTTTGCAAATCGTTTTCTTTCGTTGTAACTAAACAAAAGGAAATTGATTTCGAAATAGTTTTGTTTTCTTTTGTTTCGAAATTTACTTCTTCTTTTAAGAATGTAAATGTTAACATTTCGTCGTAGTAATGAACTAATTTAAGTAATAGTTTTAATGAAAGAATCGATGTCTAAAGAAGAAATTGAAAAAGACAGTGAAATCAATTGTTTGAAATTCAGTTTTTACTGATCGTGCTTGACGAATGCCATTATCGTTTTCGATTATATTCGAATTTTTATCGTATTGAAACGAATTTTTCAACTGAAAACAAAACAACTCAATCGTTCTTTTTTTCACGCTCTCAATTTGCGAAGAAACACAAACTTCAAGATATTCTTTTCGTAGAAATCCCGTTGGATCCAACGGACAAAGAGCTAATGGTTCTAAAATCCATTTGGCATATTCATCATTGATCATCATTGGCCCTTGATTGTACGGCATATGTTGCTGTTGAACAATCAGCGAATCATGTGTTGACGAGCGTTTTTCTACGATTAATAAATAATATTGAATCAACAATTGATTGACATCCGAAACATGAACAAGCTAAGAAAATAAAACAAAAGCAATTGACTGAAAATCGAACACGAAAACTTGAAAATTTACAATATAATATCCTTCGTTATGAATTAACTCAATGAAAACACTCGAATTAAGAAATGGAAGGATCAAATCATTTTTAGGATTTAGTGTTGGAATACGTGTATAAACACGACAATTCAAATGAGCTATTAATGTTGGTATACGTTGTTGAATCAACCAAATTCTATTAAAAAACAAATCGAAATTAGTTTGTTTTTCGTTGAGGTTTTTACTTGACGATGTTAATGGCGTCGATGAGATTTCCTTGATCGCGATTAAGTGCGTGTTCGATCTGTTGGATAAATCGATTTTCTGAAAACACGAGAAAAATCTTCATCGAATAACATCGATGTCAATTTCTTACCCATATACGAAGTGACTTTATACAGTCCGGAGAATGGACTTATTGAAACAAAAAGCGTCTCTTCGGTTGTACTCTCAGGTAATAATTCGCATCGTAATGCAGGAATCGATGGATCGAATTTCACTGGAACAAGAAAACATTTGTTTTTCGTTTTATTCAAAAAATGAAATGATTTACTATTTGCCGATGTTGTCGAGAGAATTGTTTCTTTTAATTCCTAGAAAACACAATGATTTTAAATTTTAAAATTCGAAGAAAAAAAACAAACTTCAAATCGACGTTGACATCGAGTTTGAATCGTTCGATTGAGAATTTCCTCCATGGTAAACGTTTGTTTCTAAATAATCTCGTCATTCTTTCAATCAAACTCGCGAATTTCTTTGATTTTACCTCTAAAATCTGTAGGATTGCGACACTATCTTCGACAGGTAACGGTGGCCAATGAATAATCTGAAATTTGCCATCGTCATCGCAAACAATTGTCATGCCAATATCTCGACTTTTGTCAGGTTTTTTTTGTTGATAATTAAACGAGTATTCTTTCCAATATTCGATATTCAAACTTTTACAAGGCATATAACTCGATATATGTAAATGTTTTTGCTTCGAACTTCGATTGCGTATTCGATTTGCCTATGAAAAAAAAACTTTTCGATCCTTTCTATCGAAATAAACTCGTACTTGTTCAGAGAGAATATGTAAACGTAACGATTGACAATAATAATCTGAAATGAATTGAGTTAATTTCAAATCAAAATCAAGGAAATTAACATACGAAGGTAACGATAGAGTTCAACGAGTGGATTTTCTGATTCAATAAGCCAAGTTTGTATGTGATTGGTCAATGCTTGCATCTGATGAATAGAAAAAACGATTTCATTTTGATTTCTCAAATTGCATGAATGTTACTTGGCAAGGATGAACAAGTTCTTGTTCTATGGAAATAAACGAAAACTTTTCATGAAAGACAAACAAAAAGTCAAATCATTTTACCAGGTTCTTCAGGATCATGAAGAAATAATTTCGTTTTATAAACATGCCATGGTGCGAATAGATTATCGCTTGTTATGCCTAATTTCACTTCAAATTCTCCGTCAACAGCTAATGTAACAATGCCATTTTCTTAAAAATCAAACAAACATTCATTTCAATCAATTGTCTGTCGTCGAAGACTTACTAATCGCTACGCTAGTGAATTGAATAGGTAATTCAGCAATTGCGAGTCTCGCGGTCAAAATCTGTTGTAAACGTGGCAAAATTTCTTGGCGTTCAGCTTCCGTAGCTGGAATAAACGGAGTTGTTGCTTCCTAAAAAAATCACCTTTTCTTTATTCGAAATTCGTTTTCAATAACAAACCGATATTCGTTCAGGTAGAAAACAGACTGTGCCAAGTGTTAAAGTATCAACCGCATCAGTTATTGGATAATTTGGAATTCTAAATCAACGAGATTATGCATTTTCTATGCGAGAAAGACTTTTTACCTGCTATCGAGCAGTTTCTCTCGTGCTAATTGTGCAAGAATATCCGATGTTTCACGAATCAAACGAGCGCGAACATCCAAAAACTGTTGAATTTCCTCACAAGCATTGACTTTACCGGCAGTCGCTGCCCATTTAACTACGGCGAGAATGCGAATGAATAATTGTCGAGTACGACAAGCAAATTTGACTAATTCTTGTTTTCTATTCACACAGAAAAAGAAATTTAATAGAAAAGAAATAATTCTCTCTACCGTTCTAAATTATTTTTGCTTGATAAACTAAAATCAAATTCATTTTCGGAATTCAAATAAACGAAAAAATGTCAATCAAAACATACAGATCAACCATTGTATACAATTCATGATAGGTTTTTTGTACAGCTACTTCGAGTAGATGAGACAGAGGCGTTTTATCATACATTGGTAGTATTGGGTTATTACTACCGGTTGTCGACGAACCAGCAGACATGATTTCAAGCTGGTTGCAAATGTATTTATCTGAAAATTTACATGTATTCGATCGAAATTTTTGAGTAGAACAGTTTTATTGAACAAATGACTTCATATGAGTTAGTTATAAGAAAGGAACGAGAAAGATTTGTTCGTTAAACTGCCAATGAAAATAAAGCTTTCATTTTCATCATCGATTAAAGAAATCAGTGACATCTACACACAGTTCGAGATATCAAAACAGAATAAAGATAAGATTTAATGTCAATCGATCGATCATATTGGAAAATACCGATACCGATCGTTCATACACCTATTGAGTACATTCCCTCATTATGGTTTTTTTCCCAGACTAATTTCTGGGTAATTGTGCAATAACGACTAATATAGTAGACGATAAAAAAAAGAGAAGAACAACAAAAAAAACTAACGTTGACTCGCTCATCATTGCTACAGGTCGTCTATATTTCTCTTATTTCCTCTCGTTTTTTTTCTACGATGGGTATAAAACCGCACGTTGCGAAATTATTCATCGGCATTTCATTTAATCGCACACTCCAACTCGTTGATTTACATTGCCGTCGAATTTTAACTCGGGAAGCAAGGCACTTACAAAAAATGGCACGTCCATTCGAAGAAATTTTTATTGTTGACTCTTCATTCGCCGATATTCCCGTTAAAAATGAAACGCAAAATGTTAATTCAACTGGATTTGATTCAAATATGGTTAAATGTACATAGTTTGATTCTTAATACTGTGTGCTTTGTTCAAAGTGGTTTTATTAAGCAAAATTAAACACAAAAAAATGCTCAAAAAACTTTAAACAACAGTGACAAAAATGCTGTGTTATGTTTTATTGGCCGCTCGTGGTCGAAACTTTAAAAACAAATAACAAAAAAAAAGTTTAAACCAAAAAACGATTGCTCAACTTGTGATCGACAAAAAAATGGCAAAATTTATAAAAAAAAAACAAAAAATGATCAAAATTAAAACGAAACCAACTGCGAGTTACATTGCAGCAAAAAACTCAAAAATCGAAAACTTTAAAAAAAAATTCAAGCTTAACAAAAACGATTTTTATCGACAAAAAAACTGTAAAATTTCTAAAAAAAAACCCAAAAAAAATTGTATCTGCTTCGTTGAAATCCTGTCACCTCTACGTGGTGAAGCAGACTAGTACTTGATCGTCTTTTGATAGATGATCAAGGAAGCTAAGAACAGGAATTGTAATTTTATTCACAAACAAAAATTCATCACTGGGTTTTTTTTCCTTTTTCTTTGAATAATTTGCATACATGACGTCATGTGTCGATGCATGAGTCAATGCTTTGTCCTCGAGAAATGAAAGGTAAAACAGAGTCGCAAGGTTGTTACGAGACATTTGAAAGATAGTTTATTCTTATGAAAAAAATGTTTTCTAGCAACGAATTAAATAATTCTTAATGAATTATCATCAATATAAGCATCATTGTCACTACCACCTTTTCGAACGAATCTCATTACATATTGAATACTTCGTGTACCGACAGGTAAATTCACTGTGGTCGAATATTGACACCAACCAGGTCCGCTACCACATGATTTTTCGCCTGAATTTACGGGAGTACCTAATACTGTATTTGTTGCAGACAGAAATGTTACAATAACTTGTGATAAGTCCGTTGACAGCAACCAATAGTAATAGTTTTGGTACCAGAATTTAATTTCGACTTTTAAAGTCCCAGCATCCAGCTGAGCTGCATCATAATTTTGTACACCGCCAAGTATATTAACTGTTTGAGACAAACTAGCCGTAGCTCCCGAGCCACCAGCAAACATACCACTTCCTGTTCGTGGGTTATACCCATTATTAATTACTAGCGAGAACCTGTGCATACTGCACAGCATTGTGTTAACTCGGAGGAAGCAA
>ERZ778027.814-NODE-814-length-63230-cov-11.222936_pt1 | contig 63230 bp, 81 predicted proteins | sample MGYA00375757_ERZ778027 | MGnify/ENA primary metagenome ERZ778027 (study PRJEB29350, sample SAMN05389817) | bioreactor metagenome | isolation source: Ammonium sulfate bioreactor | place: South Africa: University of Cape Town | collected 2014-02-18 ...
AGAAAATTAAAATTCTTCGAAATTTCGAAAATCAGGAGATTTGGCAAGCCTGATTTTCAATTTAATTTGAATTATCTTCAGGACTTTTTTTATTAGTGCGAATATTTAAATTGTGTCAACCAGTTTAGCATCCTTCAAAATTTGCTTCTCGTTTTTGTCGAAATGCAATTCGACCTTCGTTCTAATCACTAGAATTTTCACATAGATGATCAGCTTGTTCGATAGCTAATCGATTAGTTTTATCATCGATTTGTTTGTGTTCATGAAATAATTCAATAGTTTTTTCATATTTTCTCTCACTGTTGAGTTCTTTCATTCGGTTCGCTAGATCGAAATCTGACCGAATAACTACTGATCGTTGGACAATAAAAATCAACGATGATAAACGACAGTTTAGTTATCTAATTGACATAGTGATCGATTTGAAATATGTCATTCACTCAGAATAGTTAATAGTCTATTACCAACGGTATATCGAATATCATTCAATAGAAAAGATGCCGTTAACCGATAACACTTTCAATCACTTTGTATAATCACATTGTAGTTTGAAAAGAAAAATAGTTCATATGGCTTTATCATCAAGGATTTACTCATTACGATCATCCTTGACAAGAAAGAAAATATGTATTTACACAAATAAATTCCTGCACTTTCTTGTTGCCTTCGAATGTCAATTAAAAAGTCGTCTATTTTATTTAGTCGTTATTGACTTTTAAATAAAAAAAAGTGTTGTTTCGATAGCTTCATTTCATAATCGATTTCCATACCTATTCGTTTGTAGCAACAAAAAAAAAAGTTTAATGTCAAATTTTGAAGAAAGACAACGACCTATATCTGGAACTGTATTTAATCTCGATGTTGATGACATCGACGTTCTGCCGAAAGATGATTATCGGTAAATCAAAAATAAAAATCTTTTCAATTATTAATTCTTCACTTAGACAATCCTATGGATTTGACATCAATGCTACTTCAACTTCTGTTCAACCAAATTCTCGTTCATGTTTAATCACCTTAATTCTTGCACTTATCATTATTTCTCTATTGACAATTGTAAGTTTAATCATTGCAATTTATACTCTTGCTTCGAATACAAATAAAACTATAACAATACAAAATACATACGCAGCTGCAACTGAATCAACTAGTACTACAGACGCAAATAGTGCTCCTATTTGCACAGCATTTCCTGTGACTTCATATCAATATTCAAGCACAGCACCATTTCAATGTTCGAACTACACAAACAACAGTGATGCAACACGAAACATTGTTTATACACAATCGATTAATTACTGTGATAATACATCTCCATTCAATAATCAAACATCGGTTTGGATTCGTTTTCTCGATCCAGCAGGCAAAGTTCTTATCAATGCACCTGAATCACCTAATCGTTGTGGCACAGTTGCTACTGGCTGGTATGCCGGTCAATATCCGGCAGCAGCTTTCACAACTGCATCAAGTATCGTCTGTTTTTTCGATTCAAGCAATACTTGTTCAGCATGCCGTTCAATTTCAATAACAAATTGTCAAACATTTTTCGTTTTTCTCCTTCCTCAACCGAATGCATGCAACTATCGATATTGTACTATTTAAACTAATATTTTTGATTGGATTTGATAGTGAAATATAAGATTAGGTCTTTTTCTTTTTTGTTCATCTTATTTATATAAAAGAAGAAAAAAACAATAACAATAAAGCTGATCCTATGTACATAGAAAAAGAAAAAAGAAAGATAAACCTGTACATCAAGATACAGACATGCAATGATCAACGAAAAAAAAAGAAGAAAACAAGGGCAAAATAGAAAAAAAAACAAATCAGAGCGAAAAATTGAGCTATCATTTTCGTACAACAGTCAATCGAAGAACATTGGTCGGTAGACCCGAACGAACAAATGATGAACGTGTTTGCGCTGAATTATTCGATGTTGGCGATGTTGTTGTTGTTGTTACAAGACAACCACTTAAATCGCCTGTTCCATCATCGTAAAGAGACGAATCATCTACTAAACCACTTGTTGTTGTTGTTTGAGTTAGCGGTAATGCTGTGCCAGCTGTTGTTATAATGAATTGTTGTGGTTGTTGAGACGACGCTGTGTTTGGAGCAGTTGTCAAACGAAATGTTGGTTGTTGTTGTTGTTGCTGCTGCTGTTGCTGTGGACTAGTTGTTGTTGCAATTCGACGTATCTAGAAAGCAAAAGGAACAACTTTGCATTGAACAGATAGATTTATCTTAACATACAGTCATCGTTCGTGGTTGTTGTTGAGCTGCAGCTGCAGCTGCAAGTAATGTTGCTTTCAAATCTGCAGTTGTCACTTGATGTGGTGTTCCTGTTGTTGTTGTTGCAATAATACATGGCTGTCGATGATGATGTGATGTACCATCGAATGTTGTTGTTGTTTTCAAACGTTTGACTGGTGATAATGTTAAAATCTGTTGTTCACCACTACGTTTGGCTTGTAAATGTGGATGATGAACCGATGAAATAATGACTTTTGCTCGTACATGTTCGACGATTTTCTCCGGTGGCAAAGCTTTAATAGACTCGTGTGCAGCACTGGAATTCACTGCATTGATTGCCCATTTTTCATAGACACCTGGCTTTAACGAATAGATACCACCGAGACGTGAATATGACTTTCGAATTTGTTGAACAAAATACATTTGTAACCAATAAAATGCCATTGCTCCACTATCAAAACGAGATTCACGCCAATCACGTAATTGTGCTGACTGAAAACATGACAAATATTTTATAACGAGTCTCTTTCGTCACAATTCAACTTACAACAACTTGAAATTGTTCACAAACTAGTCCTTTTATGCCAGCATAGGCATCGAATAGATCATATTTTTTCAAAATCCACGATCCTAAATCAGTATCAACTAATGGCAAAATAATCTGTTCAAAATAGGTTCGAAATTCTTGTGTCCAATTCGATTTACATCGATCGTACAATCGTGTAAACGTCGACATATCCGCACATAATAACAACGATTTCAATTCAGCATTGTAGAATTGATAATCAGCTTGTGTTCGGCCATTTTGCAAAAGCCACGCACGTAATTGTGAAAACACATAATTCCACGTATGAATTATACGTAAATGTGGAAGAAATATTGATAAATAGTTATTTTTCAATGTATTTCCATCATGATCAATAATAAACAAACAACGAGCTTCAATATTCGGACATTGTTGTTTCAAATGTGTGAGAATATATTCATAAACATCATCAGTTCGACGATTATGTAGCGCACAACCTAAGAGTATGCACGGTTCTTCTTTCATAGCCGTATGTCGATAGAAAACACAGGTGATATGAAAAGCATTGATTGTATACGATGAATCGAATGTAATTAAAACATTGGGCTGAGAAACAAGATCAGGATGGTCAAGTAAAAGATTGAATTCATGCATTGATTCATTGGAAAATGCAATTGCAACGATATTGGGTATTAAAGTAAAACGAACAATATAGTTCGGTGTTTCACGTGCAAAACGATACAATTCCGAGATTTCATCGGCTGATGCAACTAGACGACGAGCTAAACGTCGTTTGACATTGCGTATCTGTTCGATATTTCTCGGTTGTGATAAAATTTCCGGACCAATCTTCGGTTTCTTTGGCTCATGTTTAATATTCGAAGATTTCTTTTGTTGTTGATCACTATCATCGACTGTTTCTTCATTTTCTAATGAATGATTTACTGTTGATTCTTCACCGTCATCGTCATCGTCATCGATATCGTCATCATCTTCATCATCATCATGTGAATTATTTGCTGTATATTGTTTGAAAATCTGTGCTGTTTCAGCATTGGTTGCTGCTTCTGATATGAGTTTGTTTAATAACGATGGTCGTGTACGAAAGAATGGTTTGGTATTTTTCTTTGAATTGCCATGTGGAAATTCTTCGGCAACATTCTCATCGCCAAGATATTGTACAACAACTTTCGATGGATCGACAAGCGAAACGAACGCTTGCTTTTCGAAATCTTTGCTTTTCTTTTTATTCTTTTGTCCGGCATGAAAATAACATTTTTTTATAACGGGATTATGCGTTGGCAAACGTCGAGCAGCGATTTGTACCCAACGATAACCATCACTACGCCAATCATCTAGAAAAAAATCAATTCATCCGTGATATACCAATGTCTCCATATTTTATTCATCGGAACTTACTTTCATGACCGATATCAAGTTTCATCACATAGACTTCGCCAGCTTTGGGTTTGAATGGTGGTGTCGATGTAAATGTTGTTGTTGTTGAATCGAATAGGGGAATAACTTGCGTGGCTTCGAGAGATTGATGTCGAACAAATGATGGACAATTTGTTGACATAATTGTTCGAATTTCGAATAGTCTTCTCAATTGTAGAAGCCGGAAGAAGAGAAATAGGAGCAACAGATTTCTCAATGGACCATTTGTAAACAAAGGTACGTCAATAGAAAGGCTCTGATTTGTTTATAATGGTAACCATTCAAAGAAATTTTATTTCAAAATAAAAAAAACATTTCGAAAGATTTTCAATTATCTTTTTCGAGTTGATTTTGTTCGCAAAAAAAACACGTCGGGATAGATGGCAGTAATCTTACCAAACAACAAATCATGAGACACTGTGTCTTGAGACTCCAAAATATACTATGTTTTCTTTTTCAATTACGTTTATTCAGTGTTGATTTTGCTGCAAATATATTTAATTCGTCGATTTATTCTCATTGGTCACACCTTCTCCTATATCATTATCGAAAAAAAAAACAAAACTAATAGTTTTTCTTTTTTTTTATTCGCTATATCTATAAATTAATATTTCAAGGTGAGTTTGAAAAAAACAACAACATATTATACGACTCATCTTTTTTTTGCTTTTTCGTTTTTGCGTTGTCGAACAATCGAATCTGTTGTTGTGTTTTTTTCTATTTCAAGACGACGCCATTGTGTTCGAATTAAACAAGTTTTTTTTCGTTTTTTTCTGTCTTGCAGAGACATTCGAAATGAATAATCGATAGAGAAAATGACTTTTGCGAGTTCCTAGCGTACCAACTCGATCGGTTGTCTGCAAATGTCTAGACAATAAATGCAAAAAAACAAGAAGGAAGAAATAAGAAACGACAGTCTAGAGGAAAAAAAGAGATAATCAGACAAATTGTATTTGTTTCTCATTCGAACTGTCGAGAGTCTTGGCAAGTATCAATAGCAGATGAAAAGAAATGTGACAATTTTGAAAGTAGAGTTCTTTAAGTATGAATAAGAATTATAAAAATAGAAACTGCTGATAGTTATACTTTTGTTTTTCTTCGTTCATCTTTTACTTTAGTACAATGACCTCGTTTACTATATGTCGGATAAAAATTTTCTCCATTTTTACTTCTAGTACATTCTCGTAATTCTTTAAAAAGAGAAATGGAAAAAAGAAAAAAAAACGGAACAGAAGAAAAAAGAACGAACAAAAATGAAACTCGATCGCTGAGTATTCTTTTTAATGGAATTTTCGATATTTGATGAATTCAAATAGGGCAATGAATAAACAACGTTTGTTTTAACTTCAATCAAGATTTCTATTGTTTTCGGGAGGAAACTTATGTTAAAAAAAACAGTACACTGTTCGATATTTTTCTTTCGGTACACGTAACCTTCTAGTTTTTTCTCCTTCCCGACGGATTTTTTTTCTTCGCCGATTCGCGATCTCGGTTTGTCATTTGGGTACATTAAAATATAATATTTTTTCTTTCTTTAGATATTCTTCTTCTTCGTTCTTTTGGAATGTTTTATTTATAATCGTTATCATCAATGGCATCGTCTTCAGGTAGGCTGAAATTATTATCGTTTAACGAGGTTAAACCATTCCCCGTCGTCCTTTACAAATCGATGTTTATTGCATTACTATTCCTACGAATATTGTAGACGTAGTTGGTTTATATTTTTTTTCTTCTTTTTGATATACATATATCGGGTTATATCGTCCTACGATGCGTACGACACTTTTCTCTCTCTCTCTCTCTCTCTCTCTCTCTCTCTCCCTATCGTAAACATTGCCGTATAAGACTACTGAAGGAACAACAAAAAAAAATAAGCCCGATCGGCTTGTATAATTTTCAAAATTATATTGTGAATGACGAAAAAGAGAAAGAGAGAGAGAGAGAGAGAAAAAAAATGATTTGTCATTTGTTCAATAAATCATGCTGTTACTGCGTGTGAAAAATAAACTAATCCATGAATATTTGGCCGTATGTTTTGTTTTCTCTCCCTCTCTTTCTTCTTTGTGAGCGACTATCATTTTTATTTCTTATCTCTCCTCCCTTTCTTTTTCCCTCTTTTTGGTTCTCTTATACTACCTACTTTATACACACATACACATACTCAATCAGAAAGAAAAGAAAGAAAAGAAAGAAAAAAAGGGGCTCTTGTACTACGTGTCACGCAGTTTGCGCATGATTCGATGTGTGGCATTGGATGATAATGTTGATATATACCTCTGCATTTTCTTGCATCTCGCTTTTTTTTCTTCTCTCTCGTAGCATTTGTTTGTTTATTGACATGCTCACTTTTGTGTTTAGTGCAACATATAGTGGATAGCGACGAGCGAAGTGACAGTTTGATCAGTATAAAACGTGAGTTCGATGATGAAAATCTTTGTTTCAATCAATCAACAGGTGGTATGTCGACAACGATGGCATTAACTATTAAACCAATGACAAATAATTCATTTGGAAATAATACCGAAAGTTTAGATTGCGTTGTTTGCGGTGATCGAGCAACAGGTACACCCTCGGATGCGGGGGAAGGTTAAAAGAATGATTGAGAGATTTGTTTTGTTTTTGTTTTTGAAATTAGGCAAACATTACGGAGCAATATCATGCGATGGTTGTAAAGGATTTTTTCGTCGAAGTGTTCGAAAAAATCCTGTTTATGAATGTCGACATCAGAATAATTGTACAATTGATAAAGACAAACGAAATCAATGTCGACATTGTCGATGGAAGTAAGAATCTGGTTGGTTCTTTCCCCCTTCGTTTGATATTTGATTTTCTTCAATATAGAAAATGCATTCGAATGGGCATGAAAAAAGAAGGTTTGTAAATTCTACGAAATTTATAGAATTTCGAAAGAAAGAAAGAAATTTATGTGAAATTTAGCTGTACAAAAAGAAAGAGATCGTCTTGGACGACAACGTCATCATTATAACTATGGACTCACGAATATGAAACCTAATTTACATCATTCGCCAAGTCTCGACGACGACGATGATGATGATTTAAGTGTTATGGCACTTTTACGAGCCGAACAAACTGCCCAAGAAGTAATTACATGTGAAAATAACTTCAAATCACAATTTGTTTTCTTCTTCCTTGTATAGTATATCGGTCGACATATTCAATTAGATCGTCAACCATCGGATAAAGAACGTGTACAAGCAACATTAGAAACTATTGGCATATCAATGAACTATCAATTAAGAAGTTTAATTGAATGGGCTAAAGATTTAAAGAGTTTTGTCGAATTATCCGATAACGATAAAGTAACGAAAACAAACAAATATTCGATTGATTAAATTCGAATTTAGATTGCTCTCTTACGTGGTCATACGGGTGAAAATCTCATATTAGGTGTAGCATGTCGTTCATTGAATTGTGATGATTATTTACTATTGGGCAATCATTATGTTATACCTCGAAATGCATCTGATCCCGGTTTAAGTCGAGCAGCGGGAAGAATTCTTGATGAACTTGTTAAACCATTGAAAGACAATCAACTCGACGAGAAAGAATACGCTTGTTTGAAAGCGATTGTATTTTTTGATAATGGTTAGTCGAAGAACAAAAAAAAACTCGATTTCAAAATATATTTTGTTTCGTTTTTCTTTTTGTTTGAAGATAATAAATCTTTATCCGATCCAATGCGTGTCAAAGAATTACGTCGACGTATTCAAGTTAATTTAGAAACATATATCAATCAACAACGACCATTAATGCGTGGCCGTTTCGGAGAATTATTGTTATTATTACCTCCATTGCAGAATATCGCACGTTTAATGGTCGATCTTGTCACACGTTACAATCAAGATACGAAACAAGTCGACGATCTTATCAATGAAATGCTTTTAAGTAAGTCCCGATCGATCTATTAGAAATTCAGAAGAAGAAGAAAAAAAAATTAGATGAAAATCTTTTCAACTCTCCTCGTTTTCTCTTCATATTTTTGTTTCACTTTGTTTTTCACTGTTTTGTATATACACACACACAAAAAAATAAACAAAAATGTATATCGAAAGAAAAACACAATTCTGTTTTTTGACTTTCGTTCTCAATCTAATTTTCAAATTCCATGAGTTCAGATAGATATCGGGATGATTGTCAGGAAGCAGTCATATCAACAACAACGCACACGACCTTTTCCAATGTTCATACGACATCATCATCACCGAGTAATTCAAGTAAGACAACTACCTAGTTATCCCAACCGATAAACACACATGTTTTTGTGACTGTAATATGCACGCTTGTCTTTCTTTTGTTGCAAGCTTGATGTATTTTGTTACTAATCTGTTTCGATTTTGTTTATTTCATCGAATAATATTAAATTTTTTTCGGTTTTTATTTTCTAGTTTCGAAAGAAAATGATATTGATTCAAATGCATCGTCGATCGATACCGATATGGAAGACAATACTTCTCAGGACAGTCATCACTATGATCATTTATCATCAACAACACCACGAGCACATTCAGTTCTACTTGTCGGTCGAACAGATGACGATGAATTGCACAATGTTTCACTTAATGAAAACGAAGATTATCTCTCGAATAATCTCTCGCATGTTCATTTACTTCATCGAAATTTTACAACCGATCCGAATTTAAATCATCACAATACAACACGAACGACGACAATTACAAATTCAACAACTCCTAATAATACGAATTCAGTAGGAACAAGTCAACCTTTACAGTATTTTACTGATACATCCAATGAACGATTAAAATATATTCAATCAAAATCTATAACAACACCATCGAATACGAACTATGATCCGAATAGTGACATGAATTTTCTCTATGATCTCGTTACACCACCATCGAATCCAACATCTATCACTCGACCATCGATACAAACCCAATCGAATGCTAATCATGCATCGCATTATTTCGATGATCATCATCAATGGAATGCTTGAAAATGCTCGTCGTTGTGTTCTATTCCGATTTATTTCTTTTCTTTTCTTCGTTTTGAGAATATTATTCAAATCGGTGATCTTTTTGAATAATGTTCATCTCCACGTCGTTGTTTTCGTTTTCAATGTACAATAAAAACAATACATATACACAAATCGAACATGTTCAGTTTGTTTTTGCTGTCCGGTCACTTTTTTGTTGTTGTTGTTGTTTTTCTTCTTCTTCTTTTTTTTGTCTTTCGATTTTCTTTGTTTTTTTTGACCATTTTTTCTTCCCTAAGATTGTTCTTATTCTTATTATTCATATACGCGTTTACGTGTATATTTAGGCAGATGTATTAGAGTGCGAGTGCGTGTGTTGTATTTTATTAACTTTTTTGTTTGTTTTCTTCTATGTATACATTTGAAGACCGTTTGATTTTTGTTTTTCTTTTGATACTACTATATGGGTGTTTACGAGCCAAGAAAAGAAAAAAAAAGAAAATTCATCATGTATATGAACTGATTTCTTCAATGATTATGTAACTAAATAAGCAAAGAACGTCATGTAACATTTATTCAGCGAGTTTTGAAATAGTTAGTTTCTCTTTCCCGTTTGAAGGACGTAATGAATTCATAAATGTACGTTATAAAAAAAAACGAGAGAACGATGATGATGATTCTCTTTTTTCTTTGACAAACGACACATTTTTTTCATCGTTCTTAACTTTTTTTTACCTTCCTCTCGCTGCTAGTTGAATTTTGGTGACCCCTTTCCTCTTTTTTTCTCTCTTGTTACGTGTACACATACACACACACACACACACACGGGCATACATATGCATATTCGTTGATAGTTTCATTGCAGAACAAGATGCTTGTCAAGGTTATTTCAGGTTTGAATTCGCTTGTTGTAGTCGTTGTTTTTCGAATGAATTGTTTTAGTATTGCTGATCAGTGTGTTGGTGATTTGTAATGGACAATTTTTGACACCAGAACAGTTACGTGAACAGTATGATTTGGGTTATGGAGCACGAACACATTATGAAATGTCGGGAAGTCGACGAACGGATATGTTCAATCGAGTGAATCCCGATTATTTGCTTCGAGGTACGATTTGTTTTGTTTTTGAGAACGAAAAACAAAAGATTCGTTTGGTATTTAGGTTTTTTTCCATTTTGGTCAATTGTTATGATTGTTTTTGCGCTTATCTTCCTCGTGATAGCTGTTGTGGGATTGATTGGATATTTCTTAGGATGTCGTCGACCAACTCTTGAAGAACTTCGTGCAAAAGAATTCCAACAAGTTACACCTGATGATGAATTTTTGTTGGGGCACGGTGGTGCTGTTGGTATTACGGATCTTGATGATCGAAGACCTTCACCACATGCTGATCGAGCACGAATTGGACAGAGTCATGAAGATATGGTCTGAATTCTTCTCATTTCATAATAGAACAGTAAATGTCAGTTACGTGCTTCAATACAATTCCATTTGATCATAAAAAACAAAATTCAATTACAAGTTTGTGAGTGATTTAAATTGTTATGCTAGGTTTTTTTAAATTGAAGTGCATTAAAGATGTTCGTAAGTGTTTTTCTTTTCGCATAACCTGTAATAAATCTTCCTTGAACAAAAAATATTCATTTAACATATATTTATTGGCAATGAAATAGTTGAACTAATTGATAATACTGTATCATTAATTCGTCAGCTAGTGTAATCTTTCGATACGAAACAACTATTGGCGTATATTTTATGGGTTTTTTACATGTTTTTTTCCTTTTTCGTACGTACGTACATTCGTCACATCGATGTATATAAGTAGTGACTATTTCAATGGGTTAATATTTTTCCATGGCACAAATAATAAATGTATCCGATCCTTTACGAACTGCTCTTCAAAAATTGGGAGCACACAATGTTAAAAAAATGGATAAATTACGAATTTCAAAAGATTTTACATACTTAAATGGTGCATTTGTTGGCTTCGAAGGTGGAGACAAAGAACAAGGCACTTACTTCTGTTTACGAGTGGATTATGATCCTAAAAAATTAGGTCATGTTAATCTAATAATAAAAAACTCGGAAAAATACGAGTATACAGGTCAAACTGAATCATGGTATAGACAAGTTATTGAAAATATCAACGGTGGTGCTTATTGTGATGTACCAAGAGATTCAAATAAGACATGGCAGACAAGTGGACAAGAAACAAATGCAACATATATTCAAGGAATGAAAAAATACATGTTGAGAGATTTATCATAAACATTAATTTATAACTTTGCTTTATCTTCAATAAAATCGAGAAAAAAAACTATTGTCAATATTAGATTTGCCATTTCTGACGTCGTTTCGTTGTAGTTTTTTTAGTTGTAGTAGTAGTTGTAGAAGAGAATAAAGATGATGGAACAGTTTGTGTCCAATTGTATGAAATCGATTGAGCAAAGCCAACTTGATTATTAACAATATCGAATATTGAATAGTAACGATAAAGAAAATAATCACCTAAAATCCAAAGATAATTACCATTTGAATCTTGAAAATCGCTCGGATAGAAAACAGTATAACAGCTATATGACTTTGAACTTTCTTGAAAAATTAATAGATAATCTAGAGCTGTCAATGTAAATTCTTTGCCACCAATAGTAAATGTTACATTTGGAAATGATGACAATATCCGAGTTAAACAATTAACTTTGTACTAAAATAAAATCTCTCGTTGACAATAATTTTCTTTAAAAACTAAAAGCTTACTAATCCATAGGTTGAATCGTATGTTGCACCCAAAGCAGTATTCAGTGCTGAGATTCTGTTTGAAGGCCCAATAATCAATGTCGTACCTGTATCAGCAATAGCACTTGTTGATGAGCTAATAACAGTTGATCCAACAGTAACACTATTCAACAAAATCAATTCGATTAAGACTATTTTCAAAATTTATTTATTTATTTACGAGCTCATAGCAAATTCCCAGTAGCCTTTATTTGAAACTGGAACATATGTGATGCTACCTGTATATTTCGTTGTATCAACACCACCAAAAATCAATTCACCACCTTATGATGCACTTGAATCGCTAAGAAAAAGAGGAAAATCAAATTTATCAATCTGTTGGAAACTTACGGATTTAAATAAAACGAAAATACGGCCTGTGAAATTAAACCTTGAGACCACATATTGTAGAAAAGTGGTTTTTCGCCACCAGTTGCTAAATTTGGATAGGCAAGACCAAGTATTCCATCATTAACATTACCACTCATTCCACTTAGATATGTACATTCAGCAAACGTTTGATTTTGCACTGCTAAGCCACTCACTGTAACTGTATCTATGCTAAAAAAACCGCTTGCCGATGAACCATCACCGTATGATATTGAAAAACGTTTTCCATTGGCTTTGTAGGTTGATGATTTCGATGATGTATATTTATTAAAGTTAGCTAAATAAAAATATTTGAAATGAAAAAAAAAACATGTAATCTTATGAATAGATAAATACAATACCACAAGTTGATGAACATTTGCCCGATGGAATCCAAAGGTCAGATGAACCTGTATCGAAATCGATCAGAAAACTTTGACCAGGTGTTCCAATTGTTATGGTTCCAACAAAATAGCTCTATAGAAAATATAATTTGATAAAACAAAACTTAATTAAACTGTCATTGACTTACATCAGCTTCATTGATTAGACTTTCATATGCAGACGATTTGACAACAGAGACTTTGCCAAAAGTACGTGAATTAGTTTCACATATTGTGACATTTTCATTTGAAATAGTACAATTTGATTTTGTTGAAGAATGAGATCGAACTCGACCGACAGGAATTCTGAAATCAATCGAAATTATTGAATTACAATTCTGAACAGAGAAACCTACCGTTGTAATTCTTTCGAGGTACTTTGCCAGACGAAAACAGCTAGAAGAAATAGATAGAGCTTCATTTTCGATTGAATTCAATGAATTAAAACATCAATTTATATACTCGTTTTGAGTCAACAGATTACTCACAAATGAAAACAAAAGCTAGGGCAAATCGTACGTACTTTTGAAAATAATCATGTTTACCTATGTGCACTTTTTCAATTGCCTACGTAATTACGAACATGTACTTTTAGAAAGGAAAGCAGGTCAATTTTATTATTTAAAGAAATTTGAATATAGAAAACTGTCACAAACAGAATAGTAATTTCTTGAACCAGAAAAGATAAGGATTAAGCATCCTTAGCAGCGGCTTCTTTGCGTTCACGAACACCTTTGATAATTTGATTTGAAATTCCACGAAAAAACTCCCTTGCTTTTTTAGCCATATTTTCCCATTGTTCAACGGGAATACACATATCTTGCTTATTAAAAGTTTTTCCTCCAATAGCTGCGTGCATCGCACTTAAACCAAATGCATTCATCCAACAAGGATCATAATTATGTGGAATAATTTCGTCCATTTCGAAGACTTTCTTAAAAAGCGTTTCAAGCATTGAAATTGAAACTTCTTTTTGATGAAGTTGAAATAAAACAGGTCCACAAATTTCCGCGAACAAGGTATATAAATCTCCACTTGTAGTTTGATCTTTAGATCTATATACATCATAAAATCCACGGAATTGACCAACATACATATAATAAGCAGCTTGTTCAAATGGTCGTCGTTTGGCACAGAGTAGTACTGTGGCTAGAACAAATAAAACATGTGAATTGTAATTTCCCGGCGACTGTTCGATTAGTTCGATGTATTTATCTCGAAGTTCGTCGGATTCTCCCCATAGAGCCGCAATTGCTTCAGTACTATGATCCACTGGTTCTGAAGATGAACTTGCTTCTGCCATTAGAAAATATAAAACACTGCATGCTCAGACATTTCGCTTTCTTTATATAGATTTTCACGGAGAGCAATCCAAAGACGTCTTATCTCTCAAAGGTAAATAAGGGACTTTTTATTGGAAAGATAAACGAATGGATTATTCCTCTTTTTGATAGTCTTGAGTAAGCACTAAATTACTCATCGGTTTGTCGTACGAATAATTTTCAATCTTAATACTGTTGCTATAGCGGTGACTGGCGCAGTATTATTAAATCTTCGTAGTTTGTGAACATGGATAAGAAATAATTAAATATAAATACCAACTAACAACAAATGTAACTATACAGGTGGCAATGACAAAATACATTACTAGACGACTGTTTGATTTGAATAGTCTCCTCGATAATATTCTGGTAAACGAAGAAAATAATATATTAGCATGAGACTACATCATACCGATGGAATATTGAATAGAACAAATATATAAAATACGATTTCAGATGATAATTCATTTTCAAAATGCTATGACAACATTGTCTCACTAAAACCTATATATGTACTTTAAAAAGGTCAGGAAGAAATCGTAAAGTATTCCACAATTAAGACCCCAAAGATATGATTGTCAACTAGTGAAATCTTTCGACGTAAATTTGTCTCACAATTGTGACAATCACGTTGTGCAAGACGAAAACAGGATTGGTTTGCGATAAATGACTCATGGTTGATAGCAATCATTTGACGACAGAAAAAGAAAATGTCTACAACATTTCGTTATACACTCTTGTTGTCAATCTATTACCTCTATGTGAGTCTAGGAAAAGAAAATTTTACCTAGTTCTGTTTATCAATTGGTTTGTCTTAAAAGATATTCATTATTTCTTTCTCGTTCAGTAGACTTGATCAAATATGTTGCAATTACATTTACGGTTGAGAACGAACGTAGGCAAATCTCGCCAAGATAAATACCTGGTGTCGAAGCCATTTTCATGTCATTTCTTATTTGACTTCGACAAGAATGGCTCGAACAAAACAAACGGCTCGCAAATCAACGGGTGGAAAAGCTCCACGAAAAACCGTTGTCTATCAAAACTATGTCAAACAGCAACAAGCTGCAGCTAAACAACAAGGCAAAGCCGAACTAACCGAAGCTGAACTCGAAGCAGCAGCACCTGTTGAAGTAACTTACGATGTTAGTTACGAAAGTTCATTCTATGCTCATTATTTTACTGCACAATTGACAACAACGGATTTGTTTCTGCCATCATTTGGCGTAGCAACAACAACAACGAATCCATTGGAAACACAGAATGCAAATGTCGAACATTGGCTAAGTGTTAATTTCAATAGTTGTCTCGACGGCCAAGGAATTAAAACACAACGTACACAACTTCATCTTGTTATTACACTTGATATCTCAGGTTCAATGAGTGAGCGTTTCGAAGGTGAACCCGGTAAAACAAAATTACAAATTGCACAACAATCATTATTAACCTTACTCAATCAAATGAGTGAAAATGACGCACTTGGTATTGTTCTTTTCAATCATGCAGCTTCGATTCTTCAACCAATGGAAAAATTATCTTCGATTAATAAAAAAAAGTTAGAAGCTGATATTTTGAAATTACGCGCAGGCGGTGGTACAAATATAACTGAAGCTATTAAAAAATCAAGTGATTTATACAATGATTTAAAAGATAAAAAAGATTTGAACAATGATAATAATATGATTAGTCGACGAATCTTTTTTCTAACTGATATGGAAGTATCAACAGATGATGCTGAAACATTTCTCGAACGTATACAAAGTAATGCACAAACTCAAACAATATTTTCGACTGTTGTCGGTGTTGGTCTTGATCTTGGTGCCAAGGTTATTGAATCTGTTTCACGTACGATCGGTTGTAATTATTGTAATGTTCGAAGTGCTCAAACATTCGATGAATTAATGAATACCGAATTTCATTATACAGTTACGCCGATTGCATTCAATATTGAACTAACAATTGACGGAGAAAAATATCGATTTGAACAAGGTTATGGTTCACCTGAAATTCATCAATTAACTGAACCAATTGAAACACGTCAAACAATTAAATTAATCACTGAATTTCCTTCGCCAATGAATGAAAATCATGAAGTACGTGGCGGTTGTTTTCTATTTAAATTAAACAATCGACAAAAAGATTCAAACGAACGCAAACTACAAATCAATACATCCTGGGATACAATCACTGGTATTCGACAAACCAATGAACAACAATTTGATATTCCCGATCAAGTCGATACATTCACTCATTTAGGTATACGAAAAGCTATTCTACTTGTTCGTTATACAACATTCATGAAACGATATTTAAAATTACGACAAGCATCAGCAACAGCAGATATCATCGATGAATATCAAAATATGCGTCGACAATATCCACGTTTAGTTGAATATTTTCACAATGAAATGGCAGCTATTAATGATCCATCATTAAACAATGAAGAATACAAACATTTATTAGATATTGCACAACAGGATGACATTCCATTAAATGCTAATCTTACTCAACAACCAGTTGCTGCTGCTGCTGCTGCTACGACTACTATGGAAGTTACGAACAATGTCGATCAACCTGCAGTTGTTGTCAAGAAAACACTTCCATTATTAGAAGATCTTTCACGACGAGATTTACAAACACTTGCCAAAAAATATAGCATCAAAAGTAATATAAAAAATGACGAATTAATTCGTCAATTATCCGATATTATCACGGGTGATACAACTGATACCGATGATATCTGTTGTATTTGTTTGACAAATAAAGGTTCAGTCATTCTATTACCATGTTATCATAAATGTTTATGTAACAATTGTGAAAATAAGCAAAAAGATAAATTAACCAATTGTCCAATTTGTCGACAAGATATTCTTACACCATCAGCACCAGCCATTAAACGTCAACGTACAGCTTAGAGACGAGTTCTTTTGTGTTCTTTCTTTTTTTTTATTAAACAAAAAACAAAATCTCGTTTTCTTGAAAATTGATTCAATAAAATAGTTTTATTTCTATTTTTTCTTTAAATCAGATTGATTGAAAAACTATAATCTAAATGTCTGAAACTGAAGTCGATGCATTACCAACAAATATTGTCAATGTTCATGATCCATTTTTTCTTTGGGGTTTATTCGAACATACCGATCGTACTTTATTATGTGCATTAAATACACTTTCAGAAGCGGATTGTAGTCGTTTATATTGGTCATGTTATTATCAAAAACATGAACGAATTTGTCAATATTTATTCAATAATTATTCTCATATACATATTGCACATGATGCAATACAAAAAATCTCTCAAATGACAAAAATTGCAGATATTAAAGCGACACCTGATTTATCCGAAATTCCTGTTCCATTTTTACTACCAACATCACCAGATTTCGTCGTTACAGAATTACGCGATGGATCATTTATACCTTCCAAAGGTAAACCATTGAAATTTACAGCTGTTAATCGAGAAGGTGAAACAAAAACGTAAGATTCTTTGTTTTATTTTACTTTAAAAAAGACAATGAAATTTTGTAGTTGTATTTACAAACATGGAGATGAACTATTGCAAGATGCCATGTGTGTTGCTGTTATGAAAGAAATGAATAGTATATTCAAGGAGGAAAATGTCGATGCTGAAGTTGTTTTATATGAAGTAAACAATTTCGAATGAAATATTCTATGAAGATCATTGAAATTTTTAGGTTCTTCCAGTTGATAAAACCGAAGGTATAATCGAATGTGTTGAAAATGCTCATCCATATTTGGAATTTAAAACTGCAACCGACAGTAAAGATTCGACATCGACTGATGCTTTGAAAAATTTCATTGAAACATCTCCTGAACGAAAACAAAATCTCTTTCGAACGTTTCTTGGCTTCGTTGTATCAGGAATTGTTCTACGTTTAGCGGATCGACATGGTAAAAAAAGAAAAACGCATAAAACTTTTTAATCTAAGACTTTCTACTAGATGATAATATCATGATTACTGACGAGGGTAAAATCTTACACATCGATTTCGGTTGTGCATTTGGTCAAAAGACTAAACTTGAGAAACTCTTGGGTATATTCATGGACATTCCACATTCACCATTTAGTGAAGATGTTTTTATTGGTAAAAATTAGAAAAATAAATAAAATTATTCGATTTTCTTTTTGTTAATTAGCAATGATCGGTCATGAAAGTGATAATGAAATCAATAATCAACTTTGGCAATCAATTAAAAGTCATATATGGGATTGTTTTAATGCATTACGTTCGCATAAAAACCGTTTTAAACCATTAGGTGACGATAAATTCGAGCAATTATATAGTTCTCTCCTGATCGGATTGAACGATGATGATGCACGAGACGCACTCGATACTGAATTAGAAAAATGTTATAACAATCGTTTTAATTCCGCCCGAGCTTTCTATTATAAAATTCAGCAGCATATTGTTAGTTGAATCTCAACGACAAAAGATATTTTCTAGTCTATTCCAGCTATTTATTTTATTTTGTATTGTTAAACGAGCATTATTTATATATATTTGAAATGATTTTGTTGATAAGTAAATAAAGAAGAACGAAAAAACGATCGTTTGAATCACATGTTTTTTTGAACATAGAGAATGTCGATAACACGTGATAGTCTGATTTAAAATCATTTCATTCGAATATTCGTTTTAACATGGTCATGTCTCGTTTTATCCGACAAATTCTCGTTGATAATAACGATGAAGAAGAGAATTCTTCGACAATAACATCTCCCCAAACTACTACTACTTCTTCTTCTTCAAATTCAATTATTGTTTTGATTGAAAATAATCAAACAAAGTAAATAGAATATCTCAAGACAAATACAAACAATTCTCAATATATGCCTTGTTTTTTTCTCTTATATAATTAAGTTTAACGAATGAATCGATCGTTGGTTATTCATCATCGAATAACGATATATTTCCATGGAAATCTCATTTAAATTTTATGATTTTATTATCGATCGGTTTACTTCTTGTCATTCTTCTACTTAGTACAACGATATGGTATTGGTGTCATCGAGTTCGTCGTCGTCTTCGTCGACATCATTCAATACCGATTGTTATCAACGAAAGAATTCATCAAAATGAAATCATCGATAAACATTTATCAGCACCACCGGTTCCACCACGACCAACAGCCTATACAAATCTACTTGGCAAAGTTGAATATCGTTCGAATCTTTGATTATTCGACGACAGAAAAAAAAACATGACTTAGTTTAGATGTTGTTTGTTCGTTTGTTTGTTTGGCTGTGTGTATAGGCTCTCATTCATAGAAAAATAAACTTTGTAGACTAAAGAAACATTTAAAAGCTTCTATTTATTATTATTTATTGTCCAAGTACGTTGTCTTTGACATGATCAATTTTGTACTTTTTTCGATTGCTTGTTCGATGTAAAAAAAAAACATGTATTTATAAACTCGTACGTGAATGGCACTTTGATTTATTTGGATAATTAGAAATAGAAAACATGTAAACGTTTGAATTTGATTTATTTGTCCTTATCGTTCGCGAGTAAAAGTATACCTCGGAGAATGTTTTGAAAATTTATTGACATATCAAGAAATAACATAATTCTCTTTCATTTTCTCTTTCTCTTTCTTGCAATTACAAATGTTGCTTTTCTTTTTCTTGCATTAGTAGCCGCGCCGTTCAAAGGTAAAGAATGAGTGATTTACAGTTCAAGAGCCAAACACTCAATTAACCAAACAAAAACAAGGCAAATGAAAACAAAAACAAATATTGTTCTCAAAAAAAAATACCAAGGAAAATCTTGATCATTTCATTTTATATACTTAAATTTCTTTTTATAGGATCAATTTCAACTTGAAATCAGTACGAAACAAAAAGGAAAAATATTTATATTCACTAGACAATAAAGTTTCTTTTTTCGATTACAACGAAACAATCATACACAAACTTGTGAATCCATAGAGATGTACCCTTTTCTTTTATTTGTTTCGAATTAACATGTAATCAAAATCGATGCCGATAGTCTTAACTAGAAATTTCATTCGTTTTCTTTTTCTCTTTCTCTCATTTTCTATTCTCCTTTTTTTTCACCTTCAAAAAAAAAGAAAATAAAAGAACACAGACGGACGACCGACATCATTGACAGGAATTTTTATTAGTAAGAAAAAAAATCCGCAAGAACTTCTTGTCGAATGATGCAGGAAAAGAGAAGAAAACGATGAACACGTCATTGAAAACAGTTTCTCTCGTTCTCTCTCGTTCTCCTCTTTTTTTTTTAATTTGATTGTTTTTCCGTGTTGTGTAAGATATAAATTTCTCTTTTCTATGTTGCTCTTGTTCTCTGCTTTCTCACGACTATTATTCTATTTCAGTTCCTTAAAAACAGAACAAAAGAGTTGACGAGCAAGTAAGACTCGTCGAGATTTTCAAAAATATTTCACATTGAAAGAAAAACACATACCATTTACTTCTTTTCCTTTTCCACTTAATAACCTAATGCTCATTTTACTTTTTAGTTTTATTTTCTTTCTTTTCTCTTCTTCTAGCATATGTCATTAGATACAGGATAATAAATATCCGAAAAATATTATGGCAAATACTCTCAAAGATAATGCAAGTACTGGTACACCATTACCAGTATTACCAAGCGGTGAACAACAGATTATTGTATGTATTTATTGAATTATAAACAAACAAAAATGAAATCCTTTTTCTTTTGTCATTTCTGTTTCAAGGTCGCTTGTCGTATTCGACCAATGACAGAAGATGAAATACTTCAAGGTGCAAAGATTATAGCTCATAAAGTTGCCGAAGATAATGTATGCAAAAAACACAAAAGAAACGAGAAATTTAATTAAATTGAATAAATAATTTTTTTATTCTTATTTTAACCTAGATGGTTGTGTTACTTGATCCTGAAACTGATCAAGATGACATTCTACGTCAAAATCGATCACGAGAACGGAAATATATGTTCGATGTTGTGTCCGATGCTCGTGCCGGTCAGCAAGATGTCTATGCTGCAACAGCAAAGACACTTCTCGGCAGTGTTCTCGAAGGTTATAATGCAACAGTTTTTGCCTATGGAGCAACAGGTGCTGGTAAAACGTATACGATGTTAGGAACAGAAAATAATCCCGGTGTTATGTATCGAACATTACATGATTTATTTGTTGAAATAAAAAAATTCGATGGTCAACGAGATTATCAAGTGTCAATGTCGTATTTAGAAATTTATAATGAATTAATTCGTGATTTATTAGCACCATCGTCATCAACATTTCTTGAATTACGTGAAGATGCTAAAGGTACAATACAAGTTGCTGGTTTAAGTGAAGTCATTGCTAAAACACCTGAAGAAGTTATGGAAATGCTGCATAAAGGCAATCGTGCTCGTACTCAAGAACCAACGAAGGCCAATAAAACATCATCGAGATCACACGCTGTCCTACAAGTTAATATTAAACAACGAGATGTGACTCGTTCACATACGGAACAAGTTCGATTCGGTAGAATTCAGAAATATTCGATTTATTTTCGTCTTTGTATACATATATGTTTATTTTGTCTAGCTAAACTTTATATGATTGATTTGGCCGGCTCCGAACGAGCTGCACAAACACAAAATACAGGCAGACGAATGATGGAAGGTAAGAAATCCATAGAAATTCTCTTCTATTTGAAAACAATCTTCTGTTAACTAACATCATTTGATTTTTTTTTAATTAAAAAATCTAGGCGCACATATCAATCGTTCATTGCTCGCATTAGGCAATTGTATTAATGCATTAAGTGAAAAAGGCAATACGAAATATGTGAACTATCGTGATAGTAAATTAACACGAATATTAAAAGATTCACTCGGCGGTAATTCACGAACGGTTATGATTGCACATGTGTCACCGGCATCGATTCATTTTGAAGAATCTCGAAACACATTAAACTATGCCGATCGTGCTAAATATATTAAAACAAAAGTACGTCGAAATGTCATCGATGTATCCTATCATATTGCACAATATCAACAAATTATCCAAGATCTTCGCGTACAAGTTCAATCGTTACGTGAACAACGTGATGATTTAGAAATACGTTTAACAACAACGAACGAAGCGCGATTCAGTCGTTTAAGTGGTACGGAAATCGAAAAAGAAACATTTCGTTTTTATGATTTTTCTTTTGTTGCTTTCAGACAATAATCCGAGTGAACGACATCGTATTGAAGAAACTCTACGATTCAAAGAAAATATTCTTCAAACCTATCGAAAACAGTTAGATGCTCGACGAGCTCTCCTCGATCTTGATAATGCACTCATGGATATCAAACATGAATCGACACGAAATGAAACAACCATCGAACAGTATGTGTTATTTTATTCACAGAAAGAAGAAAAAACCCAAACATGTTTGTTTTTTTTTCTCCTCTCTTCTTTTTCAAAAAGATATGAAGCCAATAAAGAAAATAGTCCGAGAAGTAAGAAATTGTCCGATGAAAATTCAACCGATTCAATCGTATCGGAAACGAGTGCGCAACGAGCACGAGCTGAATTACGCGTTCTCGAACAAGAACGATCGAAAATCGAGAAACAACGAAAAATTCAATTGAAAGAATTCGAAACAGCTAAAAGCGATGCCCGACGTTTACTTGATGTAAATTGACAAAGCAAACTCTTGAAAATTCATCGCTTTTCTTTTCTTCTCTTGCTTTTAGAAAGTACCGAAAAAACTCAATACATCCGAACAGCGTGAATTATTAAAACTTTTATCACAAAATTTCGAATATGAAATGCGTACAATTGAATTACAAGCCGAAATCTTCGCACGAGACTTTTCAATTAAACATAAAGACTTACAATTACTTCGGCTTTCTCAACATCGAAGTTTGTGTGATACATTAATCTTTCAACAACGTCGATTAATTCAAGGTAAAAAAACATCGATCGAAAAAAAAAATCTCGATGGGCTCTTTTTTTAGAACATCAAATTTTTGTCCCATCTGACATTGAAGAGCTCTATCAACTCTATTCTCGAGATATTGATGAAGGACAATTAATTCAAGATCTTAAAAGTAAATTGTCGACAAACAAACGACCAAAAAAGAAAACATAATTCGCATTTTTTCAAGGCCATTCTCCGCGTCCTATGAACGGCAAAAGTTCGAATAATCCTTCGACAAACTTGCCAATACTCTCTCAAATCGCCGAAGAAGATTTCGCCAGTGCATCGACATCGATCACTAGTTTTCATTTGCATAATCGCCGACGTAGTCAGCCATTACTGGCCGTTCCACCGGCACGTACACTCTCCGATCAAGATCTTTTCACTCGTGTCAATAACAATTCCAATGAAGATCCTCTCTCATCATCATCAGATAAACGTTTCTCATATTCGCATTTTAACTTCGAACAAGCCAACAAACAACAACAACAACAACAACAACTAATCAAAGGCAATTCATTAGTTAGCACAAGTTCGGATAGTGTCGATTTGCCTGTACATCAAAATGATTCGAACACACGACGACGAGGTCGAATTTCACCGTTAGCTGATACAGCACCTGAATCATCGCCGAATTTTCTCAGTAAATCAACGAAAAACAAAGATCAATTGAGAAAACAAACGCAAGATATCGCTGCTAAAGCTGCTCAACGACGAGCTAATCTTCATCATAAAGAATTGATGCAAGATTTAGGTTCAACGGAATTCTCCGAACAAAATCCGTTCAATGACAATACAGCGAGTACATTTGGTTTGGAAATTACGAGCGTTAAACCAAAGAAAACAGTCACGATCAATGATCGACGAAACGAATTCCGTCGAACAAATTCCGATTCACCGGAATTATTTAAAAATGGTTTGTTAATAAAAATTTGTCTTGTTCGGTGTGTTGATTTATCGTTTGACTTTTATTTAGATCCTCTTAATCAATCAACAAATAATACTCGTCAAACTAAAACTCAACCAAAGAAACGTTCGATTTGTAAGTTCAAAAGTCAATAACCATTATATATTCTCGATTTTTATTTGACTTGTTCTTTAGCATACGGTTCCAATGGAAGCAATCGTTCGAATATGCCAATAGTTAATATTGTTGTACCACGAGAAAATTTCTAAACTCATACCATAGATTTTTCTGTGCATTTGCTATCGAAAGATTTCTTTTTCTCATCTTGTATCATAAAAGATATATTGTATTTTGTTTTTTTTTCTAATTTCTTTTTTTTTTGAGTGAACAAATTGTTTTGCTTTTGAAAACAATAAAAAAAAACTACTATTTCTAATCAACACAAAAAACTCAGCAGATGTCGCTAGTTCAAGTCAAGTAAAACAACTGAAATATATATTTGATTAATGCAAAGGTTCTCAGCCAATAAAAATCTTGTTTGTTTATTTGCGATAGATTTTTTTTTGAAATAAGAGAAAAAAAGGTATTTGATATATGGCTACAGCAAATATAGATCCGTCTGTTCAACAACAATTTGTTGTTCCTGGAACAGTTTTAACAAATGATACATCGAATTTCATGCGAGGCCATGGAACCTACATGGATTCGACGAAAACTCATTTGAAAGCGTCGGTTGCTGGCGTTGTGAATAAAGTCGATCGATTATTGTGTGTCGAACCCGTTGAAAATACACGATATTTAGGTGAAGTTGGTCATGTTGTTATCGGACGTGTTTTAAAAGTCGATCAAAGTCGTTGGATTGTCGATATACAATCACGTCTAGATGCACATTTACCATTGGCATCAGTGAATTTACCCGGCGGAGAAAATCGACGACGAATGGAAGATGACGAACGTAACATGCGACAATATTTAAAAGAAGGTGATTTATTTTCCGCTGAAATTCAACAGATCTATCAAGACGGTGGATTGACACTTCAGACACGAAATTTACGTTATGGTAAACTTGGCGAAGGCATTTTAGTTCACGTTCGTTCGTCGCTTGTTAAACGAACGAAAAATCATTTTCATAGTTTACCATGTGGTGCATCGGTTATTCGCGGTTGTAATGGTGCTATTTGGATATCACCATCGACAGCCACCGATACACAACTTGTCGATACGGGTGGTTATGCGAAAAATATCGAAGCTGTTAATCTTGACGTTCGAAAAACGATCGTACGTTTGAGTAATTGTATTCAGATATTGAATCATCTTGGTTTGGAGATTTACGATACAAGTATAATGCAAATCTATGATTTCTCATTGCCATATGAAGTTCATGAATTGATTGAACCGAAAATTTTACAGAATTTTGCCAAACTTTTACGCGTACAAAAGGATTTAGTTAACGAAGGCAATGGAGTCGATTCGTATGCACATGAAATGCACGATGAATAAATGTGATAGACTTTTTTCTTCGTTTTTTTCTTCGTTTGATTTTGTTGTTGCCGTTGTTATTGAATGAAAGGAGTGTTCATCTTTTGTAGATAAATGATCAGAAATATCAATGGAGAAGATCTCTGTTTGCGAATGGAACAACTTATTGATGAATTCGAACAAGCAGAAGATCAAGATTCAACAGAAATCGGCCGACAATTTGCCGTAAGACGAAAAAAAAAGAATAATCATTTCGATGTTTTTTTTGTTCTAATAGCAATTACAACGAACTATGACGGAAATGAAAGAGATTTGCCCATGTACTGAAGGTGCAAAAGCAAATAACCGACCGAAGAATCGTTATAAAGATGTTCTGCCATGTAACGTCAAAGAGAATTTCAAAAGAATAAATATAAATAATTTTCTTTTGTTTTCAAATAGACGATGACTATCGCGTCATACTTGGATCAGACAACGAATCCGATTATATCAATGCTTCCTTTGTGCAAGTAAATTAACGAAGAAAAAACTCGATATTTCAAGACAGTACTCAACCTGACTTTTCCTCCTCTCTCTCTAAAGGATTTAAAAGGCAACCGTCGGTACATAGCAGCACAAGGACCTATCGATGCATCACTTGTTGATTTCATACGAATGATTTGGGAATATCAGATAACAACTGTGATTTGTACAGCGAATGAATACGAATCTGGACGAGTATAGGATTCAGTTTTGTTTTGCGCTCATTCAACACAATCGTTTATTCTTTTGTTTCTAGTTAAAATTTCGTCGTTATTGGCCTGTCGATGAGCCATACCTTCAATTTGGTTCCTATCGAATCATTCGAGTAGCAATCGATTTCAAAATCATTTCCTCATTTTTTATTCGCATTTTAGGATGAAAAAAGCGATAAAAATTATCGATGTCAATCGCATGAAATACGTCCATTAGTCATAACTCAAGGCGAAAATAGTCGAGAGATTTTACTCTATCATTTTCTCAATTGGTTCGATCATGACATACCGAATGATGAAATATCAGTATTCGAGTTACTTTCACAAGTCGAAGAAGTTCGCATATTTCCACCAGAAACACCGATTCTCGTTCATTGCAGGTAAAAACTCAATTGTTTACATTTTTAATTTAAAAGATCACAAAAAAAACACATTTTATCAAGTGCGGGCTGCGGTCGAACTGGTAGTTTAATTGCAATCGATCTTTGTCGATTATTAATTCGTGAAGAAGTAAAATCAAAACATTGACTTCTCGTTTTTTGTTATTACAAATTCAATTTATTTATCATTTAGCGTGTATTTCTAACGAAAGATTTCGAGCCTTATCCAATCTTTACTATAGCTAAACATATTCGACAATTTCGTATTGCTTTGATTCAAACACTCGTAAATAAAAAAAATCTCTTGTCAATAATTAATTATTTTGTTTTTTTTTATTCGATAGAAACAATATTTATTCGTGTACAAAATGTTTGTTTATATGTTGAAAACAATTGGCAATACACGCTGTTTAGTAAATGTCGATCGTCGATGTCTTGGCAATTTATTGGATCAACCTCCGCCAATTCCACCACGTCAATCATTGTTAAATACCACGAATAAAAATAAAGAAGGTCAATTCGTACGACCAGGCGAAACGCCCGTTAAACCCAAACGAACGATATTGCGTTCGCGAAATGTTCGACGACGAGATCCACCATTGTGTCCGCCGATCAGAAAGAATCGATCGGATTCAGCTGACAATCTCGATGCGAACTCATCGGATGAAGTACGATGTCGATATGTGAGTCGACGTGCCGTTGAAAAACCAATCGAACAGGAAACTTATTCAGATTAATCGAAAGAATGGTGCTCATGAAATGATATCCTAGGAAAATATTTACATACTATCATCACTGTTCTGCTCAACCCGGTGTGCGGCTGTTCGACGATACGTTTTTTTTTGTCTCAGTTCGTTTTTGTTGTTGTATCATAACATCGTGTCTTTTTTTTATTATTATTCGTAATCAATTTTCTTTTTATTACACACGCTTTATCGATATATTACATGAATGAATCATCTATGTTAAAATCTGTACATAGTATCTCTTTATCTATTTGTAGATGGGTAATTGTGGTATTTGTGTACAATCTCAAGAAGCATCAGCATCTACGAACCGAACAACATTACTGTCGTCATCATCGTCTTACGAAGACATCCCTCGAACATTTCATCGAAATCGTTTAACTAATCTTCGAACATTTCCTTCGTATAATCTTCATGCATTGATCGATGAAACACTTTTAATCATACGAACAGTTGTTGATACTGATCAAGAACCGCCACATGCTATGTTGGTTCTATCACGTATAGCCAATCGAGAAGATCGATGGTTAGAAGTCGTCACAGCACTTGTTGAACGTGTGCCAATGAATGATCCATTGGGAGCAACAGTGAGTGCACTTCTACTCGATGAATGCTCATTACCATCGAAAGAATTGCTACAACAATTGATTAAACGTTTATGTTCGAATAATCGAGCGAAAATTAAACAATTACAAACGATTGTTGATGAACATATTCAAGAGATGACTCGAGATTCAAATAATTTACAAACCGATCATTGTCCTATTGGAGAAGAGAGAAAAGTTCTAACAACATCAGAAAAGTAATTTCCTAGGCATCGAAATAGCTAGTTAGTTAGTTAGTTATTTAGATCAACGAAACGTTCCACAACTACTGCTAAACCTGTTCATATATCCGATGATAATCTCAATCAAGAACGGAATACTTTAGTCATACTTGGCTGTCTTGCTGAAAAACTTGGTTAGTTATCAATCATCTTTCAATTTCATTTCATTTCTTTTTCTCCTTCAGTTGGACCATCAAGTACATCGATGTTAGAAACGATCGCTCTCGAATATCTAGTCGATCGTGTCTATCTCGGCATACATGCTTATAATCAATTGAAATCATCGGATATCGTTTCAAATAAATATTCTTCAATATTAAAAATCATCCTTTTTGCTTTGATTGCTGTCGAAAAATTCTCTCAAACATCCGAATCGAAACATATTCTTCTACAATCATTAACTATTAATAATACTGACCAGAGAAAAATGAACGTTCTAGAATATTACGAACCTTGGACAACATCAAGCAATTGTTTGAAAAAACAAATCGGTAGATATTCTTCTCGTTTTTGTTTTTCTAAAAAAAAACTGTTTTTTTGTTGTGTCCTGCGAAGGTTTTTATGCTCAATGGTTATTAGATAATGTTTTTATTCTTTCCTATCGACATCCATCCTATGAAACGCTCGATCATCGATTGATTAATGTCATTCTCAACGATAAAGACGTGAGCGAATATTTAAAAATCGGTTCCGATGGTCTCGAAGCTCGAAACGATACGGTTTCATTCGAAAGTGTTCGTTGTACATTTCATGTTAATTCCGGTGCGTGGTATTACGAAGTTTTAATTCTCACCGACGGCGTTATGCAAATCGGTTGGGCAACAAAACAATCGAAATTTCTCAATCATGAAGGTTACGGCATCGGCGACGATCAATATTCGATTGCGTACGATGGCTGTCGAAATTTGATTTGGTACGGTGCCAAATCGATTCCACATACGAATCCACCGTGGACAGCGGGTGATATTGTCGGTTGTTTTATTGATTTAGACGCTCGTGAAGTGATCTTTTCGCTCAATGGTCGAGCATTGGAACCATTTCGTAAATTATTCTCACATACATCAACAAATGATAATTATTTTGCTGCAGCAAGTTTTATGTCTTATCAACATTGTCGATTCAATTTCGGTTCAATACCATTTTCTTATCCACCAAAACAAAATTCATCATTTCGAGCGTTTAATGATCATGCTTATTTACCCGATCATGAGAAATTTATTTTGCCGAAATATAAGAAATTAGAATTACTACGTACAATGGTTATTACTGAACACGATTGTATTCTGTGTGTTGATCAATTAGCGAGTGTACAGTTAAAACCTTGTCAACATACTGGTTTTTGTCAAGAATGTGCCGATAAATTGGAACTCTGTCCGATTTGTCGAACATCGATCAAAGAACGTTCGATTATCTCGCATTAATCTCATCTAGTCTATGATTGATTTGAATTATAAATCTTACGCTATAGAGTTAGTCGATGGAACGAGAAGAGTGATTGTAAATAAGAACACTTCTATTTTGTTTTTTTAAGTTCGATATAGCCGACGGAATATTTCAATTCATTGTTTTTTCTTCAGTTTTCTTTTTTTGATGAATTAATTTATTTTATTTTTTGCAAATAAATATTTTATTGTGTAAATAATTGAAGTTCAAGTACGAAAAAGAACATTTTTTCCGTTTACTTCATCGATTCACCGAACTAACGGTACAAAGTGTTTCTATTTTTGATCATTGAAAAGCCGAAAAAAATTTGCTCTTATAATCTACAATGTTCCTCAATTGGAAATTTCAATGAATCATACATTTCTTTTATTTTTTCCCCTTGATTTGTTTTTTCTTCTGTTGCTATTCCACCAGCATACTTGACACTTGATTCTCTCGACACAGACATTCAACATATGCTTATAAAAACGCGTGTTTTTTTGTAATGTCATTGAAATAAATAGAAAGAAAACCAATTCGTTAGTTTGTGATTTTTCTCTCGTTGATTGTGAACAAACATCAATATGGTTTTTGCCTCGTCATCATTCGTTTCAACAAATTCCGATGAACGAAAAATCTTTCAATATGAACGATCACCATTTACGAGTGTCTCAATGTCAGCATTGAACTATCAAGCAACAGATCGAATTCTTTCATTATCAAAACCAAAAATTCGTCGAGATACGACAATTCGTGATGGTTAGACATCCAATGAATGTTTTACCTTGAATTTATTTTTTGATTATAGATTTTTCTCGGTACGAAAGCAATCCAACATATTCGGGTGTCACACCCAAGGCAGCCAAAGCGAAATGTAGTCAACGAGTTGCTGTATTAGCAACGCCAGTTCAACGTCATGCAACTTATCAATATGAACTACCGATTCCTCGACCGATTGCTCGTGCAGCATTAAAATACCAAGCATCGACACGAATGACTGAACTAGCTGAACCGAAAAGACTTCCACGAGCATAAAAACCCGCTTCGTTTTTTTTTCCTGTTTGATTGTATTTCGAAGTAAAAATAAAAGAAAAAGAATCATCGAGGAGAACATAATCATCGTCTGTTTCCTATCGACATCTCATGGTCGTTAATGTACAAACAAAAAAGAGAAAGAAAAGAAAAACTATGGCAATTAAATCTACAGAACATTCAAATGGTAACGAGCTCATTTTCTTTCTTTCTTTGGTTTTTTTTGTTTTTTCTTGATTTTTGATTGACATTAACAAACAGCAAAGATGGGGGATCAAAAACGATCAGCATGCGGTGACTATACAGATCAACAAGATAATATTCATACTGCATTACAGGATAGTTTAACATCATTTCGAGATGCATTTCATGTCACATGTCGTTCAACAAATCAACCGCATAATCAATGTGGACAATGTAAAGCTTGTTCGGTTGATGCACATATTCATGAAGCTAGAGAATGGTGGTTACAAACAGGTGATTTAATGAAACGACGTTTTCTTCTCGCATTAATCAATCGTCTTAAACGAGATATACTCGATCATTTAGCACAAATATTAAAACCATTTGTTAATGCCAAAGGTTTGAATGAAATGTTTCGTTTTTTTCTTTTTCGTTTTTAATTTATGTTGATAAATTAGATTATACATATACGAGAAATAAATTCGATACGAATTGTCGAAATTCAATTGATAATACAAATTTCAAAGATGATGCTGATCCTGTTAAACGACAAGAAGAAGCAACAAGATTAATACATTGGTTTAATCGTGAAGATAAATATTCTCAAGGTTCATTTATTCTCAGTGTTTTACAATGGTGTGAAAGTTATTTAATCTTTACAATTGCATTAAATATCATATCTCTACAAGATATGGATTGTAAATTCGAATTTTGTTCGTTTTTTTTTTGTTTGTCTTATTTATTCGATTATTTTAGCTGAAGATGAAGATCGTCGTAGTGAATTGAACAATAGTCATCTAAGACTTTCATCGGCATTGAGTATCCCATCGTCAACTCTATCGCAACATCCACCAACTCATCATCCAATACTTAAACGACCGAAAACAACATCAACATCGGCATCACGTTTGAAAAGTGCTGTTTCATTTGCATCAACAACATTGAATAATATCGATTCCGATACGGAACAAGGTTTAACATCGAAACGTCAACCAAAATATCGAGATTTCATTCGTGAATTGCCTATTTATCTTGCTAAAACGATTCTATGCATGTTAAATTCGAAATCACTCAATCAATGTAAACACGTTTCAACTTATTGGAAAAAATTAGCACTCGAAGTTGAAGACGAAGAAACAATGACTCGAATGTTATACGATGACATGATGTTATTACAAGTAAAACTTTTCTTCGTCTTGTCGTTTTCTTTTGAATATTCAACATTAGACAAAGATAGGAGAAAACAATCGATACTGTTGCCTATTGTGTAAGACGAATAATAATACATTGCATTGTCACGAATTGAACACGAAAGATGTTTGAGGATTTACTTTTATCCACTGATTTTTGTTTGATTTTCAAAAAACAAAAGAACAATTTCAATGACACATATATCGACGTATGTTATTTTCTATTCATCTAGAGTTCAGCAGCATTACAATGCAATCCATGTTTTGCTTGTGATACACTTGTGCCCGTACCGGACATATTTCGAGCGTCAACCACTGAACGACCTGCGGCAAGAAAACGAACTTCTGAGGATAAAAAAATCTCAACATGGAATCAAATCTATGACGCTAATGGAATTCGTACGCGTTTAGTTTTAATGGAAGAACGAAATGTTTATTGTGGAGCATATAATGTACTTCTACTTCGAGATGAGTATGTATATGAATTGATTTACACAATAACCATAGAAACAAGAAAAACAAACGAGAATATTTGCTTTTTAAAAGAAAAAACGAGGAAAAAGAAAATTAATAGGCGATTAAAATGCAATCGAAAATATTTGTTGACTATTTGTTAATTATTTATTTATATTGTTTTCTCTCAGTTCGGATCGCCGACGGGTTGTTCATATGAGCGGTGAAAGTGTTGTAGCAATATCATCACGTGATGGTCGAGTGCGTTTTATTAATATGCAATCAGCACAGGAACAGAAAACTGTTCTTGTTGGACATGCAGCATCTGTTCATTGTATTCTCGTTCAAGAAGATAGAAAACGAATATTTACAGTAGATATCGATGTATTTTTAAAATTAGAAACGGATTCTATCGAGTGATTTTATCTAGGGAAGTTATGATCTAACAGTTCGTTGCTGGAATTTAGAAACAGGTCGTTGCATGAAACTGTATCATGGTCATGAACGAACAGTGACTTGTTTGGCAGTTTTTATTGATTTAATAGCTGCTGGAGGAAATGATAATCTATGTTTAGGTAAGATTATTGAAAACGAGCAAAACAAAATATGTATATTGTTCTAGTTTGGAGATATAAGTATCATCGACCATGGAGAACATTTAAACATAAACATCCTGTGTCATCTGTAGCAATTACTGATGATATGACTTTATCAGGCGATATTCAAGGAAAAATCAAAGTCTGGCATAATCTTTCGGGAACATTGATTAAAGTATAAACAGTGAAAAGAATTGTTTTTGTTTTCGAAATCGCAAGAATTAATTTGATTTTTTCAGGCGATTAAACATCGTCTAGCAATAACAAGTGTTAAAGTTGATAAATGGCATATTGCTTCATCATCAAACGATTGTTATGCTAGTGTATGGACATCACAAGGCACATTGAATAAACCTCTATGTACATTTCGACATCCAAAGTAAACAATTAAAACATAATTCAATGGTTTTTTTTATTTGATTATTATTTTAGAGAAGTTTTATGTCTTGAATTGATGTATCTTCGAATTTTAACTGGTTGTGCCGATGGGAAAATTCGTATTTGGAGTGTTTTGACTGGACAATGTTTACGTGTCATGCGTGGCAATAGTATATCCGATCCTGTCACTAGTCTCACAGCTACATCAGATCGGTTTGAATCTTTTCTCTTCTTCTTTTCATTCATTTTAAAATTATTTAAAAATCTATAGAATTCTTGTGAATACACAAAGCAGTTTATTGTTGATGAACTTCGAGCCAATTAAATATGATTACACTCTCAAAGAAGATCTTGCACCTACAACAACAACTCCAACACCACCGTTAATTTCAACATCAGCATTGAGGCGTAAACGAATGAGTTTAAAACGGCAGCAATCATCAGCATCGTCGAGAACCAGTCATAATAAATCGACTGTATCGATTGCAGCTGCGAAGGCGGTCGAGGAGAAAAAGAAAGATCTGACAGTTTTATTCGACAATGAAAATATTGGTTTGGATTTATCGTTAGAAGAAACAAAAGAATTACTAAAACGACAATTACGTGGTGGAATCGATGAGAAAAGAAAACTGTTACCCGAAGAATTTCGAACCATTCAACAATCACCTTTTTATCGAGTTGATAAAAGTAAGAAGAAAACGGAAATGAATGAATTCACTTGAAGCAAATTGAGATGGAAAAGTTTTATTTTTTCTTCATTTGAGAAAATTCTATTTTTTTTTCTCTTCACTACGAGACAAATAAAAGCTATGCTTGCAAACTTGTAGGCCAAGACGATACTGTCTATGCTGAACATCGTCCTAATCGATTGAAATTAACTGAACGACCGCCATCATCACCGAGTCGATTTGATTTAAAAACTCGTCTCTTTCGTTCGAATTCTCAATATCAAATGCGTTCATCAATTGAAAATATTCACGAACTATCGTTCTCTTCATCATCTCCTCCTGAAACGCCATTGAATTATTTCGAAGTTGTCCATCGGCCACCTTCACAAAAATCCATTCGATTACCTCGACAAAATACCGATCTAACATCTCAATTTCGTTCCGACTCAATTCAACTCACTAAAACGCCGTCATCAACCGAACCAATCATTCATCCAGCTCGTCGACAAACTGTTTCCAATGTTCCCACAATCTACGAAGTTAAACGTGGCAGTAAAATCTACAAAGTTGTCGTCGGTTATGTTAGCCCGTATACGAGTCCATTACAACGCAAAGAACTGCATTTAAAAACTGATCATGAAAATGATCTCATGAAAAAACAACTCATTGAACAACAAGATAAACAACGTGCTAGTAAACCGCATTTATGGACGGGTCTATCCGATCAATCGGCATCGAAATAAACACGAACATGTCTTCCAATATTCTTTTTTTGTGATTTCTCTTTTTCTTTTTCGGTGAGCTTATCGTTTGCAAAGAACTTATATATTTCGTTTTTTTTTCCTAATAATTTATTTTGAGATAAATTACAGATTTATTCAAACTATCGTACAGAAATGTTGAGAGAGAATCAGTTACTGATTGAAAGATCGATTGATTTATGTTAACAATGCCGTTTGTTCATCTGCATTTACACTTTCATCGACAATTAACTCATGTCGATTACCACCAACATTCGTTTTCCAAAGACTAATTGTCATTAGAATTGTTAAAACCGATACACCAATCGGTATAAATGTTAATATATATCGATAGTACAACGAACAAGTCACTGTTGTCAACAATGAACATGGATTAAATTGTTGAATAAGAGCAATGACTATTCCATTGGCAAGTTTATCTGTAAATGACATAATACCATAGACAAATGCACCACATTCTGTATTTAAACCGATTAAATCCGATGTTAACGAAAATGAACAAATATTCGTTGTTGATGTTCCAATACCTAACAAAACGCATGCTGATATCAATGCAATTTCAATGTATAATGGTTCTTTTATATCGTAAATAAACCAATATAAAATCGAACTGGCGACAATAAATATTAAACCTAAAATGATGGTCGATTTTCGACCTAAACGTTTGTTTATTGCACGCATAGGAAATGATGCTATTAAACCACTTATAAACGATGATAGAGGAGCAATTGCAACAAAAACACGATTGATTTTCGATATTGTCTCGAGAATATACAAAGATAAAAATGCCTATTTAACCGAACAAAAGATCTAGGAAAAAAAAACATATTTCAAGATTTACTTGAGTAACATTAAGAATAACTCGGGTACACATCCAAATAAATGCACATTGATAGAATTCTTTTTCTTTCAAAAATGTTTTCCACGTCATACGTTTTAATTTACCACTGGTTGTCACTGATAATTGCATTCGACGTTCAGTTTCTTCGGCTGGTTGTTCGGACTCTTTTAAGCCAACATGAAATATAATCATACATACTAAACCAATACCAGCGACGATAAATGTCAATGTTCGAAATATATGTGCATCATCGGGCGTTATATCCGTTTCTGATGTTCGATTTGTTGAATTAAAATATAAGAGAAAACTCGCGACTAAATAAATAAATATATTCGAAATCACAGTCCATGCATAACGATAGGAATTGAGTGCCACACGTTCACCATCTTTATGCGTCAATTCATTAATCATTGCTCTAGAAAGCAATTGTGTTTTTTTGTTCGCCATTCGAATCATTCATTTTTTGTCAAAAAAAAACTTACAAATGAGTAATTTGTGAACATGACCAACCGAATTGAAAAATAATTATAAACATTGTATAGTAAATAAATCGTGCCCAAAGATCACTTGTTTGACATTGAATGCATAGATTAAAACAAAATGGAAACGAGAAAAACACGCAAATAACACCGACGAGATGCCAAGATTTTCGTCGACCATAATGAAAAAAACCGGTTCGTGTTCGATCCGATTCAAAGCCGACAAATGTCGTCGAAATCGCATCGGCTACTTGACCAATTAATAGTAAATAACCGGCAGATGCATTTGAGAAAGTCACAACACGATGGTAGAAAACAAGTAGATAGGAAAACCACATCGATGCACTAAGATCATTGAGAACATGCCCGACACTGTACGCAAATTTCGAACATTTCGAAACAACGTCGGGTTCAGACACAGGCACAGGCATCAAGCACGAAATCTACAAATAAACTTTGATATATAACCTTGTAACTTCTCTTCTATTTCGAAAGATAAGATAGCAACAACTGTTTCGTCGTAGGAAGAAAAAAAGTCGTTATTTGATAATTGATTAAATTGAAATAGAGACAAACATTATATATTTATATTTATATATATCTATATATATTCTCTTTTTAAAAAAAATTCATCATTCTGAATGTTTTCTCTTTCACAAACGAAAAAAGCGAATCAACACACACATGAAAGTATCGAAATAAAATGATAACATGGTTACCGGTTGAGTTTTTTGTTTCTCTCTCAAATAAAAAAAAAAGATAACGATAAGATGTATATTGGTAAATAAAAAAAAGAAGAAGAAGAAGAATATGAATTAATTATATCAGTGAGTAGTGTACGTACACAATACACCAATAAATAAATAAATCAAAAATCTATTGCAAGAAAAGAAAAGAAAATCTATCACAGAAAGAACAAAAGGAAGAAATTGTGAATCTCAAGAATTATTTTTGATTTAATTAAGTATCTGTTAATGGCGGTGGAATAATTTGATTTTGTTTGCCTGGTGTTCCCGATGTAACCGATGATGTTAAATAACCAGCTATCTGTGGTCCAGCTGCACCACCAGTAATCGCTTGCATATGATTGGGCGCTTGAATGAATAGATCATGTCGTTGATCTTTATAATCATTCCAAACGGATGATGCTTGAAGAAGACGTAAGACTTGTTCGCCGTAGACTAATGATTCGCCCATTAGTTTACATGAATCGACAAGATGTGCTTTGCATGAGCCGGGCTTGTCAACATCGGATAGTGGTTGATCGAGTAAGGTGAGAATATGTTCGATGAGTTGACAGCTTAATGCTTCTTTCGTGAATTCATCCGGTGTGCCCGGTGCAGGCGTTCGAAATAGATCATGTAAACTTTCGGAAATCAATCCGAGTTGATCTTTTCGTGACAACATCGCTTGTTTAAGTCCGGGAATGATTTGTGGACATTTGGTTGAAAATGTTTGCAAACAAATCTCTGATTTGCAAAGTGCAAAAACAACTTTAACTGCCGATGCAACAATTGCCGTATTTGATTTACATTCTAACGCTTGAACAATCGATGGTAGAAAGCCAATCGATGGTAAATGTTCGCAGAGTGTTGGTTGAGCATGAAGTAATTGAATTAAACATTGAGTTAACATTTCGAATTCATCGGTATGTGTAATAAGCAATTGTTCAGGTTGTTTCGTGTATGTTGTCCATCGACTGAGTAATTCAGTTAAGAATTCTTTTGGTTTTCGAACTACCCAACCTGGATTAGCAATTAACAAACGAATGTAAACACCGGCTACAATCAATTCCGATTGTCGAATTCGTTGTGTTTCATCATCATCGCCTAGTAATTGATAGGAATCATCGATTAACCATTTGATTTCTGTTGGTGATACACGTTGTCGACCATAGAATTCATTCAATTGTTTACCAATACGTTCGCATGTCATTTCACGTGTATGATCATTCCAGATTAGCTCAGGATTTTCATGTGTTGTCTCAAATAATTGTATCGATCTTTCAGTTGAATCACGCATGGCATCGACAACTAAATTCGGTAGATATTTAATCAATTGCAAACGTATACGTGGTCCATGTAAACGATCGTTCATTAATTTAGCAAGAACATTCGCTGAATATTCTCTTAAATTCGAATTTTGACCATTAACAAATATATCCAATAGATAAAGTAAACCACCACTATCAACGAGATCTTTAACAATTTTGCCGTTCGATGAAAGTGCATTGAGAATTTCTAGAGTTGTCTCTTGATTAGCTGCTGATGAACGAAGTACAATCAATAAATAAACAATAACATTCGATTGTGAAATATCATTAACACAATCGTTTGAACCGCTCAAATGAAGAATTAATTCAAGTGCATTCTGTCGTAATCGAGGAACATTTTCCATACGTAGAATTGAAAATAATAATTTAAAATGTCCAACACAAAGTGTTTCAATACCATGATGATTTCGAATGACATTTTTCAATGCTTCTAAAGCTTGACAAATAAATTCTTGTTTTTCTTGATGAATATTTTCTGTTGATTTTGTTGTTTCATTATTTTGTTCAGTTTTTTGAAATTCCATTGCCATCAATGTATTTATATATTGTGCACTTGAACCAAGAAAATCAAGTAGATCAAGACAGAATTTCTTCGGATCACCCAATGGTGTTGACGATTGAAGATTATAGATTCGAACGAAGATTTCACCAATAATGAGTTCATTTCGATGTGCTGAATAACGAAAATCTGTTGGCAAACCGAATTTATCAACATCTAATTTATAATCATTTCGAACAAGATATTCGCGTTGTTCATCGAGATGATCGATTAATTCCTGTCGGCATGAATTATCCCAAATGAGATACGGTTGTTCTTGATTAGAATTCAATAATTTCAAAACACTTCGTTCAGGTAATTGTGTAACAATATATGGCGTTAAAAATGTTTGTGCTGCAATGGTTGCCGAATGATTATCTTTAATCAACGAGGCCAATGTTTGTAGATAATCGAATGCTAATTGATTGTCAACATATTGTTTATTACTGGCATCAGCTATGCCACTTTCATCTAATGTATAATCGTAATTGAACAAACCACGACATACATAAACAAAGAGACCATGTCGATGTAAAAGATCTCGAAGACGTGTATCGGCATCGCAAAGAGATCGAGCAGCTTCACAAACGCATGTACATAATTGTTTCAAATGTGTATAATTCAAACAATGACAAAGTTCTTTGAGAACACATTGAAGTTTATCAGGATCAACGAATAGATCTCGAGATTTTTCAAATCGACCTGCAACACTATAGCACAATGCCGAATATTGACAAACGGCAACGACAAAATCATTTGGTTTCGATGATTTCGTAAGAACAGATGAACAACGTTGAAAAACTTGCGTGAGAATTTCAAGACCATTTTCACGTCGTAGTTCTTCGCTATTCAATTGTGTACAATCCAATGTATAGTAAAGTAGTTCGATAGCAATTGGCAAGAGAGCCGTTGGTTTTGTTGTATTGCCTGTTGAAAATAATTGATCATTTTTAGCTTCATTTTCAAGAATTCGAATTAATAACGGATAACCAGCGTATTTATATTCGGCAAGAAGTGTCTTATAACGACGATAGAGAATCGTTTGAGCTTTAAGTAAAAGATAGACATTGAATTCGCTTGGACCACTTTGAATTTTCGATGCAGCACAAAGAAATTCGTACGCTTTATTGACACGTTCGAACATATCTCGTCCATTAGGATTTTTATCTGGATGATATTTATTTGCCAAACGAAAGTAAGCCTTTCGAATCGTTGACTCATTAATTGGACCATTCGATGTCGATGAATCATTTTCATCTTTTGCATCTAAACCAAGAACTTGATAGGCTTCCCCAACGCTCATATCACTGCCCTTCTTTTCTAATTCAGCTTTCCACATATTCAAACAATCTTTAAGTAAAGCAATCGGTTCACGTATGGGCCATTCAGGAAATTTCTCTTCATCGCATAAATGTCGAAGATAATATGTATTACAAAATAATTCTTCTTCCAATTGAGGATAACTTATAATTGGTATCGTACAATAAGAATAAATAGCCGATATATTTGACATTAAACGTGGTGAATAATCGGCAATATGTAGAGCTATTTTTTCGATCATCAATCGACGCATTTCATTCGACCAAATGGTTTCCGGTTGATCGAATTCACCGAGAAACATTTGTGCAAATTTTTCAGCACCATGATTTTCTAAATAACAAATCATGGCTTCAGGCAAAATATGTCCGAGGATTGAACGTCCATAGATATCTTTTTTATCTTTTGCTTGTTGTTCTTCGGAACGGAAAGCTTGTGCTAAATGTGTGTACTTCAAAAAATGTCCTATTGGTAAAATATTCGAGCCTGTATACATAAGAATAAAATAGAAAACACCTGTTGTATAAAATTGTGATAGAAGTGGGTTATCTTGAACAAGTGCATTGAGAAGTTTAACAAGTTTTTCAACTAAAGTCGGATCGAATGTTAATAATAATTGAACTAAATGTGGGAGACATGTCGGATCATTTAATGCACGTTTTATCTTTGGAAATGGACGAATAATTGCGCCTGTAACGGGATCACGCGATGGAAAAAGTGCACACATTGCATTTAAAATATCGAGAATAGTCGATGCAAGTTCACTATCATTTAAAATTGCTTGACCAGTACCAAGTAATGTCCATTTCAATTGAGCTATACGATCCATTGTTTTCCAACCATCGAGACCTTGTGCCCAGAATTTTGTTTTCCCATCGAATAAACCTTCCTGATGAAATTCTTTTAATTCTTGAAAACTGAACGGTCCAAGTTTTTCTTTATCTTGTTTGCCATAGTACCATTCTTTTTCATTTTCTCTCGACATTGTTGTCGATGATTCTAAAACATTCGATGCTAATGGTACTTGAGCACGATTAATATGTAAATGTGCTAAACACATTAATTGTATAAGAATTTTAATTCCACCACAATCGATTATATCTCGAACATTTCGATGATTTGCAATTAATTTACTAATAAACATGAGTAAACGATCACGTTCGTATTTGTCTGTTGTTCGATCGAGCATCGTTATGATATATTTCGTGTCATTAAATGGACCGATGATTTCATAATGTCGTGCATAGACAATTGTCATTGCTTGTAAACACATGGATTTCATTGCTGCTTGTTTAGGATTAATCGGTTGTGAAAGAAGAAAACGATGATAGAGATCAGTGAAAAATTCCGGTGGATTATATGCATCCGTTGCTGCATCGACATTCGCTGTTAATTCACCCTGTTCAAGTAATAATCTCAAATAGACACTGCCGATTTTAATTTCATCATTTAAACATTGATAGAGTACTTCAAATTCTTGATGATTCCATGATATTAAATGACCATGACCAAGATCTTTATCGATATTAAAATTTCTTAGTTCATTTTCGATTGTTTCTTTTAATTCATCACGTGTTTTATTATTCCAAATTAATGTCGGTCGAGCATGATCGAAAACGAATTTTTGATAAAATAATTTCCAATTTTTCTCAGCTCGAATACGTTGTCGAGGTTTACGTAGAACAATGGGTTGTTGTTTTTCATTGTTCGAATTCGATGAATGATCGGCAAAATATTTATTATTCTGTTTCAATTTCAAACTCCAATGTTGAAAAGCATTTTGAACATGTTGTTCAAGAACTTTAACTTGCGTTTGATTACGTATTTTATTTGCCGTATTTATAATCGATGTCGATATCGTATTCGATTTACTTGTTTGTGCATGTTGTTCAGTTGCAAGACGAAGTGTATCTCGACCTAATAGTGCAGCTTCATCGAAATCTTTCGCTGGTTCTTCATCGGAATCTAAATACGCAATTAAACCTATAGGAAATATTCGTTTTAATAAGCCATAGGTCGTCGGATGGCCCGTTGCCCAAAGTGCTAATAATTGTTGACTGAGATATTTCAATGGTAATAATCTCGTATCACTCGATGGAGTAAACAATGCTCGTAAGAGATGAACAGGTAGTGCACCTTCGCTCAATGATAAATCTTGCATATGTGCAGCTATATCCGATGAGCCTTCTTCAATAATCGCTTTCATAATCGAACCTGCACCTTTAACAATGGTAAATGATGAATGTTGAAATAATTTGAAAAAGATTCGACCATTCGTTGAAACTAATTCTAAAAGTGTATCGAAATGTTGTCCATCGGTTGTTTCAGAAAAAGGCGGACAAAGTGTATAGGTTAGAAAGTCTAAGAATGCCGAAATAATCAATGAGCCCGTATTTTGTTTGACATGTTTCAAGAATATATCGAGAAGACCTTCGAGAAATTTCTTCGATGATAATATACTCGATTTATTCAATTGTTCTTGTCGTAAATCATAGTCTAAATGCATGGGTTGAAGAAGAGTATTTAACATTTCGAGTGCAGCATAGGTCACTTGATCGTCATTCAATTTAAATGATCGAACAATTTTCGTGCCAATACGTTCACGAAATTTCGGCAGTTGAGTAAATGCTTGAAAGCCAGCTTTCGATGCTAATAAACGACGTAATGCTAAGAATTGATCTTCGATTAATTCATGATCAACATTGGTATTTGTTGTATCATGATCGAGTACAGCATTCAACGCTGAATAGATAAGTTTCTCTTTATTTTCAGCAAATAAACGATCGGCTGTTACTGCATTAATCAAACCACTGTACGGTACATTGGCATTGAATCGTTTGAGAATTTCATTGAATGAAACATCTGCTTGTGAAACAGTCGAATTCGCACCGCCTTCAGCTGGCGTCGAAAGACGACCTGATGGTAATTGAACAAGAAATTTCAAATGTTGTACTTCAACTTCATCATCAACTAAATGTCCAAATGGGCCAAATCGTTTACCACGATCGGTTGCCTTCGTTTTAACACAACAATCATTATTTCCTGCCGATCGAACACTATCCAATAATGTTGCTAAGAGAATATCTCGTTCAGTCGATGTATATTTACATTTCGATCGTGTTGGATTATTTCTCATATATTCAATAGTAAATTCTTGTAACGAATCTTTATGTCGTACGAGTGCAAATATTTCATTCAATGGTTTCAATGTACATATATGATACGTTGCTGGATCACGTTCAATAAGACATGTTTCAGTTAGACAAAGTAATCGACGAACACTATCCGTATGTCGTGATGAATGTTTGTAAACAACAAATTCAGCGAATGATGTTAAATGTTCATCGGATGAATATTGTGAACCGAAACGATTTTCTTGATAATCATTTAATGTCAATGGTTTCTCACTCAAACGTATTTGTACGCCAAGATTCGTTTGAGCTGAATTGATAATTGTTTGAAATAATGATTGACAATCAGCCGAAACAAATGCATGCAAACGTCCAAAGGATTTCTCTTGTATAATTAAACCACGAGCAACAGTTTCGCCTTCGCTTACTAATGGTATGATTTGTTCGATATCTTTATAATCGTACGAGCAAAGATATCGATTTGTATTTGCATCTATTTGATCGATACAATAGTTTTGAATGCGAAGAAGAACGGGCACACGTTGTGTCGACCAATGAATTTTCGTTGCTTGAAGAACTTTTGGTTGAGGTGCTTTTTGTGCATCACTGAATAGAGTCTGAAATCGTAATGCATCAGTGATTATATCCGAACGATATTCACTTGAAAAACGCATCGTATCTGTATTTCTTCCTTTTCGATAGGTTAACGTAAATTCAGCGACGGGCGCTGAATTTCCTATTGAGGGTTGAGTTTTTTCCGATGATTTCGATAATGTTAACGAAACAACTTTATCGTATGGCCACGAATTTGTTACTCCAAGTGTTGACGGTTCATATGTTGTGATGCCATGTGAACCAATGGAAAATATACGTTTGTATTTTCCACGCCATGAATGTTTAGTTACATGATAACAAGTTAAATCACGATTTTCTGGAATATTACTTGTCATTTTTAATCTACAAAAGTAAGTCGAAATGTAAAAACAAGTTTCGTTCTTCAAGAACAAAAGAAAAACGAAGCGAAAATTTTAAAAACTCGAAGCCAACAAAACATATACACAAACAAAAGATAAGAAGAATAATCGATGTACAAACACTCCTACAGATCTAAATGATAAGACTCGAGAACGATGTGCGTATGTGTGCGTGTGTGTAAGATGATCAGACTATACTCAGCATTCGTGTAACTAGTTTAACCAATGAATAGCTCAATCATAGAGGTCAGCAAAATATATCACGACGAGTAGTTGTTTTTTTTCTATTTCAAGTAACACATATATTTTCTTTAATAATAACTAATTAAATGATACATATGGATTTGTATATACAGAATGAGAAGAAAGAAGAAAAAAAATAAGTTGACTAAGAACGAAAAAAGAAAAAAAAATAGTAAAAGAACTAAAGAAGATTATTGTTTTCATCGTAGTGCAAACGAGACGGTTTGTATGTGGAGAAATATTCGTGTTTAAGAGCATGTCGAGCTGCTAAACGAATCGCTGGATCAAAAGTTAATAATTTCTAAATGAAGCCGAAGAAAAACGAAATTATATTTTCATTTTCAACCGTCAAATCTACTTTGAGTAAATCATAGGCAGTTTCATCATTGTCCATGATTTGTTTTAATTGTGTTATTTGCATTTTAAATTTCGGAAATGACGATTTAAATTGAGGCAAGAAAAATATATTGGGCCAATCTTCTTCCGTCGGCGTACCTAATACTCTATTTAATAGATTGCATGCAGAAGCGTGTATGTGTGTGTGGTTTTTTCTATTTTTATTACTTAAAAATTTGAAAGATTTGATCGATTTCGGAATCACCATGAAACAAAGGCCAACCTTGATACATTTCACCGAGTATACAACCTAACGACCATGTATCGACTAAATACGACAAGTATTTAAAACAGAAACGAAGATATCAACAAACCAGGAGTGCCGTAAGACAACGATCCGAGAAGAATCTCAGGTGCTCGATACCATAATGTCACAATTTCATGTGTATAAACTTTCATCGGAATAGTAAACGTTCGAGCAAGACCTAAAGAATAAATTTCAATACATGATGCTTTTCGATTTTTCTTTTATTCTCACCAAAATCACATAATTTCACTTGTCCTTTTTGATTGACAAGTATATTATGTGGTTTAATATCTCGATGAATAATTCGATGTTTATGACAATAAAAAATCCCATCAATTAATTGATACATAAAATGCTAGAATATAGAAATTTTAATCGAAAAGAGAAAAAAGTCATTCTCTCTCTTTCTCTACTTGAATCATTCGTCGATCTAATGGTCGATGTTTATCTAAATAACGTTTGAGATCTTCATCCATATATTCAAGTAGAAAATAACAACGTTCATCAGTCAAAAAAATCTCTTCTAATTGAATAATATTCGGATGATTTAGCTGTTTAAGTATGGCTGCTTCACGCATAGCTGTTGCCGGAATGCCATTAGCGTCGTGTTCATCACGGATCTGTTTCAGTGCATAGATTTGACCGGTTAATCGATGACGAACACGAAAAACATCACCATAGGTTCCTGAGAAAAATTTCGTTGTTAAGTTTTTTTTGTTTGTTTCGAAAACAATGTCATTCAAACCTCCACCAAGTTTTCCTAAACGTTGAAAATCACTTTCATGCGGTTGTAAATAATTTTCTAATTCATGCCAAGAACAATTGATTAAACTCGAAGAACGCATTCGTTTTCTTATTGGATATCTACGAATAAGAATATATTGAATGAGAATCGACCGATTTTACATGTTCTTATATACCTAGTCGACGTTCTAAATGTGATTTTCTCTTTTTTCTTTCTTCTTTCTTTTTCTAGACTAAATAAACAAATCGAACGAATTCGATAGGTTTGATTGACTTCGAGACACGTACTACGATGACGAGATAAAGTAAAAGATCGATTAGACATCAAACGAAATTTGAAATATGGGAAAAAGAAATAATGCATTATGTCAATAAGAATTATGTTTTGTCTGTCTAGACAACAAATTGGATTATCCATTGTGTTGATAATTTCTTTATTTATTTTTCAAAGATTTGTGTTTCTTTGTCTTTGTAAATATAAAAACAAGAAAGAGAAAGAAAGAAAGAAAAAACACAGGAATTTGATGACCGAATATTGTGTGAGAGAGAGATAGATATATACATGACACTTAAATATATTCTCATCGTATTATCGGATTAGAAAATAAAAAAAAAGACGACAAGGGATTAATTGTAGGATAGGACAAAAAAGAAACAAAAGACAAAATGTATGTCGACTATTACATGCTAATCAATAAATGTCCATATTTCAATACTTGCAATAAGAAAATCTTCGTTGGTTGTTAATGGATCATTGTTATATGTTTTACTAGCCGAAGTACGACCATGATATAGATCACTATCCACCCACAAACCATATGTTCCTCTAGAAGAATATTTTTAATTTCAAAAAAACATATCATTAAGTGCTAATTTCTCACTCTCCACATCCGAATCCAAGACCATGCACATCACCTTTGACAAAAAATTCATTAGCACCTGACCAATTAAACACCTACGAAAAAAAACCACAGTAATAATAATCATCATCATCATCATGTTTAATTCTCTCGTGGAATCACTATAGAATTTGAGTATAATCTACTATTTACAAGGAGCAACCTGACCGACAAAAAAAAACACTGAACGGAAAATGGTTATGTCGACAATACTAATTAGTTTGAAAGACATGATCTCAATGGGTATCAAGATTTGATTCTTACGCGAAATTCAGGGTAATATGTAAATAAAAATGATTCACCGTTGCCATAGAAGCTTTCACGTATTACTAATTGATTTGAAACAAATGCACCGAACATCTAAAAATAAATATGTGCATACAAATATAGTTTCAATGTAGTTTTGAAATACATTTTGATCAACATCTTTGACGATAATTAATGAGGCTAGATCATGATCAATTTCGAAACATCGACGATACAATTGATTTAAACTAAATCCGTGTACTTCAGTACTGAACGTTAAATACCATTTGAGACCATGAAATCGAAAAGGTAGTTCTAATGAAATCTTTGAACGAAAGAAAATGATTTATTTTCGTAATGAATATTGAAGAAAAAGAAAATATTTTTGTTTCTACTTGTTTAGATTGTTCTTCATTGATGAGAAGTGATGGTTGAAGTAGTGTTGGCGCTGGTAGACCTTCATCATACGGATGTGTACCTTCATGTGTTGAATCAATACGCCGATAGATTTCGTCGACATTGATGATCTAAAGAGAAACATAAAATAATCAATTCTCTTCGAAAAAAAAATTTAAAAAAAAAATAACAAGAAGAAGTTGAATTTTCTAAATGTACCCCTGTAGCCGAATTTCGTCGATCGGATGCGATATTAAAATCTGCAAGATGATCAGTGAATGATGTTGCTAGAAAACTTCGTGCTCGTTGACGAAAATTAGTTAGATGTTGTTGAGGATGATGACGATGCTGATGATGATTTATATGTTCGAATAGATTTTTCTTTGAGTCTGATAAACGTGTCGCGATTGAATGAAGTGTAAAACGACGTGTACGTGTCACAGGTGGTGGCGGTCGTTCTAGTGAATGATGTTCGTTCGATGAACATGATGAATCTGTCGAAACAGTCGATAGAGTACGTATCATCCTTCAAACAATCCGTGCGATACTTAAAAGACTATGCTGACTATCATATAAAACAAGTCTATTTTAGTATTTCTCTTTGTCTCTCTCTTTTTCTTCTTCTTCTCTTGTGATTTTTTCTTTCTAGTTTCTCTTATTCTCTCGTTGTTTTATTTTCATACTCGTGCTTCTACCAATCCTCTTGTAGTTGCATGTATCCTATTCTTTATTCTTTTTTTCTCATCTTTCACAGATACATAATCACATTGAAGAGAAGAGAGAGAAACATCACGATCATCATTATTATTATTACTATGATATCATGAAATCCAGAATTTTACATTCGAATTCAACAGACGTTAATTTTGTTGATATTTACTATTCTCTTTTTGAATGATACTTCGATAAAGAAAAAGCTCGAATGATGAAAATTCAATTAAGATAACTCAATTACTAACTATGATTTTCTTTTCTTTGCCTTGTCAAGGTTATATTACTATATTTCACACTTTCAAACAGAACTGATACATGTTTTCGAATATTTTATCTTTGTTTCGGTCATAATCCGAGACAAAAACATGATTAATTCAGTGAAAGATTAAATCATGGCAGACCGTTCTTTTTGCGTCAGATGAAAATCAAAATGCAAAAGATCTATTTCTAAATATCAAAATCAATGTCGTCGTTTCAAATCTTACCTCCCACTCTTTGAGTAATGTGCTTTGTTGTTTTAGATAATGAGGTTGTTTTTGTTTCGATGATTTCTTATTCGAATATTTTTCCAATAGATCAGGATCTTCGTTTCCTAGGAGAACAAAACCTTTGCTCGATGTTGGATTACGTTGACGGATTTTCGTCAATTCATCGGCATCATCAATCAACGGATCAAATTCACGTTCAGGTGTCCAACGAAGAAAAAATGAATACAAATGATCAGTTCTAAATGAAATTCATTCGAGAATAACAAAAAAGAGGCAAAGACGTTATTTCGTACTTTTCTTTAGGTACTTCGAACCAATATTCACGTTCGAGTTGTTTTACTCCGTAAACACTATCTTTATATTTTTCACTCAATTGTTGATATAGTCTTGAATTTAGTGATGGAATGTCATGATTGTAGACGGTTGTTTTTATACAAAGATAATTGGGCACTTCAATAGAATGTGGAGTAAAATAAGTCTGATGTTGTTGATATAATAATTCTTGAAAGAAGAAGAAGAACATAGTCAAGATTTGTCTGTTTTTTTACGTACTATCGATTTCAGTAAATCTTTTATTGAATTGATCTATTGGCACGCAATTTTCCAAATGACATCCTTCTGGAAAAAATAAAAGAAACAATAGAACCTAGCGAACTTATCGGAAATGAGATTTCTGTTTTGTTCTTCTCGTTTAGCTAAGAAAAATCATATGTCGAGCAGCTGAAAAACATACTCTTTATTTGAACTGCACGTTTAAATCGTGTCCAATCGAAGACATAGGAAAGCTCTTTGTTTGTTTTTTATCGTAAAATTATAAATTACAAACAAATCAACGTCTTAACTTACGCGATGGGACTTGATTGTAAGTTGTCTTCTCATGATGAGTTTCATCATCAAGTAAAATTCCGATCGAATGTCGATATTCATCCAATGGTTGAAATGCATTTTCGATGTTATCATCATCGTCCTCGTCTAGTGATGGTAATGCTGATTGTTCATCGAGAATATTCTTCGACAATCGACGTTGAAGACTCGATGCTGCATCGAAAAGTTTAAAAGTATCAGTCGGAGGACTTAGTTCAGTCACGATCTTGTCTAATAGATTTGTCATTAACTCATGAATCTGTTCAGAATCGGATTTTAACGGTTGATTGAACTGATTTTGTTGGGATTGTCGAACACTGGTTGAATGGTAGTTCTTACGTTTTTCTTCGTCACTGAAAGAAGAAGACAACAAAATATTGAAGAAAACAAGAACGATTTGGTCTCCTACCGAGCTGTGGCTTCGTGTTCGAACATAGCAAAATCTTCGTATAAAGCAATGCCAGCAAGATATTGCATTCTATTTAAAACGAAGACATTCAAAATCAGTGAAACATAATTCGAGTTAACAAACTGCATGATCAATCCGTATCTATCGATTCCGTGTTCTTTAACCAATGGATCGAGTACATCGGGATCGAACATCACTGCATTAGGCGTAATTAACAATGTTCCTGAAACATTTTGCTAGAATTAAAAGATATCACATTTTTCTTTAGACAAAAGAAAAAAAATCTTACACGATCATCAGTCATCAATCGTACATTAAGTTTAATAAAACGTTGTATATGTTCTTCGTCTACTTGGTGATGATTTTCATTAGATGTTGAGGTTTCTTGTATGACTTCGGTTTGTTTTGTATTGTTGTTGTTGTTTTCTTGTTGCACCGTTGGATGTGCTTCGATTGTTTGTGGTTTACTTGTTGACTCACTTGGATCACTGTGCAATCGATGAGCACGACCAGGTCGAGCGACTAGTTGTCGTGTCATTGACCAAACCATTGGACCAACATCGTGTTGTATTTGAGACGAAGAAGTCGATGAAGGAAGTGGCAATGAAGCTGTCTTCTCATCGGATAAACGTCGATCAGACAGCAATACAAATGCTTCACCTTCATGAGGCTTCGCGACGTTTGCCGGAGATTTAACTGCTTCTGTTGATTCTTGGATTGATGGTTCTTCATATGGACGATCTTCTGGCACATATAAAACCTTATATAAAGAATAAAAATAAAATCGAGATAGCTTTTTGTTTCTTCACTATTCTTCAACGAAAAACGAACTTGTCCAGGAAAAAGCATACGACTATTAAGTTTATTCATGTGAAGTAACTCAGATGGTGTCGAATTAAACCGAAGTGCAATTTTTTCTATTGTATCACGATCTTCTACCTGAAAACATAAAATCTATGACTTTAAAAAGAAGTCATTTCGACTTTTTTACTGTATAAGGACTTGTTCCTTTCGGTTGACTTATTGTTAGCGTCCGTTTCATTTTTCCACCTACAATTTAACATTCGTTTTCTTTTTCACTCATCGAATTTAATTACTTGGATGTATTGTATATGTTTGTAAGATATTGTGTATTTCAGCAGTTGCGTTTCTGTTTATCATCGATTGCACACCGAGATAACTTTCGTTTGTTGTCATTCGAAAAACATGTGATGTGATTATTTAAACTAGATAGATTGTATGCCGTATCAAATATATATGTGTGGACGTAAGAGAAAACGAGAAAACGATTAATAAATAGTCCTCGGAGTTCTCTGAAAGGAAGAGAATGAATGATAATTCAACGATTTTTTTCTATGATGTCAAATAATCAATGAAATATCTCTTGAGAATGAAGAAGAAGCAAAGATCTACAATCGTGACATACATTCATGTTTTGTCTTGTGCCAGTACGTTCTTTTCTTTTTCATTTCTTTTTAGAAACAAACCCTAGAGAAGAACAAATCTGACAATCATGTCTTTCTTTTTCGTTTGTCTTCTTTCCTTCTTTTTTTTAATAAAAAAAGGAGTGTGCGAATATTATCTACCTATGTGCGCAAAGTAGATATCAACAAACGAAAGTAATAATTAGATTTGATAAGAAAAAAAAACGAAATGTCGCTAACTACTTGTGCCATCATCAATAGTTATACTAGTTGTTTAAAAAGAAACCAATAAAAATACAACGGGATTGACTGAGATTCTCGATTGGTTGAGGCATGTGCGAACTAACTGAGGTTTTAGAGTGCAAAATTACATTTACTTTATGCGCATTTAGAAGTTGAACAATGTTAGCACGATTTCTTTCATCTACTCAACGATCTTTTGTCTCAACAACAACAACAATAACTCGTTTGTTGAATACAAGTGTAGTTCGACAAAGCGATGGTGATCATACGCGATCGAAAGCTAAAGATAAAGCATCGGATGATTTAAAATCTGGCCGAGAAAAACGTTGGTTGGATACGGTGGCTACGGACAGTGGTAAGACAGCAAGTGAGAAAGAGAGCGAATCTGTTCTTTGATTTTGTAATCTAGAAGCGGCAGTTAAAGGTGATAAGCAACATGCTGCGAAACAAGGTGATTTTAAAAAAGATATGACTGATCTTCAACGAGATACAATTGATGCCATTCGAGAAAAAGAACTGAAAGGTTATCTGTCGAACAATGATGTTGGCCGACGTGCAGGAAGTGACAGTAGTCAAAAGAAAAATTAAATGTGTTTTTTTCTTCTCTTTTTTTGTATAAATATTTAATTCAGCAGATATTTTCTTATTCTCGCCAAATAGATTTAATTTGTGTAATTTTTATTTTTTGTAAATAAAAAGAACGAAGAAATGACTAATGAATACGAGAATGTTTATCTAGTATCCATCTCAGCTGATTAGGAATAAACATACAAAGGCGCGTTCAATGTTTGTCAGCAGTCTTTTCTATCTTCAATTCTTGACTGGGAATTTGATTCTTGGTGAAATCATTTCACTTTCGTCTGTACTCAATACATCATTGATATTCAATACTGAAATACTCGATAATCACCAATGGGAAGTTATTTTTTGGTTCAAAGGTAAAACGAACGATCAATTATTGATCGATACATCTCGTATAAATTCACGTTATGGCGTAATCAATCGAACGAAACTCTATATCAAACAAACATTACTCGGTGATGAAGGATATTATACTCTGAAAATTCAAACAAAAACCAAATCTTTCAAAGAATACTTCTATCATGTAATTCTCTTCTCTCCAAATCTTTCTCTCGCGATTTCTCCATCACGAATTCATTATCATTCCGATGAAAAAATCAATTTGACTTGTTCACTAATCTTTTTCGCCGATCGGTCGTATATCGAGCAGGTTCGTTCGAAATTCTTCTCCATTTGGTATATGATCATCTACAATAATGATCCTGATGATCAACAATTACATTTCAATTCATCGAATTTATTCATCTACACAAATTATCTTCTCAACTATGAACTCAATCGTAACGATCACAATCAAACAGTAACATGTACATTGATCGAACAAAGATTCCAACAGCAAATTCTTTGGCATCATATTCAATTAGAAAAACGATTATCAATTGAATACAAAGCTTATCTAGTTGGAAATTATTATTTTATTCGTTCATTTAATAGTTATTCAACGATTGAAATTAATTGTGAAGAATTCGATGGTAATCCTCGACCGATCTATTCATTAATTTGGTCATTAAATAGACAACATCGAATTCTTTTAAATCGAACATCATACGGACGGTATGTTCTTGTCGATACAACTTGGCAAAATCGAGGTAAATACTTCATTCTCAATCAATACGATTCATATTTGTTTTTCGTATTCCAAGGAAATTATACATGTTTAGCTGAGAATTATCTCAATGCACATCGTCCTGTTCATCAATCATTTCGTTTGAATATTTGGTTACCTACTCATTCATCGAAAAATCCTTCATCTCAACGACTAATCTCACCATTAAATCGCAATTCATCGTCTATTCTCATTCTATTCGTTGTTATTTTTCTGTTTGCTTGTTTATCATGTATTCTATCATTCTATTATTTTTGCTTACAAATAAAAGCCAATTAAGAAAATTGTCTCTGTGTCGTGAAAATACGTAATAGTCGAAATATATTCTATAGAAAAAAAAGTAAACACAGGTGTTTTAATTGTTCAAGTAGGATTGTTTGTTTCACTAGCAGCATTCAATGCTTTTTGTGCTTTGTAACGTTGTGTACGTTGATAATCGAAATAGATCAATGTTGTTGATGTAACACATAGAATAATAGCTAATTTCGATTTCCAAAGTTCGTACCAAATTGAACGTGCTCGATAGGGATGTGCAGCAGCACCGATTAGAGGTGATTCACGTGGAGACGGAAGATTCGGTGGTCGAATTTGATATTCGAGTGGTAATGAAGGATTGACCGACGTTTTTGGCGTCGTAGGAGTTACTGATGATGATGTGCCATCGGCCATTCTAGCGAATTTTGTTGCAAATGATTGAATAAGCTCATGCAATGATTTCTTCGTCTCATTTCTGATTGGTAAATAAATTCAAATTCAATTGAAATATTGAAAATTATTTTTTATTACAGAAAATCATATTCAATTTACAATAAAAAATTTCTTTTCTTCATCGATTTGATTTCTATTGGTTGATTTTTTATCCAATAAATACCGACATGCGTCCAACTTGCCATGTGTCTAATCAACCTTCAAGATAGCTCGAACATTTTTTTTCCTGTTACTCGTCTCTTTTTTTTCCTCATTCAATTTGTTATCATGGGACTTTGCCGATGTCCACAACGTAAAGTATCCACGCTGTTCTGTTTTAAACATCATGTCAATGTTTGTGAATCGTGTCTTGTTACTGATCATTCGCAATGTATCGTTCGTTCGTATGTATCATGGTTACAGGACAATGATTACAATCCCAATTGTTCACTTTGTCAACGTTCATTGACTGAAACAGGTCAAGAAACATTACGTTTAGTTTGCTACGATCTTTTTCATTGGTCATGTCTCGATGAATATTTCCGATCGTTCCCATCGAATACAGCGCCCGATGGTTACACATGTCCAACATGTCATACGAGTGTTTTTCCACCGACAAATCTTGTTTCACCTGTTGCCGATCAAGTACGACAGAAACTTTCGACAACTAGTTGGGCAACACGTCTGCCAATATCATCCAATGATACGAATCATCAAACGTCAACTCCAATTATTCATCAAGAAAAACAACAAACTTTAGTTGAAACAGAGAAAAACGGTTATGTTATTGTTAATCCAACAGCAAATTCAAATAGTAATCTAACAACAAGTGGCCTTTCGCATCATCCACATCGTGCTATCGATATGACACAAGGTTCGACAACGTATACGAACAAAGTAGACTGTTAATAAATACGAAAACAATTAAAACTATTCATTGTTTTTGTTTATATGTATAGTTGCAAGAAGCCGATCCTGATGATGAAGATAAATACAAACGTCGTAGTGTTTTAACTTGGTTTGCACGTTGGTTACGTTCTCGTCAATCGACAAATCGAAAAGGATCATCGAATCGTTCACAAATATCTCGAACACGTTATACAATTTACATGATCTGTGTGATATTCTTTGTTTTTATAACTCTTCTGACTGTTCTCTATCATTTAACACGTGGCGGTAACGATGATCCACAATTCAATCCATTGAATAATCCGTTCGTTCGTGTTGCCGGTCGATTTTTAAATAAATCTCCGCAAGAACAACCAACATAAACGAACGCATACATTTTAATCTCTAATACCTATTTTATTTTTCATTTTACGTTCCAAATTTGCTTTTTCTTTTTCTTTTAAAGTGTATATTGATAATAGTGAAAAAACACAACACATACACACATAGTTTTTTTTTTGTTTGTTTTACTTTAAGAAAAAAGAACAGCAGCAGCAGCAACAAAAATTTTCAATAATCTATCTTCAGATGTCAAATTCCCATCCAACAAGTACGGCAACAGTACGTCCACATCCGACCCGACGTAAATGGTTCGTTGATTTTCAATTACGAAAAAACGAACGTTTGACCTACGTCAACAATGACGCCAATATCTCAACAACGAATAATTCAAATCTTGTGTTAACACCAATTGGTTATAGTGATCAACGTGTGTCAGATCTATTAACACAAGAAGATGACGAACGTTTATTAGCACGACGTTCATGGGATATTGCTTTACAACCTATTAAACAATTGCCTATGAATGTTATTCTTGCATGGATGGCTGGAAATTCATTTTCATTAATGTCAATTATGATTGTTGTCATGCTATTCATGAAACCAATACAAGTAACAGAAAAGAAAATATCGAAATTCGTTTTTGTTTTCTTCAAATGTTTATTTTCTTTTAGGCTATATTCTCACTTAGTTCGGCATTTTCATCTTTAGAACAAGAAGGTCTTGTTGGCAATATTTGGTTACATAAAATCATGTATTTTATTGGCAATCTCACACATCTCGCACTTGCTCTCTACAAATGTCAATCGATGGGATTATTACCAACGTATAATTCCGATTGGATTGCATTTGCTGATCAACAGAAATACATGGAAATGACACTTGGTGGCACGTCTTATATCTAATCTCATTTATTTCGAAACAAAAAAATAATACTACACAGATCTACCTTCACCTATCTAGTCGTTGTTTTGTATTTTCAATGTTTTGTATTTCAATATTTGCAATAAATCTTACGAATGAATCGACGATGAAACTTGTTGTGATTTTCTGTAAGCTAAATTTAAAAGATCTAAAACATATTGACTTTGATCGAAGAAATGAAATAATTTCGAATAATCATCGATAGCTTGAGTATATTCATGTTGTATCATCCAACAAGCACCACGAATAATATAAGCTAATTTATTCCATTGATTATAAGCAATCGCTTGTGTACAATCGATTATTGATTCGAACGATTTGTGATCGAGAAGTAGAACTGTTGCACGAGATGAGAGAATATCCGATTTCATCTTGTGATCATAATGTGAACAATGCAAAAGATTCGTGTAGATCGAATACGAGAGAGTATAGTTGCCTTCTTTAGCAGCCACTAACGCTAGCTCACGCTAAAACAAACAAATCGAAGATATATTTTTCTCAATAAATTTCGAACTTGTGTTTCATAACATTCGATATCATCGATTCCTTTCTGTGTCTCCGAATTTGATCGATCCGTAGATAATAATTGATTTTTCAAATACTTTTCCAATGTCATTTGTAATTCATCATCAACAGATAACGGCTGATCGTTTACATTTTCCGCTTCAACGAAAACCTTTTGTCGTCTTCGTCGTTCATCAATCGACGAATTCGATGATGAATCACAACAGAATCGTTTTCGATGTCGACTCGATGCTTGATTACAATTCGATGCTGCATTTAATTCCGACATAAACGAGTCCAACATTCGCATCGGTGGCGGTACAGGTACTTGTGCACCAAGATTGATACAATCGCCATCACCAACGCTTCGTTTTGATAATTTATTCGCTTCTGCTTTGTGCATGATTTCTGATATTTTCAACAGAGCATCGATCACATCTCTTTCCGTTGGTTTAGAACTGAATTCTTTCATAAGTCAAAAAAAAGACAAAGTATTTTCTATTTCAAGAATAAACATCAGCGCCAAATTTTATTCAATAAAAAAAACAAAATCTATTCATCGAAAAATAGAGCATCTTGACTGTAGACACATTGATTCATTGGACAGGAATAGTAGAAATACGATGGATCGTTTGAATATGTCGATTGATATTGAAAATACGATGTTGGATAAACAGGCGAATTGTTCGACACAGCTGTTTGATTTAATTTCTTCATTCGACGCTGAAGAAGAAAAAAAGCGATAATAAAAAGAAGAAAAAAGAAGTTGGTGAGTGCACATACTCGATGATTTTGAAACCAATTAGAAATTTGAATAAGATTACAATTTAAAATTTGAGCGAGACGTTCTTTTTCTTGAATATTCGGATGTGATTGACGTGCATAACTCGCTTCGAGTATGGCACGTTCTTGTCGTGTATAAACATGTCGAGATTGTGAAGACATTTTCAATGAATTTCTTCTCGTCATCATCAACGCATATATACAATGACAAGCACACTACTCAAATGAGCTCAACAGATCAATTAATTAATTATCAAAGAGCGAGATAATAGATCAAAGCAAGAAACACTGTCATCAGTTCGATTGTGATTAAATAAGATAGAATGAAAAAGAAAAAGAAAAAGAAAAAGTTGAGGGTGTTTTGTTTTGTTTTTCGAAAATTGCCGGTTGAATTATTGACATGTGTTGATAACACTATTCCATGATGTTGATCCAGGACAAGTACAATTTGGATTTGATGAATCCCATATCATATTACCGGGACAGATACAATGCCCGAGATAACAAACAAGATTCGAAGAACATGCATATTGTCCAGGACATGTTCCATTGAATCCATGAAGAGAAATGCATCGTTGACCATCCCAAAAGTTACCTAATTGACAATCACATATGTTAGGATTGGATCCTGCCGGACAATTGCATCCTGTTGAAGCTAATGGACATGAAAGACCAACAGTTGTATTACATTGAAACGTATATTGACAAGTAGCCGAATAGGATCTCTACGAACAAGAATATTGATATATATATACGTATATTGTAAATTTGGTTTGATATACTTTTTGTTGACAGTATTGTGTTGTAACATTATCCCAAAAATATAAATCAGTACATTCACAAGTTGCTGTACTACTATTACAATAAAGCCCTCGAACTGTATCACACGGAATTGACCCACTACATGGTTCCCAACCACGAGCATCTTATTTAAAATCATAGTATTGTATAAAATCAATTGAATCGAACAAATTCATCTTACTTCCTGTACATATTGTACCATTCCAATAGGATGTTGAATCACATATACAACGCGTAACTAAGAAAATAAATATTTCAATGAATGAATTGAAGTTGAAAAACGAATATTACTTCCAGATGTTAGGGTACATGAAAGACCTAACCATGTTTTACATTCACTTTTAGCCGCACACAAGTCATTATATGTTGTTTTGTTCACACAGATACCGGTGCCTGTATCCAAATAAGTGGAATTATCACAATCACAAATCGATTGACCAGTTGAATATGTTTGATTAATAACCGCTTGACATGTCAAAAAATTTCGTGGATCACATGGTTCAGAGGTACTACATGGATCGCCATAGAGTCCATAGTTTAGACATGTAATACCATTATATGTTGAATACGCAGAACATGAGCAATTTTGTGCAGTTGAATTCCAACCGAAATTACCGGTACACCGACAAATTCCTGCTGGACACCAAAGTAATCTTGTTGCATCACATGAACGTGAATTCATCAAACATGATTCTCCATAAAGTAAATACGGTTGCGTGATTACTTTCGGAATACTTATCCAATAAGCTAAGCCACCTTTTCAACAACAAAAGAATACAGATAAATCATTTTCGTATAGAATTTTTTTTGTTGAAAAAACTACCTATTCCTGCTCCTAATGCAACGACAACTATAGTCGAAGCGAGAGCTACTTGCCAAACACGTGCTAACAACGATTTTTTGCTTGCTAACTCCGATCGACGAGCTTTTCTCGATAATTCATCATTGACAATTTCAACTTGATAGACAGTTTCTTCTCCAACATCAGTATCCTTCGCTAGAACTTTGTCAAATTGTAAATCATTTGTTGATACGGTCGTTGGGTCGCGTTGCATGAACGGATTTTGTCCATGCGATGGATCCTGTGCAAGTCCTGGTTCAGCAAATGAACTTGTCCGATTCGGTGATAGCAAATGTCGATGTGACGAAGCGGAATGTGCCGAAGCAGCCATACTCGTGAATTAATGTACAAAAAACTGAAAGTGATGCTGAATATTTAATCGATGGGGAGTGGCGAATGCGAAGAAAAAATAAAACGAACGGCTTTTTTCGTTTACTTTTCTTCTCTTTGCTCGAACGAATATAAACAAGTGCTTGAACTTTTCTTTTTTTTTTCATTTTGTTTTTTGAATAAACAGCTAAAATGCTGCGCTATCGCCTACTCAATTTCAAAATCCGAACACGTAAAAGCAATTAAAAAAAACTTTGATTTCGTTCTCAATGAATTTTGCTTTGCTTTTTGTTTATTTCAATCGATAGAAAAATTGCTTTTTTTTGTTTCTTCATGAAAACACAAAATAATACACACGAATACACACCTTGACAATGTTAGATTATCTTTAGGCTTAGCTTTTTGTTTTCTCAAACATTCGATTGAAACAACAGACACAAGAGAGAGAGAGAAAAAAATGAGACAAAGTTCTGTACAAAACATAATATGCGATTTGCTCGTAACAATTGAGCAGTACGAGGAAAATTAATTATTTGTTGTTGGTGTTGTTGACGATGCAGCAGAGGCTGTTGATGAAACTGTACTATTTCCATTCGATGATAATGCCGTTGTTTCGACTGGTTTTGTTTGATTGTAGAAATCGGGTAGAAGTTTAAGACGATTGAGGATTTGATCAATAATCGTCGGTGATAACGATTCATTCGAATACCAAATCGAATTTTCATTGATCGAATCAGTCAATGGACGTAGATAGAACACATCGGCTGTACCACGAATTTGCTCGGGACATTTCGATACATAACAATCGTATTGTTTAATTGGACAACGAACTGGATCGTTGATCTGTTCACTTATTTCATAAACAGTCGGTGAATTGACTAATGATTTCAGATCTGGATTATGTGCATAGAATCTCAAGTAATTCATCTGTTGTCCTTGTGTATTCGCATTTCCTAATCGTTCCCATTGCGAATATTTACCGAAATTTGCAAACGAAATTGTCATATGTGATTCGACTGTTTTCAAATTAAAATATTTCGTATTCGTATAGATCAATGTCGTCAACAATGACCACGGCGTTAGAATGCCTAATTGATGAACATCATACAATAAATCTTCATCAATCAACGAATGAATTGTATTCGCTTAAAACAACAAAGATTGGAGATTTTTCGATAGTTTTCGTTTTGCTTCTTTTACTTTGAGTGTTGATTCTAGGCGAATAATTTTGCAGGATTTTGTTTAATGTCGAATTGAATTCGATGTAACGTGGATCGAACAGATCGATTTGACGATTATTTAGATTCAGATAAAACTGTATGCCCAAACAGAGATAATAGATCGATTCGGGCAGGTATTGTTCGCCTGTTGGCCGATGAACTTCGCGTATGAATACATCGAGAATTTGCTGTAATTCATCGCCATTTGTGTACGACAAGAGATCTGATTTAACGAGATATTGTTTAGCAAATTCAGCTTCTAGATAAAGAAAATTTTCGGTTGTTTATTTGGAATTGAAAAAAAAACGAAATACCTTCGGTTGATGCCGAGAGAATAGGACGATTTCGTTGATTACACCATTGTTGAAATGCTTCGACGCCGTATGTCCATTTGAGTCGATAGCCGGCATCGGGTAACATTTGTAGAAGCTAAATTTAAATGATTGAAGAGACGATTGAGAGTTTAGGATGTTTTACTTTTTGAACTTCGGGATCGTTCGATGTGATTGGATCGATATAATGAGCTTCAAGATCGAGTTCAGGGAGATTTTCCATGGTTTGTGATGTTGTTAAATATGAATCTAAACATCAATTGAAAGTTGAATGAACACGAGAGGAAGCAAAAGTCGAACCATCACGTGTTAAATCCATCATTACAACTGAATCATTAGGATTTGTTGTGGTTGTTGTGGTTGCTGCTGCTGTTTGTGGTTGATTTTCTGCTCGAACGAGACTTTCAGCGTGCATGATAAGTGCAGCTTCATACGGATCGTCTGGCAAAAGATCACGTTGTGTCTGGAAAATGAAAACAGAACTTCGAAAAACAATCGAACAAAAACTTGATTCTTCTACTTGAAGATAATCTCGAATGTTTTTAAAAGTCTTTTTTTGTACAGGTATCATAATTGGAACGAAAAATGGAACCGGTATAGGTACAGCTTTTGGTTTGAATAGCCGATAGCTTGGCGTTGGCGATGGAAGATAAATGGGCACTGGTAAACTAACCAATGGAACATCGGGGATCATGTGTTCCATTTCTGTTGAAAAGAAAGAAAAACAATCAAATGACGAAAAAAAAAGACAATTTCGAACCTGTTTGCGTGGCGATGGTGAATCTCGTTGGTTTAGCTTCGACTTCACGTTCGGAAACTAAAGGTTTGCAAAGTGTCATTTTATTTTTCATCGTTGTTGGATTGATGATCTGTTGTGGCATGATCAAAGGTACGAATGACTTCACATGATAGAGTTCGTCGTCCGGCCAACGAGCTTGTTTTTTATTCAAATTCGCCGAACTTCGAATTTCAGCTGTCGAACGTGGTTTTCGTCCAGGACCCGATGATAATTGAGATTGTTGATTTTGCTGTTGGGTTTGTTGAGGACGAGGATAGTCCATGAGACGATAGGGAATGTCGTCCTCGTCGTCTTCGCCTTTCAACGGCATCGACGATGGTGTTGGAGGTATCGGATTGCCGTTCTCATCGCGATCTAAGAGCGGAAATGTGACGAAATCAGCGTCTTGCTTCGGTTTTGGCACTCGAGTCGAACGACGAGTGGGTCCGAGACTCTCGTTGCCGCTCATTGGTGGCGACGAATCACGATCGGAGTCCTCTTCATCATCAGAGGAATGTCGTCGAGGACGATTTCTATTCGAATAGCAAAAGTATTTACAGTTTTTTTTTGAAAAGTTATTGTGTTTACTGAAACCAAGATATCGGTCGTCTTTGCTGTTGTTGTTGTTGCTGCTGCTGATATTGTTGTTGGTGTTGTCCTCCGCCGGTACCGATCGTTTGCTGTTTATTCGCCGACATTAAGCCGGTTCGATTGTGATATTGTCCTTGTCCGATTGTTGTCGGTCGTCCAAAAAAGACACGTTCATCATTTGCTAATTGCTGTTGGACAGGTGCTTTGCGTATAGTTGCATTGTTGTTCGCTGTAATCGTTGATTTCACTGCCGTATTACCAGAACGTGCTGTTGACGTGCCTAGTTTTTGTTGTTCGATGCCAATCGGCACGATATCGACGGGTGACTGTTGAATTAATGTTGTTATTTCTTGAAAAAGTGTTTCAGTTGTCGGCTGTTGAACTGCTCCTGTTGTCGTTGGTACGTCGGTTGTTGCAGGAACTGTAAGTAATTCGATTGTTTGGCCGATACCAGGTAGAACTAGAGAAGGAAAATAATGTGCGCCAAACAGAAATAATTAATCGTTTTACAAGCTTTGCCAGTTTTGTTTAATTCTTCGAGAAAGGCGTTCATTTCTGTTTCACTCATTGAACTTAAAACAGCTTGAAGAGTTGTATCATCAACAACATTGACTTGTTGAGTTTCTTGTGTTGTTGTTGGAAGAACATTTTGTCCTGAAAATAATCAAATCAAACTCGAATCTTTTTCATCAACAAGTTCTCTTCTACCTCCTGAATTAGCTGTCGAACTTTCAGAAACTTGATCGTTCATTATCTATAAAACAAAAGAATATGCGAACGTCTTGATTATTATTAATTAAGCTATAGAGACAACGAATAAAGCGAACACGAAAATAGATCAATTGACTTTTGAAAAAAAGCGTCGAGAGAGAGAAAACTTTGCTTTGTCCCTTTGTAAACCAATCCAATTGGCTAATCAAAATACGTCCAATTACATATTCAAATTTTTCATTTTCACAGATGTCAGTAGACAACTACATTGTCATTTTCGGAATTTCATCATTGCCTCTTTGAAGATCTTTCTGTATAGTTTAGAAGGTAGAACAAATACGATGAATGTAAGTATAGGAGGCATGAATGAAATAAAATAACCAATTAAATATAACCAAGGATTACTTGACGGATCAACACATTCCGATATTAAAGAAATAATTATACGTGGTAAAGCCAACACAAGCAAAA
>ERZ778027.819-NODE-819-length-63167-cov-10.977073_pt1 | contig 63167 bp, 74 predicted proteins | sample MGYA00375757_ERZ778027 | MGnify/ENA primary metagenome ERZ778027 (study PRJEB29350, sample SAMN05389817) | bioreactor metagenome | isolation source: Ammonium sulfate bioreactor | place: South Africa: University of Cape Town | collected 2014-02-18 ...
CGTATCTTCCAAACAAACTTTTTGATCTTAAATAATACATCAAATTCTTATCTAATTCCGTTCTGTTTCGATCAATGAGACAAAAATCAAAAGAAAAAGAAAAAAGATACTATATGGCTTTTCTAATTAAAATTATCTTTCATCATTAAAAATGTTAACTGTGTTCAATTGTATTACTCAATATAACTTTATTTGTAAGAGTTCTAAAGCAAAAGCAACGTTTAAAACAAAATATACACCGGCGTCAATATCGAAAAATATTGATTCAATTATTTTTAGTTTCTACAATATATGTCATCTTGCATGGCTATTCCTTTTGAATCTATTTGTTCCAGCAATTATTGTACCTTACGCAGTGATGTTAGGTCCATCTCAGTTAAGAGTTAAAATTCGTGGTCTATGGTTTTGGAAACGAAATAGACGATAGATGAAATAAAAAGTGTCTTCTTTCTTTCTCTCTGTATTTCGGTTATTAGTAAAATGTGCGCCCTCTATTAGTAAAGTTCATTGAAAAGGTAATAAAAAACGATTCTCCATTGACCATTTAAAATCTATTTATAGATATACAAAGAAGAAGAAAAAAGAAGAGAGATAAGATCTTCACCATCAACTTTAGATATTCATTCAATCATTCATTGTTCCCAAAAGAGAAATAGAATAGAAAAAAAAGAAACTTGTCACAAGAGAGATTTCTTCTCCAGAGTACATTTATTTCATCTTTCAATTGATTATTCGATCGTCGTTATCTAACGATTGTGAACATGTGCGATAATTCTCATGATATTGATGGATAGATCTAACAAGAATACGAAACGTGAACATGAATTATTGGATGCTATTAAATCAGCCAATATACATGCTATTCAACGTATACTCTCCAAATGTCGATCAACAAAGAGTAGTAAGAACAACAACAACAACAATAAGAATTCTTAACATGAGAAATCGAACATTTTCTTGTTCAGATATTATTTCAGCGAAAAAAATCAATTTGAACTTTCAAGATGATAATGGGTAAGACTTATATAAGTTTTGTTTTTCTTATTTCGTTAAATGTCAATCTCTTCGATATCATATATCGAGACGTTCTATTGTACTGGACAATGTCTTGTATGTATATACGTATATGTATTTGATTAGATCGCATACAACGACTATTGGCTAAATTATATTCAATACTCGATATGTACTATTGTTGTTGTTGTCGTTGTTGATATGTGTATATGTATGAGATAATCATCGTCGTCGTCAGAAGACGAAGAAATTCAATCGATCGTTTGTTTCTTATTCATATGCTTTACTGCTACTGATTACACATGTTTCTATTTAAGAATGAGCAAATGCTTTTCTTCCATATGGATGATATTGTTATTCTTTGACATGTACTTCTTCCCCTTCGTATTTCGAGTTTTTTGCCTTCTTCTTCTTCTTCTTCTCCTCTCTGTTTAGTCTTGTTGGTTATGACAGACAGAAAAAAACTACGGGTTGATAGTTTCCATGTCGTGAGAAAGAAAGACGATTACGTATTTATTTATGTCGGTGATGTCATAGGAGAAGACTTTGCAGACGAAATCCTAGCATTTAATTGAATATAATAAGGAAAATTGATACGTAGACTTTTTCTTTTTGCTTTTAGGTATGTTAGATAGCATCTTTAGTAAAGTTAAATGATAAGAGAAAGGAAAAAGACGGAAGTTTAATGTGTGAACATTGAATTTGTTGGTGTATCATTATGACGGTCAAGAGATTAAGCGCTTAGAAGCATTTGTTCTTTCCCGGTTTTTTTCTCTCTTGCGCGTTCATGTTCCTTGAAGAAGAAGAAAAGGGAGGAAGGAAGGACAGAGAAAAGAGAAGAGAAGAGAAGAGAAGAGAGAGATGCATCTAGTACGACTACCACTTCCAACCGTCATTAAAAAAGGTCGTCATTTGTTGTACATAATTGAAGAGCATATACAAATACATAGCTCCTGTCTCGAATGTTAGATTTCAACATCATTAATAATCAATCTAGTCGAACTTTAACAACTTCAAATACAAGATCTCTTCTGAAAAACTACGACAAGTATGTGAATTGACGAATCAATCAGTTTTAATTAACATGTTCGCATATTAAATTCTTGTTTCTTTTTCACATTCTTATCAACACTCGAATATTTCCTTGAGAAATGACGACCTTGCCAGATAAGTATGTCATCAAAACGAGATAGATAAGGATCTAGTCTTATCTAGTAGTCTTTTTCTTCTCCATCGTTTTCTGTTTATAAATTCATCGAGAAGAAAAAAAAGGCCGAAACTTTCTCTAAATAATGTTCATTCATCAGTACGAATTGTTTTCGACAGTTGTTTGATTTGTAAAAATCGATTGTCTACACTGATCAAACGATTAGTATTAGTGATTGTGTTGCTGTCAATGTCAGTTTGTCTTGAATAAAAGCATATCGTCTCATATAAGACTAAGGAAAAGGTCAAATGTCGATAAATGATGATTATCATGTCATCTCATGAGAACTCATCTATTGATCATTTCAAAAGAGAACGAACCTGCAAAAAGATCTCAGAGGAAATCGATCATTTCTTTTTTGCTATTTTTCTTCGCCATATAATCTTGACTATTTGTGTCAAAAAGTTTTACGTAATTCTTCGTATCTACATACGTATGTACATATTGCGCATCATTGACAGAGAAAAGACTAAGGCTAACTGTATAATTGTACGCTGTTATGTCTTCAGATAACAATTAAATAAGGAAGCAAAAGAAGAAATTGGGAGATACATCTCGATAGTATTTAATCGTTCATTTATTATGTATATAATTATCGTTCAAGGTTTGTTCGACATTCTTTTTTTCCTCTTAGAATGAGCTCGATCCACGAAGCAGCCGTGGCGGGTAATATTGATATTCTCAAGCTGCTTATCGATAATGGTGCAAATGTAAATTTAAAAGATTCGAAAGGTCTTCGTCCATTACATTACGCAGCTTGGCAAGGACATAGTGAAGTTGTTTTTATTCTTCTACGTTATGGTGCAAATATCAACGAACAGTCATATAATGGTGATACACCATTACATTTCGCCAGTCAATACGGTCATTATGATATTGTTCAGTTACTTTTATTTCATCATGCTGATTTAACACTAACAAATCGATATTTAATAACATCATTTGATTTAGCTTGTGAACATGGACATTATCATCTTGTTCATTTATTTTTACATGATCATATTTGTCAACAAATGCTTTCGAATAATTCGAACAACGATCAACATACATCTTTACATTTAGCAGCTCGAAATGGACATACAGACATTGTTCGATTGTTATTATTAAACGGAATGGATATCAATCGTTTGACAGTCAATGAAGGCAGTGCATTACATGTTGCTTGCCGAAATGGACGATATGAAACAGCGAAATTATTACTCGAATGTGGAATTGATATTAATCTTTGTAATTCATATGCGCAGACAGCATATGAAGTTGTTCTTAAACAAAAAACTGGAAGTGATATTAAACGATTGATTAAAGGTTGAAGTTTTTAATAAAGCAAAAAATAATATGAAAATCTGTCTGTCTTTGTTTTGTCTTATAGAATTTTCTGATGCTGTGCTAGTTCGAGCAATTCGATCGTATGCTGATAATCATGTGGGAGCTCTGAATTTTGTCGAAGGAGATTGTATCACCGTAAGCAATGCAAAGAAAAGAAATCATTTTAAGACAAAAAACAACTATCTCGATTAGGTTCTCGATCGAAATTCGTCTGGTTCATGGCGTGGTTTTATTCTTCAAGATGATCTTACAACACGAACGGGTTATTTTCCTAGTACATACGTTCAAATAACATCAAATAGTGAGAATCTTTGTCAATTAATCTATTGTTTATTATTTGCATGTTGTATTGATCGGAATGTGTATGCTTTTTATTTTGCATCAAGGTCTTTCTGTTTGTCAAAATCTTCTTGTTCGTAATAATCGTTTATTGACATCTCTAATTTCTACGACAATCAACAACAACAACAGCAGTAATGTTGTTCTAAGAAATCAGCATCCTTATCATCATCATCATCATTATTCTAATAGTGTGTGTTTGTTTGTTGCCGTTGTTGTTTTTATTATCATCTTCTTTTATTAATTATTTGCAATAGATCGAATAATTTCTTTCTATTTAGTTCTCAATGGTAAAGAACTTTCTTCATCGTCGTCTAATGAGAATCATTCGTCTATTGATAATGATTCAATGCCACGTTTATCGCAAATCGATTGGAATTCACGATCAAGACGAACGAGTCCAACAAGTAACATCTATCGACATAGTGCAGCAAGTAGTATCGATAGTGGAAGAAGTTCAACAGCTGTTTACGAAAGTCCAAAAGTAACTTCATTGTTTTGATTTTGATGATAATTATTCGTGATTTATCTTTGGTAGACATTGACATTGTCGAGTTTCATGAGTTTCGGTGATTCACGTTCGATCTGTAGCAGTGAATCGAAATCATCCGATGTCGATAAAACAAGTTACCGAAGTTCGACAAGTAGTTTAGATGAATCAAACATATTGAATATTCATAATCTCCTACGAAATAATGTTCCTGAAAATGAAATTGTTTATATTTGGCTTCGAGATTTTGCCTATGAAAATTATGCTGAAAATTTCATTACAAATGGTTATGATATTCAAACGATTGTTCGAATGACACCTGAAGTAACACACTCGAATTCATTGAAACAATCGATTAATTTTCAAAAATTTTAGGATTTAACAGCCATCGGCATAACACATCCATCGCATCGACGAAAAATTAAAAACGAAATTACACGTCTGCATCTTCCTGATAGTCTACCGGATTTCAAACCATCGACACTCGACGAATGGTTATGTTGTCTTCGTTTAGATGAATATTCATCGTTGTTAAACAAACAAAACTATCGACAATTATCGGATATTATTAATCTTGCATGGGAAGATTTAGAAGATATTGGAATTAGTAAATTAGGTCATCAAAAACGATTCATGTTAGGTGTTAAACGATTGAACGATATCGATAAAGGACTTTACCAACCAAATCCAAATAAAAATCAATGCAATTCATTACTTCCGAAGTAAATACTCTTGATTCTTTGATGTTCAATCGAAATATTCGTTTTCTAATAGTAAACTAGCCATTGATTCATCGTCTTACGGAACACTTCGAAAATCTGAAATATCTCCGTCGATTTTTTCAAACAAAACTCGAACTGGATCGACTAGCAATCATATTCCTGCATCATCTTTTCGTTTACCACCACCTCTGTCATCTTCAATTACGAATTCTCGAGCACGAAGTCTCGAAGATATCACTGCCAAACCCGATAATCATTATGAGCCAATCTCTTCTCAATATTCAACACTGATGAATCTTGAAGAAACCGAACTGTCTTCGAGTACAGAATCGACAAATGCTATTCCATTTGCAAATGAAAATATCGGCACGATTAAACAACGTTCGCCAACAAATCCTTTGAGTTCATTCGAACCATCGAAACGTTCATTACCTCACGAATTTTTCAACCAGCAAACTGCGCCAATCTACGATAATAATCAAGGATTCATACGAAAGAATACAACGAATGTTTTATCAGATATCGACACGATGCTCTCGGATCTCAATCGAGAACTTGATCAAATGCTTGATTACGAAAAAACGAATCTGTCAGATTTTGACAAAGGAAAAAATTAATATTTTTTTTGTATTCATTCGACAGTGTTTTTTTTAGTGTGAATAAATAAAAAACAAGTCTTTTCTTTTTCTTATCTTAAATTGGGGCTAGGTCGCTTCAACACGAACAAATTCCTAAAGTAGCGGAATCTGCTCAAGCGGGTAACCTGTTGCCCCGATTCAAAAATTGGAGTAATTTATGGCCATACTAGTTATTCCACTAGACAGCGTTATTTTCCTTACTCATTAGATTAGAGCACGAAGAGTATCGAACGAATTTCGTTGAGTATTTATTTCACTGAACTGGCAAAACAATTTCATTATCCATGAATATACAACATGTTTCAGCCTCAAGAAACGCACGACCTCTGCTGATTTCTGTGATTCTGATGTAATGAAAGTTTGAATATGAATCACACACGTGTCGAAATAGCTCGAAAGATGTTTTTTTTCTCATTTTTCTAGAGACAGTTAATTAAATATGCGGTGATATTCGACAATAACAACGTTGTAAAATGACTTCGACAATAATTGCAACAACGACGATCAAATATTTTTCGTCATATCACTTCGAGCAAATTCTTAATAACATTAAATTCGATCCAACGTTTTTACCGATTGTAGCAACGAGTTTTAGTTTATTTATTTTATTTTATAAATTAATTAATCCTATTCTGTCAAATATTTTAATTAAAGACTACAGAAATTTTAATAAAACACAACAAATCGAATGGAGTACAAAGTAAAATCTATCGACGTTTGATTTTATGATTTGAGAATATTGTAGAATTAATTCATCGATTAATTCGTTTACCGTTGGAACTATTTGTATTTATATGATGATTGCTGATCATGGTCTCGAAGCTAATCCACTTGTGTAATTCGATAATTGTCAATGATTTTGTTATGTTTCTTCTTCTTCTTCTTCGATTAATTTAGATACAAAAGTTATTTATTAAAAACGAATCTATCAATTGTAATCGGATATTTACTGAGTGATACAACGATTAGTATAATGCATTACAAAAAAGTTGGTGATCCATTTACTCTAGCTCATCATCTGGTCTCGATTTATGCATTCGCATATGTATTAACTCTCAACGTTATGCCATATTTTGCTAATTTTCGATTACTTGCCGAACTTTCGACTCCTTTAGTTAATATTCGGTAAATTGATATTCATTTCCTTTTGTTCCCATTGAAAGAAAAAAAAACTATTTTAGATGGTTTCTTGATGCATTGAAATTTTCTAAAACATCAAAAGCATTTATCATCAATGGTCTATTGATGACATTAGCTTTCTTTTTTGTTCGTATCATTACAATACCTATCTATTGGTATAAAGTCTATACAGTTGCAATAACGCCATTATGGTCACATATGGGACATTTTCGACATGTTCTTATTATTGTGTGTACTGTCCTTGACGTGATCAATGTATATTGGTTCTCAAAAATAGTTCGAGGTCTCGTACGAATACTACTCGCTTTCTACGGGAAAAAACATGGATAAACCATTTGCTTTTTATTTCTTTTCATCGAATCGGTGCAATTTGTCAATCGAGCTTTTTTTCTTTTTCTTTTTTGTTAAACACTAGATATCAATGTATTATAGTAACACATTTACGGGTGATGACGATGCTATTTATGTATTTTAACTGATTAAATTAGAAACAACGGATACAATATACGACCGTCTCTTTTGTCTATCGACTCTATCAGAATGAATACAATATTTCTTTCTTAAATGCAGATTGTTCATTGATTTTTGTCGATGTAATCTTATTCGAATCCTGTCGTGGAAGAATACAAATTGAAAAATGTTTTTTCGAACATTCGGATATATTTGCTCGAAGCATTGTATCTCTTGTCATTGTCAAATCAATCTTATTCAAATGTTGATAAATACCAACATTTTCGAATTTAATCCACTTCGATTTTTGATCTTTCAACGGCTTCTGTCGTTTGTAGTTTTTATAGGCAACTAAAGATACTGAATCACAAGAATGCATACTATGATCAACATCAGCTGCAGTTGCTTGATCATCTTCGGAAGATGACGCTTCATTTTCACGTTGAATAGACAATGGAGAATGACAAGATGTTCTTGCTGTTTCAAATAATTGTTCTTCGCATGAATTAGACTCTATTTTGACGACAAAAAAAGGTGTTGATTATCTAAATATCGTAGATTGGCATTTATCTACTCTGTGTGTTCGATAAGAGAAATTGTTTTGTGATGAATTCTTTTCTCATTAATTTCATCAAATCCTTTTGAACATTGACTTTTGTCTCCGATGTTCGAAATTGATTTTGTTCAAATGTTTCTAAATATTTTCTCGTTTTAACACTTTCAGGATGTTTAATTCGTTCTAATTTCTGTGCTAAGATCAAATTTTCATAACAAATCTGTCGATCTCTCATCGATGTTCGATTGTTTTTCACTCGTTCAGCAGCTCGAATACATTCATTAAAATACGGTCTACATATTTTCTGATTTTCATCGACCTTCTCTTTCTGATTCGACGAACAACATTTCTGTTTCAATCGATCAGCAAGTTGATCGGCCACATGTAACCGTGTTGCATATTTCTCTCGAAGATGTCGACCGAAATCTTCATATTGCATCATAATCAAAACAACAATCTTTTCAAAGGCGCGAATTATTTATTTTTTATTACGAATATTCTCAAACGAGAAAACAACAACAAGAGTAACAATATTTCTTTGTCAATCTATACAATATACACTAAATTTACATGAATTTCGAAATCTATATATGCAGATTATTCTGAAGTAAAACGTGTTGTACGTCGATGCATTGTTGATCTTCTTGAAACGGTCACTTCTTCGTGACTAATTGACGATGCTAATCGAGTCGAATATCGTGTTGCATAACGAGTTTTAACAGGTATTTCGACAGGTGGAGGATTTTCGATGTTTTGATTATCTCGAAGGAGTCGAGTGGTTGTTCGACGTGTTGTTCGTCGTTTCAAATTGGTTTCAGCAGGCAATGGTAGTGGTTCGACAATAACTTTCGGTTGTTCGATTGGAACTTCTTCGGTAACTGGTGCTGGTTGATTTTCGTTTTCATTTCTAAAATAAATTTTGTGATTTAAAAGAAAAGATGATCAACAATTGTTTTGCTTACGGTTCATCAGAGAGAATAGTTGGCAATTTGGAGGTATTCGAAGGTTCGACAATTGTTGGACGAACAAAATCCGATTTTTCTGCATCGAATGTTTTATTATTTGATAATAATGACTTATTCGGAGTATTTAACGGCTCTTTTAAGCTGACTTTTTCTTGTTTAACTATCGATTTATCAAGATTGGGTGTAACTCGTGAAGGTGGTCGACGAATCGATCGATCGGCAGTTAATAGCAAAGGTCGAGCACTTTCTGTTTCATCTGGAATGATACTATCTTCAATGATAGTATCTTCGTCTTCATCATCATCATCATCATCGTCTTCGTCATTATCATCATCAGATGAAAATGTTGGTTTCAATGACGTCTTAACAAATGTTTTATCCGATATTGTCGATGCAATTGATTTATTATTTTCCTCCTCCTCCTCCGCCTCCTCTTCTTCTTCTTCTTGTGGTGGTGGTTGTTCGGGCTGTGGCTCTGGCTCTTCTTCTTCGGGAGTAACCGTTGGTATACAAGGTAAAAGTGAAACTGATAATTCAGGATTAGGAATAATATGTTCCATTTCATGTGCTTTTTCAATAACTGATACATCACGTAGTGTTACATGAGTATCAGGAATAGTTGGAACCGATGGTAGAGGTTCTTCGGCCATTGTTTCTTCGTGAACTGTTGGCGACATGTTTAATTTCGAAATTTCTAACGAGAGTTTCGAAGCAAGTAATCGAGCCTCTAGAAAAACAAACAAATAAACATAATCGATTATGATTTCAATTAATTTTTACTTTTCAATGATTGAGTGACTAGAGGTGTCAATGTTCGAGATTGCTGAAAGATGAAATTCATTATAATTGATTTCAAATAAAACAACAAAACTTACTAATATTGTTGTCATATTATGTTGATTTTCTTCTTCTTCTTCTTTCTCTTCCTCCTCTTTTTCTTCTGCTATTGTCTCTTCTTGTTCTTCATTTTCTTCTTCAATAATTCGACTAAAATTAGGACTTTGTTTAACAGCACGAGGTAAACCATTTCCACCACCATATGAACGTAAATCACCAGGTACAACTAATTTTCTATTTTATGAAATCAAAACTCAGACTCAAATGTATAAAATCAAACACGAAAGTTTACTGTTGTAACATGGCGTGAATTTCTTTCCAATGATCGGCTTCTTCTTGAATTCCGTCCGAAATAACTCGACATTGTTCCATTACGAATGTACGTAAATTTTCCATACGCTACGAACAAAATCACAACTTTTTATTTGTACAATCAATGACAGATGCTTACAGCTTGAAAATAAACTTCAAGTGATTGAGTTGCTAATTGAGTCATATTATCGAGAATTTGTAATTTATCGTCGTATTTAGCTAAATCTGCATGAGCACGATTAATTTCATGACGAATTTCATTGTTTTGATCGTCCAGAGATTTCAATTCGGTTTTCAACATTGCTGAAAAAGAACAAACGTGTAATAATAAATTAAGATAATTTTCTTTTGGAGTTTTGACTTACTTGTTGCTGCTCGAAACACACTACGACGAGCAGCAGTACGTGCAGATTTTGATTCTGCAAAACGTTTTGCATTCCAACCAACGGTTAACATTTGGATCGATGTATTGAATGACATGATTGAATTTTCGTTTCGAAAAAGAAAAGCAATTTGTGAGTCTATAAAAACGAATAAATTGATTATCGTTTTCTTTTCTGTTCTATTCTATCGACTCAATTCAGTCTTTGTTTCGAGCCTTTTGCTTGAACACACCAATGAATATGTACATGCTGAACATTGACTAGATGTCACTCTCATACACATATGTACATAAGTTTTTCTTTCTTATTGTATATACAACTGATAAGAAACGGGGAAAAATATCATTTTGCGAGCAGATAAAAAAATAATGGAGTCAATGGATGTGAAAAAACTTTGTTCGACTTGCAAGAAAAATTCAGGCGTCGCAATATGTGATGGTTGTCAACAACGATTTTGCAGTAAACATTTTATCGAACATCGGCAGGAATTATCTCAACAAGCGGATCATATTGGTCAAATACACGATGTTCTCATTCGAGATATTAATGAAACGATACCAAACCATCCTCTCTTCGAGAAAATTGATGAATGGGAACAAGAATTGATCGCAAAAATCAAATCAACTGCAGAAGTTGTACGTGCAAATTTACGTGAAATTGTTAAAAATAATCGACAGAATTTAAAAGATTCAGTTTCGAATTTTACTAAAGAACTTCAAGCAAGTCGTGAAGCTGATGATTACACAGATATTGATATTAATAAATGGACCCAACACATTCATGAACTTCGTAAAATGTTTGAATGTTCACCGACGGTATGTATTTCTGGAGGTAATTCGACGGAATCATTCCTTCGTCTGATTGAAATAGACACTCAACCATATCAAGTTCCTATTTGTTCAACAGCAAAATCATGTATAAATGAAACATTCAACAGTCTCCATAAAACTGCTGAATTATCTGAAGAAAATCATGTAGCTACTCGGATGGGTTCACCTTGGTTTGACAATGTAAACGTTAATGGCAGCAATCGATATTCAATAGGAATATATCATATTCGCTTGAGGATAGAAAAAGTTGGGGATTTATGCATGTTTATAGGTATTCGTTCGAGCGATGACATGTTATTATTTTTGCCCAAGAGCACCTATGGTTGGTGGGATTTAAATGAAACAAATACAAAATCTGGAAACGTACCAAATCGAGCAGACAGAATGATCAAATCTGGTGATGATGTTACTCTTACATTGAATTGTGATCAACAGCAAATACAATTGCAACATCATCGAATGAATCAATCTGTTCAGTTAAAAGTCGATGTGAATAAATGTCCATTTCCTTGGAAGCTATTTGTCAAATTATCAAATACAGATGATTCGATACGAATACTTTAATCATTGTAGAAAAAATTTTTTTTTTAGTAATAAATACAATTAGTAGTGCGCACTAACAACAATAGGACTGTTTATTTTCGTTGGCACCTTATTTTTTACAAAACATGTGTAAGCAGCCCATCCTGCTATAGGTAAACCCCATGTAAACGATTTACATGTAGAAATAGATAAACACCAAGAACAACATTGACTGTAATTGGAAAAATTCTTAATTTGCGTGTCAGATCCACGTAAATCAATTCCATACAAAATTGTCATGTTTGAACAAGCAAAAGGCTTTTGAGTCGTTGCTGAAAAAACATTCGGCTATTAAAATTAATAAATAGTTTTACATACTTTTCGTTGAAACAGTTGACTGTGTAATATTAATATTACGATTTGTTTTAAGTATAATAATTGTTGCTAGAACAGCAGCTAATATTATTGCGAACAGTAGGACGAGAATGAAAAAACGTCTTTTCACTTTTCTATAGAAATCGTTAAATTATTAATATGACAAAAACAAAACATTTTGCAGGATATACAAAACTTTATTTGAATTAGGCGGAAAAACTTGTGACATATTTGTACTGAAACGTGTTTTATTTGATATTCTGTTCTTTTAAAGTGCTATTGCTAATATACTTTAATCTCACGGATATTTTATGGTTTCAAGACAATTTCTAATTCCGTCAATCAAAATAAATAAATATTCGTCGCACAGTATTACTCATTCAAGTCAAATAAGAAAAAAAAAACAGGTGAACTAATGTAAAATAATTGTACAAGGAATTTATGTCGATCCTAAAAAATCAAGATTATGTCAAACAGTGATTATAATACTTGATCCTACCAGTATTAGTGGTGAAAGTGTCACTTGTTAACTGGTCTGTCGTATCAATATTACTGCTACTAAATTGAATACTAATTGTATTGACAGCTAAAATCGAATATAATTATTGAAAGATACGATTTTCAGATGAGATTTCTTTACGTGATGCAGTAGTTGTTGTAGTGGTACCTCGAACATATTCGATTATACTTGGAAATTTAACTGCTAGTGCTATTAGACCAGCTAGAATTATTGCAGAAAGAATAATCAATGCAATTCTGCGTTTGTTCATATATCTAAACAGTTTTCTAATTTTCATTAAGAACATAAAAAGATTCATCATACACTTACGATTTTTTCTTTTTTATCTTTTTATCAACTTTAGTTGGTTTAGTAGGCTGTTCATTTATTTTGTTAAGAACTACCGGTGGTTCAACAGGAATAACAGGTGCTCGAGGAGTGTACAAGTCAATTAAAGTAGCTGAACAAGAAGAAGTTAACTAATATAAATGATATAAAAGAATAATCCAATTCAGATGTGTATTCAAACAAACTTTGTATCCTTCAGGGAAAATACGTGTCATGTTGCAACTCAATTGTTTAGGAGATGTACAATGAACGGAGTACATGTACTTATATTCAGAAAAAAAATTTAACTCAATACTTGAATTCATACGGATTCTATTTTAAGTCACGTTTTCATCTATGAAAATACAATCATTAAAAATGTGCACTGACAAACGTACCATTTTTCATAAAACATGTATATGCAATACAGCATTGACTGTAACTAGAATAATTTGCAGAATAAATATCAGCACCAGGTAGATCAAAACTATGAAGTATCGTCATATTGGTACACGCAAAAGAATCTTGAGCTTCTTGAATTGTCCATTCATATCAATAGTTAAAATTTACATTCGAGTATTAACCTACGATTTTCTTTTATTATCTTTGCTTTGATTAGAACTTCTGCATACACATAAATGATCTTTTCAAACTATTAACTCTCTTTCTAATGGCAAAACAAATAAAAATATCAACTTGCATTTTTATGATTTCTCTTAAAATCATCAAATTGATGCCTTTTGGTCTGCGAAAAAAATGAAATTTTATTTCAATGAGATTGTTTATTGAAAGACAAAATTATCCATATTCTATACATAAATAAATATTTTAGAAAATTCCTGTATGCATTAAATTTTTCTCGATAATCATATCTGATATAGCCGCAAAGACAAAATGCATAGTTTCTGTATCTGTTGCACATGTTATATGCGTATACAATCCTCGATGATGATGATTGGCTTTTTCACGTAGATCCATTTGTTCGAATTGGTCCTGAATGTATTCAATTGAAGATTCGTATGTATTAGGACCTAAATTAGAGAATGCTCGAGATGATTTTATGTACGTATGTGTACGACTGACCTGTATAATCAGGAAAACAGACTTGTATCGATTCGAAACGTAGTTTTTCCGCGAATAGATCTTTTTTATTCAGAAATAAAATCATTCCAGCTTGTCGAAAGAATCGATTGTTCGAAATCGATTTGAATAATGACAAACTTTCGTGCATACGATTCTAAAAATTCGACATGAATTCATATGAAAATCAGCAAATCTGGTAAAAAATTACGGTCTCGCTATCTTCTTCTAAGAAAAGATTGTATTCATTGAGTGCACTGACAAATATCACCGCTGTTACACCTTCGAAACAGTGTATCCATTTTCTACGTTCACTTCGTTGTCCGCCAATATCAACAATTCGAAATTTATGTTTCTTCAAAGTAAATGTCGATTCAAGAATGCCTGTTGTTCTCACACGAGTACGGAGAACATCTTGCTGAGTTGGAATATAATCTGACTGAGACAATCGTTCCAATGAATTCAAATAACTAAATTTACAACGACAAATCAAAGAAGAATAATGTCGTCAGTCAATTTACTAAGGAGCTGAATCGTTGAGATAGTATTCACGTGCACGTAGAAAACATTTTTGTAGGCCTTTATCAGTCCATAGGAGTTGCAGAGCTTGACCGAGATTCTCAGGTAAAATATCGAAATTGATTGATTCGATTTTATCATAAGATAGAACAAGTTCAGCATCTTTCTGAAGAGAAGCACGTGGATGTTGATGAGAAATTTGATATGAAGAAAAAACAAACTTGACGAAGAGGATCTGTAAATGGAATTTTCAATCGACCCATTGCATGTAGAATAGCGAGCATCGATTGAATTGTATTCGAAAAAATCACCGGTTTAAATTGAAGACGTTCTTCTGTTGTATAGCCATTTTCATCAAAAATAATTCTAATAAAGAGAAGAATTTTCCTCTTAATCAATTCAAAGTATAATATAAGCATCTATACTTCATCTGTTTGACCACTGTACTTTTTCCAGATTCTCCTGCACCTAAATCGAATTTCTTTTCAAATTTTTCACATAAAAATCCCTCTTACCAAGTAAGAGTAACTTGGATTCAGCATTTAATTCTTTTCTTTCGCGTTCCAATGCTTCATTAATTAATCTATTCGTTTGTTTGCCAGAATCTTGAGGTATACAACAGCCGAGCATTGTCAATGTTCTATGTATTCTCTCTTGATCGTTCGTGTGCTTCTATTGGTTGAATGCTTTCAACCATTCAGTGACATTTTGCTTCAGGATTGGTTATTTGCATTTCGAAAGTAAATAATAACAACAACAACAATCAGTTGACTGTGTGTTTCTTGAAAGGGAACAACATGGAGAAAAATTTTGTTGTTGTTGTTGTTGTTTTTTTTCGTTCTTTTCGTTTTATTATTCATACACTGACAGCTGATCGATGCAATCTGTGAAATGTTTGATTCATTTTCTAGATCAAATTTTATTAATTCGATTCGTTTGATTTTTTTTCATCGTTTACACTATTAATAATCAAAAGAAAAACAAACGACGTTTCATTTTTTTTTCCTCTTTTACGTTCATGATGATATCAACTGAATAATAGGCTTATTTTTAAAATAATGTACGTAGTGATAATATATTACGCAGTTGTTTATTTTCACCGAAAGAACGAAAAAAATTAGAAATCTAATTATTGCTTTTCCTTTCAGTTATTTATATATATGAAATATGTTTTCGAAAAGTTCGAAACAACGTTCATCATTAAAACAATCGGCAACATCAACTGATTCAACTCGTATACCGGTGACTACAACTCTCTCAAATAACAGTACATCTACTCAACAAACTACTCAAAGTAATTAAAATAATAAAAAAAAAACAGAACGTTTGTCATTTTTGATTTCGACTTTGCAAATCATAGAATCCAATACTGGCAATGGAAGTATGCGTCGACGTTTTCTGAATCTTCTTCGTTTCACTGCTAGTCGTCCTTCATCCTCTGTTCGTTTTTCCCGTCAACGCGATGGCACGTTTCGTCAATCATCGAAACAACAAAATCTTTCTGTACATGATATCACTTCTCTTACATCATCATCAGCCATTGTTAAAGATGAATTGACGGATTCAATACATCCGTCAACAACTGAACATGTCATCAACATAATTCCTACAACAACAACACAATTAAATGAAAATATTCTTCAAACATGTGCACTTTGTTATCAAGAATATCCACCTGATCAATTCGAACGTTTAACACCGTGTTCACATTCCTATTGTCGGACATGTTTGAGAAGTTATCTACGATTGGAAATCGTCGAAGGACGTGTAACATTAAACTGTCCGCATAGTGATTGTCCTGAACGTATGCATCCATGTGATATCTATCGAATCCTAGAAAATCAGCCCGATTTAATATCGAAATACGAACAATTCATGGTCCGACGTGTCCTACAATCGATAACCGACACACGATGGTGTCCAGCGCCAGATTGCGGTTTTGCAGTGATAGCATCAGGTTATGCATCGTGTCCGGAAATTCAATGTCTTCGACCGGGTTGTAATACATCATTCTGTTATCATTGTAAAGCAACTTGGCATCCGAATAAGACATGTGAAGATGCTGCACGTGAGAAAACATCGTCGAAAATACGTTCGGGCTCGTTTATTAGTCTGGCATCGGCACAGCAAAAAGATGAAATCAAACAATGTCCGAGATGTCAAGCCTCGATTTTGAAAATGGACGATGGATCTTGTGTATGTTGTTGATTTTTTCGTATCAAATTCGTTGAATTCTATTTTTCTTTCAGAATCACATGACTTGTCCGATTTGTGAAGCTGAATTTTGCTGGTTATGTGGTCGTGAAATATCTGATTTACATTATCTAAGGTAACACTAATTCGAAGAAATATTCTTTGCACATCGATTTCATTTCTAGTCCATCGGGCTGCACATTCTGGGGAAAGAAACAATGGAGTCGAAAGAAAGTTATTCTTTGGCAAGTTGCGACACTCATCGGCGCGCCAGTCATCATCGCTTTGATTGCTGGCGTGGCCGTGCCAGGCGTTATCATCGGCGTACCTGTTTGGGCTGGCCGAAAAATCTTCAAAAAATTCAACAAATCACGACATAGCAAAGCCAAACGAAATATTCTCGTTGCATTAGGAGTTATTGGTAGTGTTTTTATTTCGCCAATCATTGCTGCACTTGCTGTTGGCATCGGTGTGCCCATACTTTTAGCTTATGTTTACGGCGTAAGAGAAGAATTTCGTTTCGAGATAAACGTTGAAACTGAATTCTGTTTGAATTTAGGTTATACCGATATCTCTATGTCGAACAGGTGGTTGTGGCGTAGGAACAAGAAATGATATGTCAGATGGTGACAGTCCTAATATAGATAATTTCTTGCCGTTTTCTTTGAGAGAAGTACCGATTGCACGAGCAATTCTTAATGGTAAATCGATGAACATTGGAGAATGCTTAAAATTTATCGTTTTTGTTTTGTTAGATAATCAAAGTGTGATGACGCATCCAACGATTGGAGGTGATTCGACAAGTCTATCGAATAGTGTCGCACATTTAGTCGATGATCGAAGCAATGAAAGTACAAAAGCATTACCTGGTACAGGTGCTATCTCACTTTGTGAAAGTTTACTACCATCAAATCGGTATGTTTTTCTTCTTCGTCGTTTTGTCTTATTATTTGATTTGAAATTTAGTCTTGAAGTTCAAGCTGAAGTAAGTGATTGTAAAAGCTACGATATCGAAAGTATCACAATCAGTGAAAAATCATCGAAAACAATGGGCAGTCTCAAAGCATTAGCTGGATCGATCAAGTAAAACAAATTCAGATAAGAAGTTTTCAATCAAAGCATTTGCCGGCAAATTTTAGAGATGCATGCGTTGTACCAGGAATAGAATTTAATCATGAAAATATCTGTGGTGGTACTGGCGATTGCAATGGAAGAAAATCGAGCTTGTTAAGCAGTGCATCGGACTATGCACGTTCAATTAGTGTTGAACAACAACACCAACATCATCGAGCTAATTCACCAAATAGTGATAAGACAGTTTCATTTTTCGATGAACGTATCAAAGCAAAAGGCAAATGAACACAAGCATCGTTTATTTTTTATTTTCAAGGAAATTACAACATAACCAATTTATCCTCTTGATTTTTCATGAATGTATATATATATTAAATATAAATATATAAACTGTTTCCAGTGAATTTTTTTTCTTGTTCGTTTCGATTTTTCTTTTTGTTTATATTAAAAAAAAACACATGCAATAATAACTTACAAGGGACACATGTCTCAGTGTATCCCGACAGAAGACATTTTATTTTCCATTATTCAATGTCAGACAAAAAACTTTTATTTATAATATTAAGAAAAAAAATTTACAGATAAATAATAATTGAGTCTGTAGTAAAACTTTTCTATTTGCCTTGAACTAATCTGAAATATCGACCACCCAATGCCATCAATTCATCGTGACTTCCACTTTCAACAATCATTCCATGTCGTAACACACATATCACATCTGCATTTCGAATGGTCGATAATCGATGTGCAACTGTAATTGATGTTCGATTTTCTTGTGCACGATCTAATGCTTCTTGAACCACTTTTTCACTTTCAACATCCAATGCACTTGTTGCTAAAGAAATACATTACTTTGCTATCTATCGAGTCATTCAATATTTACCTTCATCAAGTAACAAAATCTTTGGATTTCGAATCAATGCTCGAGCAATAGCAATTCGCTGTTTTTGTCCACCTGATAGTTGACCTCCTTTTGGCCCACATTTTGTTTCATAACCCTCAAAATTTCAATAATCATAGATGCGTATAATTTCTTTTAATAGAAATGTGCATACTTGTGGAAGAGAAAGGATAAAATCATGAATATTAGCTTGTTTAGCAACTTCAATAATCTCTTCAAGTGAAATGTCACTACGAGTATTATCTCCATAGGCAATGTTTTCTCGAATGGACAAGTCGAAGAGAACTGGTTCTTGTGAGACCAGACCAACTAAAACAGAAGAGATACACCGATAAAGAATAACGAAGATGATGATGATGTTACTTTGTGATCGATACCATTGAAGATTGAGACTTCGAATGTCTTTCGAATCGGCTAACTAATAAAAAAAAGAAGAAAATGCAAAAGAAAACCAGTGAAGGAGAAAGAAAACATACGACTGAACCCAAATTGGGATCATAGAAACGTTCAATCAGTTGAACTGTAGTCGATTTACCAGATCCAGATGTGCCTATAACACAAATATATTTTCATTTTTAATTACTTACAAAATAACTAATCAAATGAATTCACATACCAACAAATGCAATTCTTTGACCTAATGAAATAAGAAATTTTATGAATTATAATCAAAGTCGAAAGAGTAATTACCAGGTTTGATATTGATTGTCAGATTTCTTAAAGTAACTGAATCTGGTCGAGTTGGATAGATAAAGAAGATATTTTGGAATTCAAGTCCACCAGAGAACCTTTCCTAAATGAAATTTTTCTATATGAATGTTCGATGTTTTCAAAGTATGTTCATACAATTTCATCTCCATCTTGTGATTCATTGTTGATCAGTGGTTTTCGTTTTAATAAATTAAAAATATGCTCAGCTGCTTGAATTGATTTTCCATAATCAGGTAATCTAAATTTGAAATATCATAAAATCAATTAAATAAACAAATCAAAGATATTTACAAGATTAATGATCGACCCGCGATTCGAGAATTAAAAATAATCGTATAAAGAACTCTAAAAATAATTTCTTTCATTAGAATTTTGTTTCTTTTCTCATTTCTAATATTTACATATACGCATTTTCGAATGTTGTCGTGCCATTTTCAATCAAACAAGCTGCAGCATAAAGATAAATTGCAATGCTAAAGAATTGCATTGAATCAGATAAACCGACAATAACCGCAATCCCATGAATATATTTGATTGATTTTCTAAAGTTAAGGATAAACTTTCATTTTCAAATCAAATTCAATCGATCGTCATACCGATAATAATCATTCAGAATTTGTGAATATTTCTCATAGAAATAATTTTCTTTTGTCAATTGAATAACAGTTCGAACATTTTGAATACTTTCCAATGCAATCTAAAGTTTATAAACAATGGATAGAATGTAGTTGAAATTCTTTGTGTTTTGTTTTTCGACGAACTTTTCCTGATTTTTCAATTGCTTCACGACTTTTTCTTGCTAATCGTCCTGCGATACGAATTTCTAAGATGCCTCCAGATACTAGCAAAGGTACGAAACAAACGACATATAAAGACAATCGCCATGAATAAGCAAATGCTATCGCAACTCCAGAAGCAAGAAGCACAAGTTGTTGACAAATCAAACCAAAACGAACACCAGTTGCACCTTGAACAGCTGCTCCATCGTTGGCTAAACGTGAACATAAAGCACCGGGACTATGATTTGGTTCATCGAAATAGGCGATTTCTTGACGAAGAATTGCTTGAAATGCTTTCGAACGTATTCGTTTCGTCACAGCTTCACCTGAATAAGCAAATAACCAACCCTAAACAACAAAAATATTGACAAGAATAGACTCGAATTTCGAAGTTTACTTGAATAGAATTGCAGAGAAAATTAAGGAATCCAAAGCACAAGTATATCCAACAGTACGTAGTAATTTTTCGTTGTTGTTCAGCGAAGCTACATTCTTGAAATGCCTTTACAGTCAATTATCTTTATCCACAAAAAAAATACATTTGCTATAGAAATTACTGTTGTCAATTTAACATCAAAGATCGAAGCTGATGGTATAGTTGCACCATTAATAGCAGCAATAATACATCCAAATAAAATGAAACACCATTCAGGTCTATTCATACTTAATAAAGATCGACTTGTATGTTTTCGTTCCTTCAACAATAATGAACAAGTATTCAATTTGTTTTCGACAAATTTATTTACCTTGTTTTTCTTGGATAGTTCTTCGTCAATCTCATTTTCAGTATCGAAAGTATCTCGATCGCTGCCTCCAAATAACGTGGCTTTTATTGTTGGTTCTAAACTAAGTACTGTACATTGTCGAGCATATCCTTCAACGTAACTAGCAACAGATTGTTGAGAAAACAAAACTTTTAGTATCTGTTGTTGTTCAAATGCTAGATCTTCTTGTTCTTCAGCGTCGTGATTCTTTTGTTGTTGAACGAGATTATAATAGACACCTTTATCTTTCATCAAAGTTTCATGATTGCCTTCTTCAACAACGACACCTTTTTGCATGACAATGATTTTATCGGCATTTTGAATCGTCGACAATCGATGAGCAATGATCAATGTTGTTCGACCTTCAGCAGCACGATCTAATGCTCTTTGAACTATTTTTTCACTTTCATTATCCAAAGCACTTGTTGCTAAATACATTTTTACATATTAGAATATTGAAAACCTCGCTTTTTTTTTACCTTCATCAAGAATTAAAATCTTTGGATCATGAAGAAGTGCTCGAGCAATAGCAATTCGTTGTCTTTGTCCGCCTGATAAAGCACCACCACGATCTCCAACTTCAGTTTCATATTTATCAGGAAGTGTCATGATGAAATCATGAGCATTTGCCATCTTTGCTGCTCGATGGATTTCTTCATCGGTAGCTGACGGTCGACCGAAGAGAATATTCTCTCGAATAGTTGTATGAAAAAGAACTGGTTCTTGACTAACAACACCGATGTGTTGTCTCAACCATGTGAGATTATATTCATCGATCGGTGTTTCATCGATTAGAATTGAGCCAGATGTTGGATTGTAGAATCGTTGTAATAGTTGGAAACATGTTGATTTGCCCGAACCAGATGAACCAACAAGTGCAATTGTTTGTCCACGTTTGACATCGAATGATACATTATTGAGAATGGTTTGATCGGGTCGTGATGGATAAGTGAAATGAATATTTGAAAATTTAATATCACCAAGAAATTTTTCTTTCGTAACACCCGTTTCTAATCGTTTGTCAACAATTGATGGCTAAAATCATAATATTACAGAACAGCTAAGAAGAGAAAGTGTAAAACATACATCATCGATGATTTTCCAAAGGATAAATGCGGCAATACGTGCTCCAAAAATAGCGTCGAAAAAGGGTGTTGCTTCGCTTATAGCAAAAATGCCAGTATAAATAGTCATAAATGTCTATTATTTCGAAATATTAGAATTAATCAGTCGAATAAATTCCATTCTACTCACAGTAAAAATATCTCCAATGCTATAGCCTTCTTCTCGTGCAAGTTTTGCTCCATACCAATAGCCTTTTTGAACGAAAAAAAAGACTCGTATTTCGACTCAAATTAAAACGAACCTAATGCAAATATAGTGAAACGAACAAGAAACGATATTCCTATTGCTATGCCACTTGCTAAACCTTTCTTAACACCACATTTTCTCGCATCACTTAAATGTGTTTCATATCTAAATCAATCGAACATAATATGAATTTGTTTTCATTGCATATTCGAGTTCTACCGTTGTTTCTCTTTGTCTTGTCCGTTCAATGATAAAACTGTTCGAATGGCACTGATAACTTCTTCAGCAACTGCACTTGCTTTTGTATTAGCAAGTCGTTCGGTTACCGCCATTTTTGATACAATCTACAGATTCATATACTTAACATTCATTCAAATATCAAATCGTATGTTTACTTTGAACAAAATTCCAAGTGTAAGAAAGATAATTGGTGCCAATGAGAATAATACTAATGACAATTTCCAGCTTGTTGAAAAACCTATTTTACCGAAACAAGAAACAATAGATTTTGATCTAATGGAATTCGTTTACTAATAAATAAACAAGCAATAAATGTTGCTATTGATTCAATAGCTACACCGAATTTTTCGCCTATGCCACCGGTAATTTTTTCGATTGTCTCAGATAAATGTAAACCAAATTCGCCCGTTCGATGTTTATCAAGAAAAACGAAATTCTTCTCGAATATCGATCGAAATAATGTCTGTCGAATTCTTCGATTTTGTCGTTCAGATAGAATTTTGAGACATACTGCACTCGTATAAGATGTTATAGCACAAATAACACCAATACATAAGATAATCATCATGGGTCGTTTGATTTTACTCTTCAAATCATAAGTTTCATTTCCAAGATTTGCATCCGTATAATTACATAAACTACGTAGAATACATTCAATTTCTCTTTTTGTTATTCGAAAGAATATTTTTACTGAATATTTTCATAGAAATTAGTTGTTGTCAAAACAAGATTCGATGGGCAATATTGTTGTGAAATTGAAGTTAAATTATATGTGCAGAGATTCGATGTTCGATCTGTAAATACATTAATTGCATTGCCAAGTACGATCATGTAACAAGGGCCAATAAAGCCCGAGAGAATAGAAGCCAATATGCCCGTAAACAAAAACAATACATCTTTTTTCGATGCAAAACGAAACTATGAACAAAATTATTCAAAAGAATATCGACGAAGGTCCATTGTTTTTGTATGAGAATATTTACCAAACTTAGAAGACCAACACGTTCTTCATTCGTTTTTGATTTCTTTTTCCATGAGAAAATTCTCGTCCAGAATTTGGCTTTTTTACATATGATTGCAGCTTCAGCTGAAGCACAACTAGATGAAAACAAACACGTGCGTACAAAATATCAACAAAAGAATTCTTTTCGTTTACTTTCCATTTTTGGTCTTTCGAATTTCCTCACAATAAATGCTCTCTGATCTGTAAAACATTACGAAAACACAAATGAACTGCTCATTTCTCTCTATCCAACGCTATATATAACCGAAGATAATGTCCTTGTCACGATCGGCTGATGATCATACAAGACGTCTGTTTTCTTTCGTATCCTGTCATTAGATGACTAGTCAATAGTTTACATCAATAGTAAATGATATCATGTTAAAAGCACCTCTGCATGTTTATTGAAATGAATAATAAGAACATTCGAACAAATGTAGTCATGAAGAAGTATGTACGTAAATTTAAAATGAGAGTTTCACGAGAGTTAATAAGAGAGAAAGATATATAAATGGACGCATTTTTTTTTTAAATTTAAGCAAAAAAGAAAGAGAGTTTTGTTTGTTTTTTTTGTATCACTGGATTTCTTCAACGTAATTGGCAGGAAATAGGCCGGATCTTTGACCGATTCTTCCAAACCACCATTCATCATGCATCTGAATATTAAAAGTGAAAATTTTGTTCAAGAAGAAAGAAAAAGAAATGAAAATATTCGAAATACTTTTTGAACATTAGTAATGATGTCATTTTCTTCGAAACCTAATTCATCCTCTTCAGCTAAACGAAAATCATGAAATAATAATCAAACAGACTTGATTTGATTTACTTTTTTGATAACTATAATGAGCGATACATCGAATGCCTTCATTAGCATGATTGCCATTGTTATTCGATGATGAAACAACCGGTGTTGGCGACGGATTTCGTTGTTCTACTTGATGGTTATACGAATTTTGATCATCAGCCCATTCGTCATCGTTATCCTCATGTTTCGATGACGATGACGAATCTTTTCGTTGTCGTAATAAAGCGGAAACATCGACACCACCAACTACGCGAGCTGATTGTTCGTGTTCAAATGATTGTTGATGACCATTGCCATTTACATTGCTAAAGTTTTGATAGATATTCGAATCAGGTATTTGTGTTGAGACAGCAGGCGGTGATGCTGGTGTCGGTACCGATGGAATTTCTTCTTGTTTGACTTTGGTGTGACCATTCGTTGTCGATTGACGATCATTATTAGCACGTTTATTTCGTTCGTCGGCAACACGTCGAGCTGCTTCTTCTTCTTGTTCTTTTTTAATATTTTCAAATCTAAGAAACGAATAAATTGAAATTTTCAGAGGTACAAAATTTGTTTAGCATGAGATTACCGAGCTCGAATATTGCCAACACCTATGCTGCTACCAACGGGTGCTGCTGTTTTTTCAACAGATTTTCGTTCTAATAAAGTAATGATAAACTCTATGAATCTGAATGCGTGTGTGTTCACCTACCAGATGTCGGAGATGTTGAATTAGGCAATCGACTTGGTTCTTCTTTTTGAACGCCATATTTACCACCGAAACCAACATTATAATCTACAAATTTGAGATGGAAACGTAAAAAGAGAAATGAGCTGAAGGCAAATTGTAACCTTTTTGTGATGAATGTTTTTCGACGGGTTCTCGATGAGAGAATCCAACGGCTGATTTATCTTGTGCATTCGAATCCGTACCGAATTTACCACCGAACCCTTTGGAAAAATCTGTCTGAGATGAATGTTTTTCAACGGGTTCTCGATGAGAGAAGCCAACGGCTGATTTGTCTTGTGCATTCGAATCCGTACCGAATTTACCACCGAAACCCTTGGAAAAATCTGTTTGAGATGAATGTTTTTCAACTTCTGCTCGATAATCAAAACCAACAGCTGATTTATCCTTTGCATGTGTGTCTACACCATATACACCACCAAAACCTTTTTTACAGTCTATAATACAACAAACAAACAAATAAATAACTTTTCAATTTCGACCATTGATAATCCAGACTATCACCAGTTGATCTTTTATCAATCGACTGCTATTTACACGATATGTCAAGTGTCCTTAGAGTATGTTCTACGTGACTCATCATCATATAATTACCTGACGAACGTATAGGTTAGTTAGTATGGTTGATTATTGCGTTTTGTAAGAATAGTTTTTTCCTCAAGTCTAGAAATATTTGAAACACTTTTCAAAGATTCTCATAAAATAGCTGAGCATATGAATCAACAACTGAGCGCAAATATTAAAATCAATTGAAATCATTATCTTACCAGTTTGAGAGGAATGTTTTTGAATATCAGCTCGATAGGAATAATCAGCAGCCGACTAATTATTTGAAAAAAAAACAAAAGATCTTATTTTTACTGATTGAATTCGTTGATTTACTTTGTCCATGACTTTGTCTGTACCGTATTTTCCTCCGTAGCCACGGTTTGGATTCGATTCTTGATAGACCTGTTTAACGGCAGTGTCTGCACTTCTGACCTTTTCTTGAATCGTTTTAAAATCGACATGATCGATTCGACCGGAGCCAGGAACAGCCGTCGAACCGAATCGTTGAGATTTTTCGTCAGTTCGATTCTAAAAAAAGACAAACGAATTAAACAAGAGAAAAGCACAAACAATTCATTTTACTTCATAAGTCACATCTGTATCCCAATCGTCGTCATTGGATTGAAATTTTGGTTTCGGTGCTGTTGGTCTTGCAACTGGTTTTTTAATAGCTTCACGCCAGGCCATGTTTTAGTAAAATGATTCATTTTTGACAGAAAATGACTATGCATACCAAAGGTGCACGATGTCATCCAATCTGATGCTTCGAACGGCATGTCTCGTTTTTGGTTGGATAGAACTGAAAACACCCTCAACAAAGCGACACGTATGTTTATGTTACAATAGTCTCGATAGGAAAAAAAAACTTCATCGAAATACATTCTTTTCTCGATCGTAAAATGCGCAGCAGTGATTTTCTGGCCGCTTTCCTAGGCCAGTTTTTAACATGTATTGTACGTATGCTTGAAATATCATTGATCTGAGAAAAAAAAGCTGATTGATTTACCTAGGTGATGGTTGCCTCAGATTCATTATCATTAAATCAATGTGCTGGTCTTGGGTTTTCATCGAATAATTTAATGTGTTCAAGTTGCAATGATTTGAAACAATTTAAATTAGACGAATTAGAAGATTCATGTCGACAATGCTGTGTTAGTGATGAGAGTGAAGAAGAAGCAAAAGCTGTATGTTGATAGATTATTGAAATCGAAATCCTTTTTTTTTTGCTATTGCTTCTTTTTTTAGAAATATCATCGAGCTGTTCTTCAAGTATGCTCATGAAAATTGGGTCGATACGCTCAGATAGCAGCGTTTGTTCGGAGCGATCGACCCTCGCAATTTCCTAATTTCAGTGTCGAATACGTTCGCGGTGCTGATCCTATTCTCAATGTCTACGACGATCAAGATCAAATGATCGAATCCATGGGCATCGACAAATGGGATACGGATACATTGACCGCGTTTCTCGAAGAGAATTTGGTTCGTTAAATACATATTTTCATTCGATCGATTTCCTGTTGTCAATTCAATTGAAATTTCGATTCATATATTATTTTTTCTTATGAATGAAAAACACTAAACCTACTCGATTAGGCGTGATTTTTATGATTGTTAATATTGAATATTTATTTGAATTGTTTTGTCAACGAAAAATTCCATTGAATGTATGTATTTAATATGATTTATCGTTTGTTAAAAATTATTAAATAACAATAAAACAGAAAAAAAGCAGCTTCGTTCTTCTTTTTTTTTGTTAAATTCAAAAACGATTATTTACAAAAGCTATCGATCTAGAAATTAGGATTAGTCGTGTGTCGTTTCGTTTGAAAACGATACGATTTTTGTAAGTGAATTAATGTATGACGTCGATGACATTGACAACGAAGTATACGAGCAAATGTTCGTCGAAATGTTCCATTGCAAAGCGCATATAACATTGGACTAGAATTCAACAGAGTTTCTTATTAAAAAAAACGAAATTCGAATTTCTACTTGATAGTCGAATTGATGTAACATAACATGTAACCAAAACGTTCCCAATACATGAGAAAACCTCGTTCGAATGTGCCCGGTTTGAGAGTTGAAATAACGATATTTGTATTGTAAGGCAGCCAAGTAACAATAAAAGCAATGAGAATAGCGCTGAGAGTTCGTGCGGCTTTTTGATCTTTGTTTTTCTCGAGTCGTTGTGTGACTCGTTTGACGCTTTCGAATGTCTGCGATTTTCGACTTGTCAATGTCGATTTCGGCGATGGATTGATTTCGTTTGTTTGCGTTGATTTCGAATATTTTTCTTGTGTTGATTCGTTCGAAATCTGTCGCCAATTAATATGATTCGTTAAATGTGAATTCGGCAATGAGACAGTTGTGTGACCACGTAATCTCGATTCGACATATTCTATATCCTTATCAATCGTATTGTTTATTGATTGACGATGATGTTGTTGAGATAGACAATCATCGGATGTCGATGCTAACGAATGATAATACGGACGTGTTTCATATTGAATTATTGACGGTTGAGTATGATGATAGACTGACTGTTTGAAATACGATGGATCGTATCGACGAATCCATGGATCGTTCGATAGAATGCCTTTGTTGTTACCATTTGATGATTCGCGTATTGTACCTGGACGATTGTTAACAAGACAGATTTTGCCATTGGTGGCGAGAGAATATGTATCCGAAAGGTTTTGATCGAGTGTCGGAGAGATCACAGGACGACTATCACTTGATGATTCTTCATCTTCATTGGTTTTTATCGGAGTATTATTTGTATATCTAGAAAGATATCAAATTGATTGAGTTGTCAAAATAAACAAAAACAATGTCAAATGTATCACCTCTTCCAACAACAGTATAAACATGTTGTTGGCGAATATCTATTCGATTTTTTCGTTGTTTTATCGATATTTCTTGGCGATCGATTCGAATCTGTTGATACACTTTCATCTTGTTCAGTTGTGCTCATATTTTTTATAATACGACTGTTCGATGTTGTATTTATCGATATGATTTGTGATAATGAACTATGATGTTGTGCTTGTAAAAGATGTAATTCTTTTCGACGTTTAACTGTCTCACGATAGATTCGAAAATAGAGTAAACACATCAAAGTAACTGGCAAATAGAATGCAGCAATTGCAGTTGGAATCGTTACTAGAGACGAATATTCATATGCGTAAATAGAACACAAGAACTAACTTTTCTACCTGTTGCTTTCGAAGCAAATGGTAAATAACATTCTCCTGCCGGTAATCTTTTATCAAAAATTGGCCAAGCCCAAATCCACTAGCGAAAAAAAACAACAACAACAAGCAAATGATAAAATACGTTTGTTGTTCGTCATTTTAGTTTACCGGAGTCCAAATTAAACACGAAATAATCCATGCGCATGCGATCATAACTGAAACGCGTTTCGGCGTACGTTTCGCTCGATAGGTTAACGGTCGTGTTATGGAGAAATATCGATCGAAACAAATAAGTAAAAGATTGGCTACCGATGCATTTGACATTGTATAATCCACACTAAGCCATATGTCACATAGGAGTGTATCGAATGGCCAACGATCTTGTCCAAAAAAGGTGAAAAATATTGGCATCGAAAAACAACCGATCGTAAAATCAGCAATTGCAAGCGATAAGAGAAAATAATTGGTCACTGTTCGTAATTGTTTATTGATACGAAACGAAATCAATACGAGAAGATTACCGAGTGTAGTTAATACACAAAGTATTGTTCCGCCAATAATCACAAGTATTGTTTTATAAAATGTACCTGGAGATGTTAGCGTTGCGATTGTTGATGTACAATTATGAGATGATTGAGAACAATTTGCTTCCCACATCTGAAAATGAAAAGAAAATACAGTTGATGATTTGCTTTTTATTAGAAATCTGACAGAAAAACAAAATCATATTGGATTTGTTTACCTTTTATTTGCTGTTGGTGTTGTAGTCGTTATGTTATATCAGATTACAAGAAGAGACTTTAGCAAACCGTACAGATCTTGTTTCATGTCAAAAATCTTTTAAACGGTCAATAAATTTTAAAAAAAAGAACTGTAGACAAAACAGTCGGGTACATAATTTTTGTCATCGATTAATGGAAAAGAACTGTCGGATTGAAATACACGAAGGAAAAACAACGAAAGACAAAAAAAAGACCGAGAGGGCGAGAGAAAGTTTGTTGTTTAGTAAGACATTATGACCATACGAATACTATCGGGTAATTATTTTTCTTCTTGACTATGTGTATGGATTCCAATACATCTCCCATCACTAACCTTTTTTCTCTATTTATATACATAAATCGTCAGTAAATGGATGGAACTTATATTCAATTGTTGATATCTCTCCATATTATTCTGTTTTTCTCACAACCGACTTTTTTCCTCTCAGAATTAATAGAATTTCTACTATGACTTCGAGACTTGTTTATAGTATATCTCTGTTTTGCTTCTTACCCTTTTAACGTACCTAACAGCCTATTGATATACAATTATCGAAGATTGTACGTTAAAAGATATCTTCTTTGACTGTCAACAAGAATATCGACACCTCATTCGTTATTCTAAACAAACATAACTAAATGAAGTAAAAAAAAAAAGAAAAAGAAATTTAGCATATGTAAACTATTTTAGATGTGAACATCTAATCAACAATGATGTAAGTGCTAACGTAATAGCAAGATGTGCAATCATATAAATATGAAGAAAGAAATAGATATAGATTAACAGACAGTTCTTTTGATAAGATAAACTCATCGATCTACCAAACAATAATCATCTTTATGAGATGTTCTCGAACTTTGTCAGCTTTCATCTCATGATTTCATCTACTTTGATGTTGACAGCAAGGAATGTTCTCTTCTATTGCATATACACAAGGGAATCAAAGCAAAGAAACTACGAATAAGACAAAGAGAATATAAGAGACACAGAAACAACAAAATTGTTTTCTAACTTCCAACGCTTTGATATATTTCATAATTGTATATCCGATTTGATCTACGTGTTTTATCAGCGGAAATACTTTCTATTTGGCGACATTGGTGGGCTGATGTGAAACAACCTTTGTTTTTCTGTTCTGAAAATAAATTTCAATGAGTACTTAACGCAACGTACGTGCGATCAGAAAATATTTGACATTGATGGTTTTATTTATTTTGTATTTTAATATCATGATTCCAGAAATGTTTTTTTCTTTCTTTCGATAGATTTGCTCATATTATTCTCAAGATCAACATTTACTTGTAATGTGCAAAGCTAATCATGAGAACAATGATAGAAATAAAAGTGTTAATGATCTTGTGTTAATTCGAGAAAAAATACATCAAATAAATCTCGAGATTTTGTTTGTCTACAAAGTAATCGAACAGAAATAAACGATGTACTTTACATTTCCCATCTTCATACTAATCAATCATTTTCAAAAAAAGAAAAAGAAAATTTCGAAAACTCTGCCAATATGACAGATATAGGAATACCTCTGTCTTATTCTTTGATTTTCATTCTTGGTTTATGATTTATTGTATAACAATAACGAATTCTAGTCCAAACGATTTTATACGTATATGCTCGATAGATCTTATTGTTCATAAATGAGAGATTATCTTTTGGTGATTCGGTCATAGTACTTTATCAAATGATGACAAATATTCTCTTGTTGAAAGAGAGAAATATTAATGATAGAAAACTCGAATGACAAATGTTGACAGAAAAAAATGATTCTGATTAGAAAGGAGGAGTGTGCGCATCGAGGTTCTTCTCTTGAAACATAGAAATCAATGAAAATTTCAAAATAACAGCATGACCTAATTAGTTTCAAGTACAATTTTTTTGCAAACTATGGACATTGTGGGAGGTACACTTGAGAATAGAATCATATAATCACTGATTGAACTTAAACGTTTAATTACTTTAGGGATTATCTTCTAGACAAAATATCAACAGTACAATTGTTAAAATAGACTTTTCGTGACAATCATATTTCAGATCTGTTCAAATGAACGTTCTTTTGATATCATTGTTTTTTATTTACAAGAATAAATAATAGTAATGTCAAATACTATATGAAACAAAAGACATAACCTTTTCTTTCCCTCGTTCTCTCTTTCTCACCATGAGTCAATCTCGCAGCATATCACTGGCATTCAATGTTTGTTGTTTTCTAATTTCTCCTTCGATACTAACAACAACAACAACAACAAAAATTGGGCAAAATAGAATAGTTTTGTTTTTCTACGTATTTGATTAAGTTAAATTAATATTGACCCTAATTATTATTCATCAATAACAATCTTTTCTTTTTAATCGAAACAACTCAAAAATACATCGTAATTAATCTGCACTTAGTTGTTTTATTGATAATCATCACTAATGGTTTGTCATGTTATCATTCATCCGTAATCTCATGTGTTTTTTTTCCGATATTCCCAGTAATATTGATAAAAACGGGTCTGTTTTATGATGCAAATAAATCGTACAAATAAGAGATGATGGATGAAATGTTAGTGGATGATAATGTTCTTTTTCTTCTGTTTTTCTCTTCGTTAAAGAAGAGAAAATATTGTTATTCCGATCCCTATCCAAAGGAAACAAATCTCAATAGATAAATACATCATTCTCTTCGATCGTACATCACATATCGATCAGTAAGAAAAAACAATGTATGCGCCTCGTGCTAAATTTGAACGCATCTATATCGTATCGCCCGTTAAAGTCGCAATTATATTTTTTACAAGTTTGCATTGTTTATTTTTATTCATTGCTATATTAACATCATTTTGGATTGAAACAAAAATCGGTCATTATGGTCCATTGTTTAGTTGTGAGAAACGTTTAATTCGAGAGAATTTCCTTTCAACAAAAGTATCGATCGATTGTTTTCTTGGCGGTTTTATCTATGATCGAAATATATTTTCAATACCACTTACAGGTCTCTTAATTATTCTTTCATTTATTCTCGGCATTGCTTCGATTCTAACGGCAACATTCTCACTTATGAAATCATCAACATCAATTCGTTATCGATATTGGTTATGTACCATACTTCTACATTTATTTATTTGTTTAATCGATTGTTTTATCTTAGTTTTTATTCCATTAAGTTATCATCATCAAATCTATTATCTCCAATGGGCATATGGTCTTCATTGTGGTGCAACTTTATTTATTTCTGTTTCATTAATTGCGTCGATTCTTACGCATAATACTGATGATGTTCAATACATTGAAGCTGTCGATGAATCGGCCATAGATCGATAAACAACAACAAACAAAGCTTGTGCGTGTGTTGACTTTGAGTTTTAAATGAATTTTTTTATTTCAACAATCATTTGTTTCAATCGAATGATTGTTACTTTTAATCGTTGAATGTTTTCATAGAATATTCGAAGAGTTTCTTCATTAATATCTGTCGTAAATACAACATATTTTTCAATATAAATTAATGTCCATGAACAATAGATGATCCAAATATGAAATTTAATTAGATGATAAACGAATTTTTCAAATGAATCATGATTATCGTCATAATGAAAATTATTCATGAAGTATTTCGACCATTTTTCGAAATGAAAACAACGAATAGCACGTAATAAACGAAGACGATAATCTAATGAAAGACCATCTTGAATCAGTTCGCCATTCGAACAGATCATTAAACATGACATGTTATTATCGAATTTCTTCATTAAATCCGACGATTGACATTTAGAAAAGCCAATATGAGACAGAAAGCTTAAGGCTGCATTTAACGATGTCATTTTTTTAAACGAATAAAATGATTCTGTGGTTCAGAGAAATAGGTCTTTTATTTGTTTTGTTTAAAATATATACGCGTGTGAATAAGAGAGAGAGAGAAAGAAATACGTAAAGTCAAATATATTCGGAAATGTTTAACGTTTTTTTACAGTTGGTGACGAGGGTTTATCTCTGATATCTTTGAGCCATTGATCATCATCGTTAGCATCATCATAAGCAGGTGGTGATTCTGAAAGTCGACCATCGAGTGCTGTATGCATTTGTCGATGGTCCAGTAAATCTCGTGGTATTGAATATTGAAAATTACTGTATCGAACTGGATTATCCGTATCGTCATCGTCTTCGTCATCGTCACTGGCAACTCCTAATTTACTTGCAAGCCTTTTTGACAACAAAAAGAAAACAAACATAAATATAATCTTTCTCGAATTTATCAAATAAATGAACAAACCAAGCGAATTTGTCGACAATACTTTCTTTGATTAAATCAAAACACATTGCAAGGATAGCTAATCCAATGATAATATAAAGACAAGCACCAAAAAAACGCAGACTATTCGTTCCACTTGATGTTATTCCCGGTACCTAAATAAAATATTCAATTGCAAATTCAAATCGTTTTGATTTCAACATACAAAATCTCCGAAGCCCATTGTTGATAAAGTAACATAACAAAAATAAACTGATTCAGTCATTGTCCAACCTTCGGTATTTTTAAACATAATCGCACCCAAACAAACATAACTGATAATAATCGAAACGACAACAAGAATCGGTACTCGTCTCTCCATACGATCGAAAACATCATTGAAATCATCGTCGATTTCATCACCACCATCATCATCATCATATTCACCATCGGCATTCTCTTTGAGATCATCTGGCCACGATGGATCCGTCGAAGTTTTTCCAACATATTGAATGCCATGTCGTTTGCTGACTTTTCGTGGATTGAAACGACGACGATTTGTACGTGCATAAACTCGGCAACAACAACAAATACAATGAAGAAATGATGAATATGCAAAACGAAACATATCACCTAATATCGAACTAAGATTTGCTAAGCAAAGTAAAAAAATTGGAATGCCAATCAATGCATAGCAAATACAGGTGATTTGCCCTTCCCTTTTTTTAAAGACAAAAACTTTTCATGAATAGAAAAAATCAAAGTTTACCATGATGTTGGAGTAACATGTCCAAATCCGATTGATGTCATGATGGTAATCGTAAAAAGTAAAGCCGAAGGAAATGTCCAACCAGTGACTGTCAAACAATCTTGACCTGTATAACGAAACTCATCTCGTCGATCGTAAATATCATTAGTAAAATTTTCCAAATAGGAAACAATCTCATCGTAAATCACCGTTATATCTTCATCGTCGGCTATAATGACGTAATTATACATGGATTCGGATATATTCGAAATCGACACATTTTCTAACACTAATTTCGAAAACAAACAAAAAGCATTTAAACAGATCGATTTCATACGACTTACAATTTGCCTGTTGACAATTTTGTAATTCGATATACTGTTCGAGTAGAATGAAAAGAAAAGCTCCGCCGATACTGTAGGCAAAAACGATAATAATAAGGCCCATATTCGAACAAAGAAATTGTGAGAATGCACGATAGAATGAACGATGTTGACCATTCGGTTTTGGTTCTTGGGCAACAAGATGAGACGTGCGATCGATCGGCATCTTTTCTCAATAATGAAATTCATTTTCAGCACAAAAGTAAAAACAAATAATGACAAAACAGCATCTTTCCGACCAGGGAAAACAATACGGAAAGAGTTAAGTCTATATTGTCATTTGATTTGAATAAATTTTTAAATTAAAAAGAAGAGTAGAGAAAACTGTTGTAGTTTTTGTTTTCTTCATTACTTTATTTCATTCTTTTTTAGCTTCTGTTCACTCATTCACAATGAAAAAAAAAGAGAGAGAGAAAAAGAAAAAGAAAACCTAAGAAGAGAAACAATATGATGATAAGTGATGATGTCAATGATTAGAAGTTTCTCACGAAAACGCAAACAAAATCAACGACTTAAACAGGACAATGATTTTATAATGTGTTTTTAACATGAAGAAATACTAACAAGTTAATACACAAATGCAAAAACGATGACCAGAAAAAAGTTTAGAGAATAAAATAATGAAGAAATGAAATAAGATAAAAACGACGCTTGAGTTTTCTTTCTTGGTTGATGTTAATGTTTCTTTTATTTTTATTTTGTTTTTTTTGTTTTGTATATTTATTCTTCTTATGCTTTGTTTTACGGTTGTTTAGACTGATGATTGACCAGCATCTTGACCGCCGGCTTGATTATCTTCGTTCTAAATGAATCGATCGAATAGATTTGTTTTGCTTTTTTCTGTACGAGAGCAAAAATATGAATGCTTACATTGCTTCCTGAATTACGGTTTCCTTGACGAGCTCCTCGGAAGAATCGGCCACGGCCACGACCTCGGCCTCGACCACGACCACGGAATCCACCTCGTCCACGGAAGCCTAAAACAAAAACGGTTTAGTTTTCTATTTATGATTTAAAACGCAACATACCCATTGGTGGTCCCATTGGTCCTGGAACTGGACCCATTGGACCGCCGATCATTGGACCTCCACGGCCACGAAATACTCGTGGTCCACGACCTAATAAAAGCAGAAAAAAAAATAGATTAGACCGGAGGAAAAACAGATATTCTACCTGAAAAATTGCCGTCATATCCAAAGCCGCCTCGGAGTGGTGGACGTCCACGACCTAAACGAAAGTAAATCGATTTTAGTTTCTAATGTCCTTGTTGGACTCTACCTCGATGCATAGGACCGCCGAAATCTAATGGTGGTCGACCAAACACTGGTGGACCAAACGATTCATATGGTTGGCCAAACTCAGGATTAAAGCCACCATCGAACTCGCCTCCTCGACCTCAAAATTATCCTTTATGAACAGTCTTCTCATTAGTATTTATCATTTACCTCGGAAAGGTCCGCCACGACCACGGAATGGCGGTCGGCCATTGCCGCCACCACCTCGTCCTCCTCGGAAGGTGCCACGTGTATTGAATTGTCGACGATCAGCGGCATATTTCGAACCTTGAACACTGTCGCCATTTGGACCAGTTACATTTGCGGCTTCTAAACCTTTTTCGCCTGCAAATACGAGAAAAAAAAACAAAAAGCCGTCCGAATGAACAAATGTTTCATTTTCGAAAATAACCAACCTTGTACAATGTCGAATTCGACTTTTTCTTCGTCACCAACACTACGTAAGTACTTTCGTGGATTGTTCTTAACAATAGCTGTTTGATGAACGAAGATGTCTTCATTTGTATCTTCTCTACAAACAAACAAACAAATAAATAAATAATCAACAACAATGAAAAGAATCAATCTACCGATGGATGAAACCATAGCCGCTTTTAACATTAAACCATTTGACTGTACCGGTTACTTTGGTTGCTAAAAGAGAAAAGCAAATGATATTAATCAATGTTACAAGCTGTTGCTTCGAAAGGCGCGTTACACACTCACACACGCATATATGTGCATGATAAAAGAATAGGAAGAAAGAGAAAAACAAGTTGCTGCTTACGCACCGACGACATTTTTACCATTGATTTGTTTTGGATCATCAGTGCCCGAACCGGCTTGATCTTGTTTGTTGGCATCAGATTTTTGATCTGATCCTTGATTTTGGTTTGTTGCAACGTCGTTTGATGACATGCTAACCTAATATATAATTAATATATTGTTGATATTGATGTTGTTCTTGTTGTTGTTTATTTGTTTGTTTATTAATGAGCGCGTTGGTTCACGACGGAGATGTTTTTATTTATTTTCGTTTGTGCTGTTGCTGCGCTTGATGTTAAATTTTGTTTGTTGTAAGACGCTCGGGCGCGTGTGATGGTGATGGTGAATGGGCTTGTGCTGCTCTTATTCTAACACATCTGAATGATGAATGATTCGACTATATATTTTTTTCTAGACAGCAAAAACACGCGCCGAACGCAACAGACAAAGAGAGTGAATAAGAGAAAAAAAATCTATTTTTCACTCTCTTTTGTACGTGTTCTCGTATACTCGTCACGTGACTAATGGAGAAAAAGAAGAAGAAAGGAAAGAAAGTCAGTAACACACAGCAACCCCTATAACATTGTCTACTAGAAGAAGAAGAAGAAAACGATCTGGAATTATTATTATAGGGCCGATGAAATGGCTGTATACATTCTGTTATCCAGGGGGTAAAACGAAGAAGAGAAAGAAAAAAAAGAGAGAAGAGAATAGAAGAAGAGGCAACTTCTTACTTACTTGAATGCGTGCCAAGAAGAAGAAAAAAGAAGAAGACGTCGACAAACAAAAAGAAATATATTGTCGACATCTACCCCATCGCTCTATCATCAACCTCCACATACTTACTATTCAGAAAGCAACTGAAAAAATAAGAAAAGTACATGCATATCGTGATCGTTGTCCAGGGGTCATGCTAAATATACATATTTGAATGCTCCCCCCCTCATCAACCGACTAAGAAATACATACGTAAATGAATAGATAACAAAAAATATCTTGAAATCTGAAATCGATTATAAAAGCAATAAAATAATCAAATATCTGTGCATTTTCTATTTTGATTTATCAATTGAACAAATAGTTAATTTGAAAATCTTAAATAAATGCATAATGATCTCGTTTTCTTTTTGTGCTACTACGATTGAGTCTTATCAATCATAAAATTGTAGTAAGGCGTTTTCTTAAACATAATTTAAAGTCTTAATCGATTATTGCATTTTCGTAGCTCATTATTGATTTTAGAATCTAATGACTAGCGTACAATTGAAAAACGAATATATCTCTGTATACTTTCGTGATTAAGAAGCTTAACATCATTAGTTGCGCATATGTATGTGCGTGTTGTTCATATACTCATACATTTTGTCAATTAAGAACAAAAAAAAGAGAGCGAAAGCATACGATCATATGTTACTTTTTTAAATGAAAGTCTCTTCCGCTACAATTCTAGCATCTCTCTCTCTCTCTCTCTCTTGCTGGTTGTATATATATACACGATTGAATCGCTTTAGTAATGTTAGTTTGTCGTCGATAAAAAACTTGTGTTTCTTCTCTCAAACGATCGTTAATCTTGTTTGATGGAACAAGAAATGTTGGATATCCGGAAATCGTCAATAGTTCTTCATGCAGAATTCGAAAACGAAAGCAACATGATTGTATTCAACACATGTCCTTGATTCGATTGAAATGAATTATTAAGGCACGTGGTTATGAATACTATGATGTTTTTTGCTACTAAACTTCAAATTCGAAAATTGAATAAAATTTCATACAGAAAAAAAAGTCCGCAAAACAAACAAAACAGATATTTAATCTTGAAGAAAATTAATAAATAACGGTATGTTATCTGTCAATTGTTTGATTTGATTATCACTATCATTATTATCCATATTCCAATTGAAGTAAGCAAATTCTTGACGAAATTTATCGATCATAGTTCGTAATTTATCATATTTATTTAAATGTGATAAAAAATAATTTAATATATATGGATATGCAAGATAACCGTGTTTAATTTGTTCAAGAAAGATATTCATTGTAACTGAACGTTTCAATTGACTCATTTGTTCGACAAAACCTAATGGTCGATGAATACTATATTGACGGATTAAATGTTTAAATGTAAGACGACGTTTTTCTTCATCATCTTCATTTTCTTCGAATTGTCGACATAATTGTTGCATATCAGATTGACCCATATTTCGATCAAAATCACATAATTTACATAGACATTCATCGATATCATAGTCACGTAGTCGAATTGTTCGTTCAATATACGAACTATATACTGAAGGTAAATAGGAAATAGTTAGTTCATCACCAGGTTCAATTGGTTTAATAACACTGAGAAAACAGAGATGATTAATAATCATATAGAAACAATTCGGTAGACACGAATGATTAAATCGAGCTAGTTTAGGCCAAAGACCGGTGCTGATAACATTTCGTTCGAAGATTTCTAGGAATGTTTTGTACGGAAGTAGATAGTAATCTTCATCATCGGATTTCTTTCGCAATGGTTTATCACGTATAGGTGATAGATGAGAGAGTTTATCGATGAATTGTTGTTGATCGATGAGTATACGAGTTTCGAGTTGTCTGAGAAGTTCAAGAACTGTTTGCCGGAGATATTTACCGCCGTTAACTGAACTTTCATCAGGATTTCGATGTTCAGATTTTTGTGTTATAGAAAATGTGATCAAATGCGATCGATCATCGACTAATGTTTCATTTGATTTCGTATGAACAAATGCATAGGGTCGTTCGACTAACAGTAAAGTACCAGGTTTCAATGAACACAATGCAAACATACCGAAACCTTTTTTCTACATAACAAAAACAAAATAAGCAAAAGAAAAAAAATGAATATCAGTTTAATTCCTACTGGATCTTCACATTGTCGAAATTCATAGACATTTGTTCTTTCGAATTCTGCACAAAATTCATCGATTCGTTTCGTTTTGCCCGACATTAAATCGAACATATCATAATTGCCTTGTGCTTCTCTCTGCAAACGTGGAATATCATTTTCAAGTATACGTCGAAAATGTTCGACAAGTTCGTTCGACGTCGATGAAGCATCTTGTGTACATTCAAGTATCGAATCGATGGCTAACTTTGCTTGATCATATAATTGTAAGCCGAGCAGAGCTCGCATCCTTCGATAATGAACTTTCCATGTGAAAATATTATCGTGATTTTCTTCGGTCGGAGTTTTTGTACAAATATCGAGAATACGTTCACAATCGTCCAATGCTAAGTGAGATAATTGTGCTTGTAGATAACATTCAGCACGATTACTAAGAATTCGTGTATCATTTGGACTTTTAATTAAACCAAGCGAATAATAATCAATTGCACCGTAGATTTCATTATTATGAAAACATTTATTTCCTAAATCACGTAATTTATCCGCATTCATTTGTTCGAGTTCTTTTTCGTAATCACTAAACCATATTTCTAATCGAGGATTATCGACACGTAGAATCAATAGACCATCAGCAGCCATTTTAACAAACGGATTGCCAATGATAAAATGTCGTTCACGTTTGATACGATTTCGAATACATTCAATCGATTGATCAGTTAAAATCGTATACCAATTATAAATAGCCAAACGTATGACATTGCCGTTTTCATCTTCAACTATCGATTGAATCGATCGTGGAGTTACGAATGGATCGACAATTGAATGTACATGTATCATTGAACCTTTATGAACTCGATTGATTTTCGTTTCTTTTAAATGTATGCGTGTCATTGACATGAGACGATTGTAAATTTGTTGTTTAGATAGAAATGATAATGAACGATATTTCAACTGAACATCGAATGCATATGGAATAATACTGTAATCTTTGAGTGTGAGAGCTTCAACATAACGTTTAAATGAACGATTTAAATCGTCTCGAGAACAAATCTCATGAAATGAACGAGAATTCAATTCTGGAGCATAGATCGATGTTGGTGCAGCAAGAAGACGATCGACAATATGAAATGGTGATGTACTTTTATCGTCAGTTGTCGACGATATTGTTGATCGTTGAGAAATAGCTGTCAAACGTCGTGCTGTTCGTGCAGCTTTCTTATTATTTTTACATTGCCGAGCGAAATAAAATGCTAAATTTGTCATATCAATATGAGGTAATAACTGTGCTAGCTCAGAAAATTTTGATAATTGCCGTCGATGTTCTTCGCAACAAATATTTGGTGGCATTTCTGTTGGATTTGATGCATCGACTTGCTGAAGTCTAGTGGGAAAAAATATTTAAAATTTTAACGAGCCCATTTTGTATGTGAATAAATTAGTTAGTTGACATACCTTTGATACATTTTTACTGATTTAATAGGAAAATAATTGAAATATCAAACGAATTTGTTTCTATAGCGATAACATTATACTTCCGTTAGAGGTTTTGAAAAAAAAAGCCCAAGGAGTAAGTAAAAGAACGAACGAAAAAAAAACGAGTATTTATAATTGGTCATATGAACGACCGACTCATAAACGAACGAAATCAAATCGTTATTTTTTTTTTGAATGAAGAGAAAATCTTTGGATAGACGAAGAAGAAAAAAAACATACTTCGCGACTATCAATTTATTTACTTCATCTGTCGGTAGTTGAAAATTTAATAAAAAAACAAGACACGGAAAAATAGAAGTAAAAAGTTAAATAAATCAAAGATGTCACTAAAGTTTTTTTTTTTCTTATCGATTACGATTTCTTCTCCGACGGACTAGTTCACGATCTGCATGAACAGGATCAATGCCGAAACCATATTTAAGAACGTCCATAATGATAATAAAAGCAGCCACACTACACAATGCAGTTATACCAATGTATCCGAGTGTTGAAGATACATATCGACGAATAGCAATGCTATTTGCAACATTTTCACAGTGTCGACCTGAAAAACTAGATGATATACAATCACATACATAACTTGGAGGAACTGATCGACAGCGTCCTTGGTTAAAACAAACTATATTCTGACAATAATCAATCCAAAATTCACAACGAGCACCAGTACGATGCTCAACGCAATCACATCGAAAATTTGTCTCATTCAATTGAACACAAGTGCCTTTAAATAAAAAGGAACGTATTAGTATTTTTTATATGAATGATAGTACCGTTATTGATACAAGGATTTGATTGGCAAGGATTGGCAGGTTTTATTTTACAAGTATATCCACGTGGTTGCGTCGGATCGTTAATACAACTATCACGATCTGAACAGGGATTCAGTAGATCGCATGGATTTGCTGGAATATCACATTGACTACCAATAAAATTTGGATCCGAACAATCGTTAGGAACAAAGTAATCTGATGTAGTTGTAACTGTTTGTAGTTTTGTTGATTCTTCTAGAACACTATCTTCTGGTTTTGTTGTAAATATGGTGTTTTCGGTTGAAATCAAGTTTTCCGGTGTCGTACTTGTTATTGTCGTTTCTAAGTTAAAATGCATATCATCAACATTTTTAAAACTTTGTATACTTACTACATAATGATGATTGATATTGAAATTTCATAACTCGGTTATTATTAGTATCGCTGACAAGGATAGAGCCGGAACTATCAAAACTGATAGACGTTGGAAATTTTAGATGATCATGTCCTGAGTCCGGTTTTCTAGAACATCCGATGAGACATTTGTATACTTTTTGGTCTGCTGAAACAAAGACTATTCGATGATTTTCACTATCCACAATGTAAAGATTATCATCTGCATCAAGTATAAGACTTGTCGGATGTTTTAATGGATTTTCATCAATTGGTACTTGATTGTCTAGAACTGTTGATCCATTTAAGTCTTCATATTTGAAAAGTTGAATTCGATTGTTACCCCAATCGGAGACGTACAAATCAAAGTTATTAGCTACGAAGATTCCGAAAGGCGAGTTCAATGCTTCCGATGTTGATCCACTGGAACCGGTACCTGCTGCAATTGTCCATTGATTATTTTCATACGGATACATTCTCTTAATCACTTCATGACTTCCTCGTGACGAACAATAAAGTGTATTATTAAGATCAACAAAAAGTCCATAGCATGGAGAATGATTATTTAATTCGATTGTGGTGAAATCCGTCCTATTTTCCCAATTAACAATACGCTTATTGTGACCATCACCAATGTATATACTTTCATTCGAAGTAGCAAAAAGGCTATTAGATATATTGAAAGGAATCATACTTTCGTCAGATGGCTCGTTCGATCCCCATGACCAAAATTTCCATCCATTCAAATATTTACTCACAACTTCCGTGATATATTCAATCAACTTTGAAAAAAAATTTGACATCTTTGATTCATCATTTACCAATAGTGTGGAATTATAAATTTTTGACGGGTTATCTGTTCCATGAAGCCATACAACGACAAGACCAGTTTCATCATATGATACATATACTGTGTCTTCGATATCAACGAAAATGTTACGAGGGCGATTTAACTCTTTGCTTCTACTTGGATAAATGGTTCCATTTGGATTCCATTTTGCAGTAGGGCAGAATTTCGGCAAATTATAATATTCTATTGTAAACAGAAATGTGAAATAAGTTTGTTTATAATTGTTACTTCAAAACATGGCTTACGTGAACTTGATGGAAAATCAGTTAAGATAGCTATGAATATGATCACGATTGAACTCAACATTTTGTCTATATACTGTTTTCTGAGTGTAATGTTATTTTAAAGAATAATTTAAATAGGAACGATTGCTTTTCTATCTAATAAATATTGAAACAAATTAATTTGATACTGATCAAGTAAAAATTTATCTGGTTCATGTCGTTCGATTCTTGCCGGTATATTGACATTATTAGTTCACAGATACAAAATAAACAATAAATATTGATCAGGCTAATTTATAGTTACTTCGTTTATCAAGTCAATTTAAAAATATTTGCTCAAAAAGAAAAGGATTTGTCCTTATCAGTTAATAAATTTTGAGTTATTTACATTTATATCCAGACATCTGATAGTTTTATGACGTCCTCTTATGACTAAGACAGCGATGATGAGTAATCAACTGTTCCACTGTGGGACAAAGAAAAAAAAAACATTGCCGTTCGCAAAACCTTGATTGCATTTATTTTTTTTCATCGTACACGATAGACGATGATCACGAGATCGATCTGTTAATAAATTAAATGTAAGTCTATGTTTTTCAGTAATTTTATTTTGAATTATGTTGAAGTCAAGAATATATTTAATTTAAAAAAGAAAAATGATCAACATTCTACTTTTATTTACAATTGAAAAATAAAAGTAGAGTGTTGCTTGTTTATAAGGTTGTAATTAATTGATTTCATTCAAAAACAATATATTTTTTAAACTTGACGATGATTTCCTTTGGAATGAATTCATATCCTTGAGCTTGCTGAGTTTTATCATAGAACGGTTTTGTGAACAAGAGCAAGATCAAGTTCGCAGCTTGATTCGTTTGAGTAATCCCCAAGCTCCCCGATGATCGATAAAAAAAATATTTGTTGTTTTTGATTGACATCAATCAATTCGTGTGCGGGAATATTTTCTGCGGATTAAAGTCCTTGAAAATAATTAACAACAGCATTGAAAACTGCGTTTAATACTGCAAGATTGATAGATTAATTAAGAGAAAAGATTAATGAACAAAAGAAATAGAAAAAAAAATGGTAATTGCTTCCAGTATGGGTACACATTGTTACATTAATATGAACCAGAAATAGTATTTTTTCAAACTTAAATGTAAATTCGAACGAAAGCTTTCACTGCAGCACGACAAATCGGACAGACTTTAAGACTATGTCCACACGCAACACAACTAGTTAGATGACCGCATGGTAGACATGCTACTTGACGTTCCGTAGTGAGACACAAAACACAAACATTCTGTTCGTCGGGTTCTAGAAAAGAACGAAAAAATGCTGTTGAATAGGATGTAGATAAATACTTACGGTTTTTCGGCAGTACTCTCGGTCTTGCAGCGATTGCATTTACTATCTTCGGAGTTTCGGTTTCTTCATTAGAAAAACAAACAAAACAAAATAAAACAACGATCTTTTCTTTTTCTTCTCTCTTACTTTGACTTTCGACAGTTGTTATTGTTGTAGATTTAATATCGGGTTTCGGCGGATCAATAGCTGGTTTAGCTTGATCATCGAGATATGTTTTTAGCCAATGTTTTGGAATGAGAATATTTGCTTCGTTGCCATTGATTAACTTAACTTGTTTGTCTAAAATTAGACATGCAACACGTAGATCAACATCAGTTTTGAAATCGTCCTCTACAGAAAACAATTCAGTTAGATATTCAAGAGATTTGATTCTGTGAAAATTACTTTTGAAACGTAATTGCATATCGTAAACTTTTCTTTAAGAATATACAAAAAAAAACAAGTAAACATTTAGCTTTAGATACACGTGAGTAGAATAATTACCGTATGATAGCCATGCTGTAGCCTTCTTGACGAAGTTTTTCTACAACTGGTAAATCGAGACGAGCTTTTACCATTCGATCGATTTCGTCGTTGGTCCACGGAAATATCTGTGGCGATTCACTATCACTATTTTGTAAATTTTGTTGTGCTAAAATAAATCAAAAGCAATTCGTAGATTTCTTTTTGTTTCTTCGGTGAACATACCACGAATTTCGGAATTTTTACGTTGAATAGCTTGATAAAGATTTTCTCCAATAAATTGACGAATATATGAGCATTGAGGAAACCATCGAGCATGTTCGACCTTCGGATCGTCACCTGCTTGCCAATTTCGAAGAGCTCCATTGCAATAAAAACAACGGACAGTTGTTTTGTCACCTGATTTCAATAGAATAGAATTTAAGAAATCATTTTAATCAATGAAAATCTTTTACCAGTATAAAAGAAACCAGCTTCGACAAATGAATCAATAGGCGGATATTGGTCTGGTTCTCTTTCTGGCCACGATTTAAAAGTGTCACGACGATTAAAAATTTGAGCATAATTTGCGTGAATAGCGCCAACAATGGATTGTCCATTGGGTCTTTGTGTCAATGTTGTATTTGCTTCTGGTATTGGAGGTTGATTCGGAGTTATTTGATTTGGTTGAGTTTCTTCTTTCATTCTGACATAGTAACATCGAGGAGACTTCAATCGATGGATATCGTATGGTTTATCGTTTTCCGTCCAACTGTGAAACATTGTGTCACAATGAATACAGATGACTCGATCGGAAATATTGGTGTACCACCAACCAGCACAAGCCATGTCTTGTGCACTTGGAGTAATCGAAGGCCAATTTGAAAATGTGTAAGTACGAGCTCGATCTAATATTTCACTTGTTAGAATACTAATAAAATGGATCTCTTGAGTAAGATTGATAGTTTCACCAACTGCAGCAGCAGCACCACCACCACGATCCATGTACCCTCTATTGTCTGAATTAGGAACATGTCTCGCTATGATTGATGATCTTATGTTGCTTCCAATTTGATCTGAATACATAAACAAAACGAAACTTATGAAAATCTGCTTTATTTTTATCTTTGCAATAAAACTATAGATCTCAAATTGTGAACTTCTATTAGGTTTAGTTTAAGAATAGCACAGTACCATTTCGAGAAAAAAGTTCTTGTTGATTCAATACGAATGGACATTGTGGACTACGCTCCATGTGTTCTTGTTTTGGATCCATTCCTGGTTTCCATGAGTCAATTTCCAAATTACAACTCTCACATGTAACACGATCACTTCTTCCTGTATAAGAAAAACCAACTTTTGCCAGTAATACCGGCGATATTATACTCTGTGTATTATCTTTCCAATTCTTAAATGTTGCTAATCGACATAGGTCAGGTTTGGTACGTCGAATTTGTCGAAGAGTTGTTCCGTTCGAAGGTTTTGCTTTTTCATTCTGAACTGCAATTGCCATTTTTTTGGGTGAGTTTTGTTGAAGCATACAATCCTCGATTTTTTTCGGCGTACTAAAATAAAGCAAATCGAACTAGTTGTTTTGAAACAAAATATTGCGAGTTCTCATGTCAAAACGACGATCTGCGAAAAAATAGTCAACAAAACAAAACAACACTAGCACGTGGTAACCAATCCGATCAACACAACGGTAGTGTCGTCATCTACAGATATGTTTTTTTCCTGCACTCAACTGACTCTCACATGTACGCAGTTCCGTAAATGAAATCATAACCAATTGCTTTTCTCCACTGAAGTCATACTTTATAGTGTTACTAATTTCTCGAAACTACCTATGAGTCATTTTTAGTCATAATTAATCACGCAATTCACGAAATGTATCATTAAAATCACCCACTAGAATAAAGTATAAAAGTGGTAATGTTCCCATTTGCACGAATGCTAGATTTATATAACAAAAGCTATTCCCTGGGAAAAACTCCGATGATTGTTGCTATTGTGAAGTCCGTTTAGTTTTGACTACGTGGGAAAGAGAATGAAACACCTATTTATTCAGATCTGTTCTCAGAGGAAGCAATAACAAAAAGTTGCTCAACTGGGTAATTTTTAAAAAAAGAATTCTCGAATATCTTTCTTCATATTGCGTCATAACGTAATCAGAATTTGAGATTTGTATTGATGTAAACACAAGATTTATCAAAAACGCGATTAAATGTTGAGATTATGGTATTTTTCAGTATTTAAACACGTGCTTGAAAGAGCGAACGTTAAAGTTTCGTAATTCGAGTGTGTAATTGCTGAAATATAGTTTCTACTTTTTGTGGATGTGTATATATACATGTACAGAGCCAAGCACGTGTGGAAACACTGAAAAATCGAATCTTTTTTCCATGGAGATCAAACGAAAGGTACCAATTGTTTGTCAATTCGATAATACCTGTTATCTCCATAGAAGTAAACATTGATTTGAACGTTGCGATAGTAGTAATCGAGTAATCACCAGTAAATCGAACGAAAGTATAAACGTTTATTTCAGATCAACAAAATACGAGTGTATTTCGATTGGAATAAATGTGGCTGAAAAACCTTTTAAAAGTATATGTTTGTTTTGCATAAATTAAAAAAAGGTTGCATTCTGTCTGCACATATTCGTCCCATAAGTCGTTACAAACTCAGCGATAATATGCGAAATTTAACGAAACTCGACACGTTTTTATCATGCAATAAAAGGAAGAAAGAACGACTTACATTTATCTTGTGATACAATAAATGACCCGATGGTTTTTTACTCTCGCCTTTAATGACGAAAAATATAAATTTGCAAAGAACAATGGAAACTCTTCTCAGTATGTTGGAAAGTAAATACATGATTTTTATAAAGTCATGGTTACTATCAACAAGGAAGTATGCAGTCTCAAACGCAAAACAATGTGTTTGTTTATTTGTCTATCAAAATGGAATCGAGTTCACTTACAAGGACAGCATTTTGTTTGAAACTGGTCACCTTCACGTGACCGTCATCTAGGCATATAATAAAATCCCCCACAACATTAGTATGCAACGTTTGCTTGATGAATTTGAAAATGAATGAAACCATTTTTTTTCTTTCTATTCTGCGCGCGTATGTCGACTGGGAAAAAACCCAGTCCTATTAATGTATCTGTTTTCTTGTCAGTAGGCCCGTAATTATTGGGTTTTTCTTTCGAAAAATGATAGATGTTATGTCTGCACAAGGTCTACGATGTTATGTTTTTATTAGCACAATGTTATACCGTTAAATCGAAACATATCTGAATCAATTTCAACGACTAATGCCTGCATACGTCATGAAAAAAGAAAAAGAATGAGTAAAGAGAGAGCGAGAGAGGAAAAAAAAGAGTCTGAATCATGAAAATCAAGTTCGAGTTTTTGTTTTAATAATTGATTGTTTCACTTTCAACAGCTTTATCACGAACAATTGGATAACTTGCTGCACTACTAATACCACACATATTCTTCTTGTTTCGAGCGATTTTTATGTAGCCTTTGTCACCCCAAGCAGCCGACCAACTAAAAACAACTCTCAATATAATTCATTTTAATGTCGATCGATGGAAATCTACCTATTCTTAACGATGTAGTATTCTTGTTGGCCTTTAACTGGATCATTTGCAACGCCATAACCAACAGCTAAAACACCGTGATCAAGATCTTCAGATGAACATTTAGCATCGGAGTAAACACCTTGAGAAAAGAAATGCGGAAAAAAGTTCTTATTTCAAATCAAAATTTTCGAATTCAAACCCGAAACATAGAATTGAAATGATTCCTGACTAGCATCGATAGCAACTGAAACTGGACCTTGAAGAGCTAAAGCTTCCTGTAAAGCTGTTTCATTTCCTTCAGGAATATCAACAAAACCATCACATGTTGTTGCAACAGATTTTCGTCGAAATTTACAAGCAGCTTGATCCTATTTGTCAATCAAAAATTTGTTTTTGTTCTCATATCAAATTTCGACCTACTTTTCCAACATATGGATAAGTTTTGTCATCATCAATACCTTTGTTATCATGTACATATTTAAAAGCATTGTCCATCAAACCACCATTGCATCCATTGTTACCCCAATTAGTCGAACAATCAACGAGTTGTTGTTCACTAACAGTAACTAATTTACCAGTTGCACGAGCATGATGACCTTCAAGTGCACCAGTCTGTAGAAAAGAAAAGAAAAGAAAACGCATAATTTATTCTTCTTTCAATTTAATCAACATACAGCACTAAATGCCCAACAGGAACCGCATTGTGCTTGATCTTTAACCGGTGAAACGAGCCCTTGATCACGCCAGTCAACTGACACAGGAAGTGTGACATACGGCGAGGCTGGAACATGCAAACGACGGTAATCGGAATATAATTTACGAGCATTTTTATCACGTCGATAACCATTGAATTGAGCACGAAATTCTTGATTTGTCTAAATGAAATAAAAGCAAAAAAATTAATGAGTTCTGTCAGAATATCATTTATCTATAATACTAAAGCAGCGAATTTATTAATTCCTAATCGAAATGTATGTAAACCGAGATCATGTTCAAGATTATGTTTAACAATTGTTTTGATATTATTCGCAAAGATTTTAAATCGATGAATTTCTTCTGTTGTTGTATTATAAACAATTCCGTAGCCTTTCTTAAAATTGCGCCATAAATCTCCAATATGTGATTCGACATTGTCAACCGATGGTAAATAAAATCCATCGCCTAATGACACTGGAGTCGAACCAATTAATGGTAGAAGAAAAACAGCCAAAAAAACGATACGCATAATTCTTTCTATCTAAAACGTTTTTATTCAAAATGCACGCACCGAATGTATTTCTTTCTTATCTTTTCGTTCTCTCTCTCTCTGCTGATCTTATATAAGATTTAAACAAATAAACTTGTCTTTAGTTTTGTTTATCAGATAAATCAAGTGATTTATTTCAAAATTTCACATGTATGCATTGTGACAATGAAGAATGTACAAACAACGAACGACTGACAATAACAACAACAACAACAAATACAACTGTTTATTTATTCTAGAACATCGATCGATCGATAGAAAAATAAAATCTTATCGAAATGAAAGAAAAGAAAATCGATTTGAAATCTATTCGACTAGATAAAGAAGAAGAAGAAGAAAACGAACGAGAGAATCGATAAAGAATTCTTATTTCGAAAGACCATAACGAATCGCTTTCGATGATAAGAATGAGTGCAAATGGAAGACGAACGGTTTTGGTGATGTCGTAAAATCTAATTCCTAGAAGAAAGAGAAAGAAAAACTTCGTTTTTACCAAGACAAACAAAAGCCAAATTCTGAGTATTTTTACCATAACGCCTTCTTCGCCATGAAAATCTAATGTTAACAAATGATCGTTATCATCTGATGATGAACGAAGTTTTTCGAATGGTTCTTGCCAAAGAACACGAACGTTCGTCGTATTATAATCCGATTCCGTGTATAATGTAAATCCATATTCAAAATGTAAACATAATTTACACACTCGATTGTTCCATTTACAAGCTGAAAAGAAGAAAAGAAAAAAGCACAAGATTGAGTATGATTTGAATGAGATATTCATTTCTTACGAAAAGCGACTTCTTTGACACGTAGAACTGCTGTTTGAATAGACTGAGTAATTGAATTAGCCCAATAATCTAAATCACGTTTAGCTTCAATACGAAAAACGTGTGTCACAACACCGAATTTTGTTCCACAACGAAGAATTAAATTCGAAATATCGATATCAATCGACGAATCCGAATGTGATTGAATACATCTTTTCAAAAAGATAACATAGAAAACAAAAAATCGATTTCATTTTGTGGATTTACCGGCTCGAGAGTATTGGATAGGCAATATCCGGTTCTCGGCATGTCTGTTTCGACACAGGTGCACATGATAGAAAGCAAATCTCAGCATCAGTTAAAATCAAAAAAATTGGCCGCCAACATTTCAATCTCGTTCTTTCATCGTCACTCATTTGTTCGGCTAGCCAGCCTAAAGCTTTAATTTCCTGACAATTTCTCGTCACATAGAAATACTCTTCGATTTCCGGCAAAATTTCCAAAAGATATCGAGAAATCTTTGCATGAAGAATATAAAACCATTTTCGAGCATACATATCATCGACAAACCGAAGACTGTAGCAGATTTGATTGTACGGGAGAATAACATCTAAGATCGAACCATTCATGCCATTGGTAAGCAATGGTGCAGCCGTTGCCGGCGGAGATGATGTTGTTGAAAGAACGAGAACATCGGTGGCTGATGATAGACGACGGAAAACGTAGCATAAACGAAGAGATATTCGTTTAGTTTCGTAGTTTGTCGAGTCAGTTGATGATTGATGGAGAAGAGAGACCGATGGAGTTCGTTTATTGATTTCATCGTATTGTTTTCGAATTGATGTTGGCGTTTGTTTTTGCATGAGAAGCGTGACTTCACGTAGATATCGAACTGAAAACAGACAGACATCGAATCGATTCGAAAAGAAGACAATTCACGAGCAAACCTTCGAGGTCAACTTCTCGGCCAGTTCGTTTTAATATTTGAACGGCTTCTTCATGTGAAACGTGTTGTAAATCTCGACCATTTACAGACAAAATCGCATCGCCAACATAAAGTTGACCAGTTAAATCAGCCGGCATATTGGGAAAAATTTTACTAATCAAAATCGGCATTCGATTTTCTCGTCCGCCTTTAATACTAATTCCTATCATGACAGCAAAACAATTGAATCGATCAGTGAATTCATCTGAAATCCGCTTACCTAAACCCGTATTATCGGGCTTAACGATTTTTACTAAACGTTTTTCACTTGTAATGTGATCGGATTGATCATAGATAGTTGATTTCTGTTGAAAGATTTCGTTGGATAATTGTTGTTCAGGAATAACATATTCGAGAAAGAGATTATCATCTTCTAAAGTTAAATTCGCTTTGATCCATTTCGAATGAACGTAGAGTTCGACAACTGCACGTTGTTGTTCGGCTAACGGCGATTCGCCTGTCATTCGAATATTCAACTCTCAACAATCGAAAAACGTCTCTAGTTGTCGATGCAGAAAATTTGTTTATTTTCTTGTTTATTTTCTGAATGGATTGATTGAATCAACCAATAAAAATCGACTATGGACACGGAGTAGTAAGACACAACACAAAATGTATTCGAACTGAAAAAAATAAATTCGAACTGCGGAATACGATCGTTGTTTCAGTTGATTCGGAAACGAAAAAGACTTTGCTTGCGAAGCGACACCTATCTCTCTTTCTATTCTAGATCGATTGAAAAACCACCATGGTAAGCCGGATATTTCACTAGAGAAATAAAAGAACGACACTCGATTTGTAGCCACAAAACGAACATATCGAACTCCATCGTAAACGACATGGTCGTCGATTCGATCACGAAGAAAAACAGTACGACGTTGAACTAATTGTTTTATCGTTGAAATCAATCGAAATTTGATTTTTAGAAAGAAGAAAGAAGGTCGTTTGCCACATATTCTATCGAAGAAAGCTCAAACATTACGTGGCATTAAGTAGATTGTTTTGTTTTTTGTCAATGCAAAGCATTTTTAACAAAATAATTTAGAGCGAAATTATACAATAAACGTCGACAAAATGAGAAGATTCAAATGAAAAAAACCATTAAAAGTCATGAAGAAAAAGAAACAAAACAACGAGAAGAAGTACCCGAAGGTGCTCTACCAGCTTATTTACTCGATCGTGAAAAACAAAGTCGAGCTAAAATTCTTTCGAATACAATTAAACAAAAACGAAAAGAAAAAGCCGTAAGAAAATCGAATCGAATCGAAATATTCAACAACAATTTTTGTATCTCTCTCGTAGGGCAAATGGGATGTGCCGATTCCGAAAGTGAAAGCTGTTAGTGAAGCTGAAGTCTTCCGAGTTGTTCAATCGGGCAAACGAAAGAGTTAGAATTTCGAAAATAAAATCGAAAATTTTCACCGTTGTTTCTCTTTTGATTTTATCAGAAAAAGCCTGGAAACGTTTGGTAACAAAACCATGTTTCGTTGGCGAAGGTTTTACACGTAAACCACCAAAATTCGAACGATTTATTCGTCCAATGGTAAACAATCTTTTATCTTTTTGCATTTTTTTTATTGAGAAAATTCGATTTTTCAGGCTCTTCGTTTCACTAAAGCCCACGTAACACATCCGGAATTGAAAGCAACCTTTCAATTGCCTATCATCGGTGTTAAAAAGAATCCAAGTTCACCGCTCTACACATCGCTCGGCGTGATTACCAAAGGAACTGTTCTTGAAGTAAGAAAACGAAAAAAAAAACGTTCTCGATTTGTTGGAAATTTGATTTTCTAGGTCAATGTCAGCGAACTTGGTATGGTCACACAAGGTGGTAAAGTTGTTTGGGGTAAATACGCACAAGTAACGAATCATCCTGAAAATGATGGATGTATCAATGCTGTACTTCTCGTTTAAATCAATGAAAACTTGTAATCGACGTTTGTTGTTTTGAAAATAAAATAAAAAAACTTCGTCTAAGAAACGGTTGTTCCGAGTTTAAAGGTTGATATTAAAGTATTCTGTTTCATAAATATAAACTGAAATTCATACCGACTGATAAATATTTACAGTATTTGATTACCTTTCGACTATGTTCAACAGATTTTTTATTGATTAAAAGGCATATTAAGCGCGTCATATTTTCTCTCTCTCGTGTTTTTTTTGATTGTTCTGTTATTCAGCTGTTTAGTGACGTTAATTTTTTAAGACGAGGAAATTTCTTTTCTGCTAAAGTATTTCACAAGTGATATTCAACTCATTTCTCAATCTAAGAAAAACAAATCGAGAAAATTAGATTTTCTTGAGTCAATAAGAGAAAAACGAGAACAAACTAGCACATAAATAATATTTGATGAGAAAGTAAAAGTACTCTTTGTCAAATTACCATAGATGACGACGTGTTTAGTTCACTAGAGGATTTTTTTGTTCAAAAAAATAAAAAAACACTAAATTAAGACTCGAGTGCATCATGCTCTTTCTAAATTCGAGTGTTTCGCGTGCGAATAACAATTCGGAAAGATCAACAACAAATATTTGCTTGAACATCATCGGGTTTTTTTGTGCAATTGGTATTATCTGTGGTTTAGCTTGTTTAATCTACGGTAAATCCATCTCAATCGAAATATATTCAAGAAGACTCTTTTGAAATTTTCTAAAGGTTTGGTTGTTAAGTATTCAACATTGATTATTGTCGGTGGAATTGTCCTTGGTATATCGTTATTTTGTATAATTCTATTTATTCTGACGATTTTCTGTTGTATAAAAAAATGACAAACACTAATATGAATGAAATATTCGGCTATTTGTTGTTTTTTTCAATAGGGCTAGTCTCGTTGAAGAATTTATTTTTATTTTTCAAACGTATTTTCGTTCCCATACGCACCCTCTCTCTCTCTCACGCTCTCGTTTTTTTTTCGCTCTTTTTCTATAATAAAATAGTTCAAATATTGCAAACTACTCGAATGAAGAGAAGACATTCGAATGAAATGTCTCGAGGTGATCAATGATTTGTTTGAATAACAAAAACGAGAAATTATTTTAAACATAAGAGTCTAGGTGAGAGAACAAACAGGCAAAAGGTGAAAACTTGTCGATGTCGTTTTCAATCATTCATTTCTTTGCTCTCTCTCTCTCCCATTCTCGTTCGTTCTCTCTTGCTCGTTTACTTTTTAAAGAAGCAATAGAATAAAATATATGCATTATTGTTTTTTTTATTGAGTTTCATACAGGTCATTTGAAATTTTTACTATCAAATCGATTAGAAAAAGAAATTATGCCATCGAAAACTCGTTGGAGATTAAATCCAAAGAAATGGTTCGGTCATAAATCTCATGCCGGACAAAAACAAGAATCAATGACTGTTCAACAATTAATACCGCCGCCAACGGCAACAACAACAACACGATCAATTACAACGATATCAACTAATCTATCCGACAGATCTAAAACACGTGTTGTTCCAATATCATTTTCGAATGTAATGAATCGACAGCATACAGTAGCAAATCCTTTTCAAATGCCTGCATTTCGTTTTCAACGTCAACGAAATACATTTCAACATACCGAGCCAACGATAAGAAAAAATAGTCGCATTGAAGAGAATCTTGCATTTGATATCACTCGTTTGAATATTTCTTCAATAGTTCAAACAAAAATCCCCGAAGATTTCGAACAAGACGAACCCGAAAAACCTCTCGAAATCAGTATCCTAGATTTGTCACATCGTTGTGTCGTTGACTATCCACGTGAAATTTCAAATCAAACTCAAAATAAAACTTCTCTTCCATCTCGTTCATCATCATCATCAGCATTGTCTCTCAACGATGGCAGCGATAGTTCATCATCAAGTGGAATATTCACTGATGAACGTCAACGTACAGAATCCAAAGAGACTCTATCAAATCTTGAAGTTCTTTCCATTGAATCGATAGCCGATTCACAGATGTCAATGAATCAAATTCCAACTCGTCCAATAATTCATCATCATCGACGGCCCGTATCAGTTTTCGAACTCACCGATGACAAACCTCAAAAACGACAAACTCCTTTCGAACAATCTCAACGTTGCCAAAGTGCAGAAGGCATACTCAAAGATACTCAAACAATTTCACCAAATAAAAGTCGACAACCATCAGCGGCTATTATGAAAAAACTCGACAAACGTCCGACAACAAGTCGATCACCGTCGACTGCTCTCATCAAATCCGGTTTCGTTCGTGTTGCTAACGATACATATCGTTTAACTGGCAGCACAGTCAATCATTTTTCTTTCGACACTCGTCGAGAATTGAATCCCTCTTATGATCACGACGATGTCCTTCGATCGGCCAACGACGAAGCATGGTACGCAACATTACCTCGTACAACATCAACTGAACAGTTACACAACACTCAAACCGATCTTCGAATGATCGTCGATGAATGTATACGACCATTGAGGACATCGATTGGCAAAACAAATCCCCCGATCAAACCGAATAACAATCGTTTTCGACGAACACAAACACAATTGAATATTGAAAATATTAGTGAGAGATTATTAGCCAGTGTTGACTATCGAATGTATACACGGTATCAGCGATGCAATTGAATACTTTCTTCTTCTTTTTTTCGTGTTTATTTTGAGCAATAAAACAAACTGAATCGAAAAAATGAAAATATTGTTCGATATTCTACGGTTTCGTTCGAATAAATATCTTCAACTCTAACCTTTCGACTTGTTAATTAATCTCGATTTTTATCACCTATATGTATTGGTTTCTTCTTTCCTGATAATTCTCATCTACCACCCACAATGTGCACGACATGTGATTATGTCTTAGGTTTAATCTTATGCATATAGCTTAGACTACAATTATCGACGTCATGTCACCCGGAAGTCACTATGTTAATCGATTAATCAGAATAGGAGAGAGAGAGAAGGGGGAGAGAAATGAAGTCAAGTGTAGACGATGGGAGTACGGTGACTACTTGAAATCACATTACTATTGCGCCGTTCACTCAGCAGGGAATGAACGTAAGAGTATGTCATTTGCAATTCGATCGAATATCTTTATCTACCGAAAGTATTGAATTTGATGCTTTAACACGTTTTTCTTTTTTTCTATTTTGTCTTGTTATTCGAATGAAATGAAATTAGGTGTTTTGATCTCATAAAAATGATGAGCAAATGTGTTTTATGAATATCCTTCGGCAAAAAACTAATTCGATTTTTATCGTCATTTCTTTGATGATTTCTTAATACATGTAAGGATTGTATAAATAAACACCTTTATATAGAGACAACGTGCAGTTCTTTTGAATTTTTATAATTGAAAAAAACAATAAGATTTCATTCGACTCAGGAAATTTACATGTGACATTGTTCTTTTATTTGTTATTCATTTACACATTAGAAAATGTGTTAGAGTACCGTATGAATATCCTTCCGGTCAAAGAAAAGAAAGAAAAAGATACGCCAGCAGGTTGATTGATTTTCATGGAAAGAACAATTTTGATGTGCTAATGAGAATGGTGCATAATCAGCCGATGCGTGACGTGTCAAGAGATTGAAAGTGTGACTGATGAGAAGAAGAAATTGCGAGAGGTATGTTTCTTTCCCACTTCACTTGACTTCATTTCCATATTGAGATTAACTTTTTTTCTCTTTTCGATTTCTCGATAATTGCATGGCGTGTATAAGTCGAGAGATTAATGTCTGGCGAGAAAATCATTTTTCAAGTGTGTATAAAGGGTGATTTGAATTATTTTATTTAAATAACAGATAACAACGATAAAAAAATATTACATCATTCCACTTTGCTGCATTTGTTCGCGTAGTAAAATGATGCTCGCTCGTTGATCAGCCGGTAATTGAGCAATTTGTGCGTCGGTTAGTTGAAGAACTTGAATTAGTAGTTGTGCTTTTTCTTGATCGGTACGAGAGAGAGTCGGTGCTGCTGCTGCTGCTGTTGTTGTTGGCAGAGGAAAATTCATTCCGGGTAGTTGAGAATGAAATGGAAGAGGTGGAACAATAGGCAGAGGCGCCTGAGGAAATAAATTGGGAATAAGATTTGGAGCTGATGTTGGATTTAACGAGGAAATATCTGGTCGTTTGTGAAGCATGGCTGCTGCTTCGTTTGGAGGAATGAGATCCATGATGACCAGCGATTGAAGCATGGCGTAAGTTAATTGAGGATTTTGTATGAGAATATTTCGTGCTTCGACGGGATATTCTTTGATAATTGTTTGCATTTGTTTCATAAGATCGACGACTTGTTCAGGAGGAAGATTGACTAAAAATGAAAACAAAATTATCAACTCGTTCTTTCGAAGACTAACTATTTACTTAGTGTTCGTGTAATGACTTCCGGGACTTTGTCAGGAGTTATGTTTGCACTTGGAACATTGTCAAATGTCGGCTGACGGGTAGCTGTTTGCTGATGAAATAATCTCAATTCATCGGCTTGTGTCGAAGCTTTATCTACTCGTAATGATCGGCCATTAAATTCGAAATCATGCAGATTCCGAATTGCAGATTGTGCCATTTCTGGATCTATGGTAATATATTCAAAATTCATCGTTACATCAATCGAGAAAAAAAATTCTTTTACCAGCATATTCAGCAAATCCGTATCCTTTCGGATTGCCTGTTTCTCGATCGAAAACAATACGAAATGAAACAACGGGTCCAACAGTTGAACATATTTCTCTCATTTGCTCTTCAGTTGTTCCATGCGGAATATTTCCAACGAAAACCGATCGAGCTTGCTTTTCTTCGGTCGACATTTTTGGATTTCAAAATAAAAAACTTTTGACATCATCGTGTTGAAATGGATTTTCATTGGTCAAACGTATCCATTGCGTTCGGATTTGTTGTTTACAGACTGCATCAATGTTTTGAAAAAACTCGACCAATTGTATGCATCGAAAAATGCAAAATCATTTGTTGATGAATGAACTCTTGTTAGAAAAAAAAAGAAAATTTCTGATAGTAAGAGGTTTGTTCGATTAACTTAGAGTTGATGTTTACGTTTTTTTTGAAAGATTTTTTCATGAGATCATCTATGAAATGATCGAAAGGAAAAAACTCGAAGAAAATCAAAGAAATACACTTGGTATACGGTGATTAATCATATGCATACTAAGCTATAGTTTTAACTTCGAAATTCTATTGAAAAACAAATCCTATTTCAACATGCAACATTCGTTTTTTCTATTGCAGTTGTTTTTTTCTATATAAAATCAAGGCAAAATTTATTATTACGATTATCATATTATCGAATATTGATTGTCAATGACTACTACTAATGTGAGCAGTTCAAAAGGTAAGGAACGATCGAAATAGACGAACTGAAGACAAACGAACACATAAAATATAATTGGTTTCTAATCAAATGATTTCTGCTATTGATAATGCTTGACGAGAATTCGGGAACAAGATGAGAAAGAGAGAGACTTTATAGTTTATTGAAATGACTACTGGCGACATCTTAGGGGTTTTTTGAATATTGCAGGTTCACCAAATGATGATCAATCATCGAACGATAGTCACAGCAAAGACAACAGCACATCAAGTTACATACAGTAAATGCTTTTATTCTCGATAAAATGAAGACAATTTCGTTTGTTTGCAGAGATGATGAAGATGATTTAGTCACATTCCGTAGTCGAAAATCATATCCACAACGTAATAATCGTCCGAAATTGAACTATCGTGATCTTGAACGAGGTGTCTACGATGCCTATGAAATCCGTCAATCACAATGGGCACTTGGCGGCCCGAGTCGAAATAATAAAGACTCGAAAAACAATGAATTTAGTGACAATGAAGACGAAGACGAAGATGATAACAATGATGATACAGATCAGTTACATCGTCGAGTTTGGTGTATTTGTAAGAAACCATGGGACCATTCGAGATTAATGCTTCGATGCGATTCGTGTGCCAATTGGTATCACGGAGATTGGTAGATGAATATTGCTTTTTTTTATTGATTTACAATTGTTTTATGCCTTTAGTATCGGTGTTACGAAAGAACAAGCACGAGTACTTGATATGAATGGCGATCAGTTCGTTTGTCCGCCATGTCGAAGTATGAAACTCGATTGACTTTTATGATTATGAAAAACGAGAGTGATTGATGATTGTTTAGAAGGGACAGTCAATTCTGAGTCAGCAGTGATTAAACGAAAACGAATTGATGTTGTTGCACCACCACCACCAACAACAACAAAGACTCTAACACAATCCGAACCATCCAAACGAACGAAAACGAGCATTTTCTTTCACCGAGATTCTCCAGCAGTAGATAATTTATTTTAAATTCGCACATTAAACAAATCTTTTCCTTCAGGAACCACAAATTCATTGTATAGTCCACGGTTGTAGTAATTGGGCGAAATCCGGTTGGATTTATTGTTCTCCGGCTTGCATTCGTCGTCATATCAATGAAACACTTCAAGCTATTCAACGAAGCAAAGGCGCTGTGAGTTGATTATTCGAACACTTCTCAACGATCATTTTCGTTTTTTTTAGAACAACGATATTCCGGCCACACGTGAAGATATTTTATTATACGAAAATCGGACAAAAAAACTTCTCGATCGAAAATTAGTTCCCAAAGTCGAAGATCTCTGCACATGGATCAATCAACATCCATCCTACGAAATCGTCAAACCAGCTCTTCGTCAATCGATTTTACTAACTGCGAACGAATCGAAAGCATCTGCATCTACAAACATCGCTCGATCGTCATCGATCACGACACCGAAAACACCAACAACTCCAACTTCAACCAAACCGAAATTATCCTGGGTACCGGTCGCATCAAATACGAAACCAGTGCCAATTAAAAAAGCTCCTGTTCAACTGGGAAGACAGACAAGTAATACTCCGAGTTCACCAGCCGTGCAAAACTATGCCGATATACGAATGAAAGTTCCACAAGCGTTGTTCGATAAATTAGTTATGAGGTAATTCATTGATTGGTTCGAATTTTGGTGGAGAAAATGTGTTCTGCTCGATTTAGATTAGAAAAAAGCGGTCAGAAAACAATTCCAACCGAAGAAATCAAGACAATTACCGACAAAATCGAAGAGGAAATGTATCGTGTTTATGGAAAAGTTGATAATTCATATAAAAATAAATTTCGTTCCTTATTGGCAAATATCAGTAACATGAATAACAATGTAAATCGCAGATTTGTTCTCTGTTTTCGATTGGAATTCTGTTTTTCCTCTATTTTCAGTTTTTTTATAAGCATATTCTCTCGAAAGAAGCAACAGCTAAGCAAATCGTAGCGATGAAACCCGAAGATATGTTACCACCTGGTAAACAATCGAAAATTGACTTTCGAAAATCTATTTTTTTTCGTTTTATTTCCAGAGGAGAAAGAGAAACGTAAAGATGAATTCGAAAAAGAAGTTCAAATGATAATGAAAGCTAATGAAGAAACAGCCGAGGAAATGGCACGACGAGCACGAACGAAAAACACTCGTCAAGGTCTCGTCGATAATGACGCTGTACTTCATCATACTCCTACTGAATCAACTGCACCCGAACAAACTAAACCAGCTGTTAAACCAAAGAAACCAGCACCGAAAGCAGCTGTTTCTCTTCCAACAACACCACCACCACCACCACCTCCTCTTCCTCCTAAACCAGTCGAAGAATCAGTTCCAGTTCGAATTCCATCCCCAGTTCGCGAAGATCCGCCTCAAATGTACCCCTCACTCGATCTCGATAACGATTACATCGAGCCCGAGAGTCCAACAGGCATCGATGCTTTACTCTACGATGATGACGATGATGTCAATTCGAGTCACACACCTTCACGATCATCGAGTATTCAACAGCAAACATCACATCCTGAATCACCCGGTGATAATCACGATTATCTTCCGCCTGCACAACAAACAATTCGCGATGATTACAATCCATTGGCCGCATCGAAACCAAAAGCCGAACCTCCGGCAATGCATCAGCCAACGGCCTTTCAATGGCGTGGCGTTATTTTTCCGCCGGATAGCAAACTTCTATGTCAATCAGTTCATGTTTTCGGTGAAAGTGATTATCTCGTTGGTGATATACCCGAACAATTGAATATTCTCGGACGGTTACGACTGGGTGATCTATGGGATTACGTTCGTGATTCACTTCCCGTTCGGGATGTCATTATTCTAACAATAACTTCCACAAATACCGATGAAACCAACGCTTTTTCACGTTATGTCGAACAATTACGTTCATCAGGACGAGCTGCTGTTATTAATAAACGAACTGAACCATCAGTGATACGTGATATGTATGTTCTACCAGCTGATATCAAAGATTGTCCATCGAATGTTATATCGAGTTTAGCGTTGGCAACAAATGTTAATCCAAAACAATTGTTTTTAGTTGTCATTGGCTCAGGTAAACGAACAAATCGAACTGGAAATCGATCTAATGAAAGTCAAGTTACGTATAAACCTGTGTCTTTACAAGAGACAACAGTTCGACGAGATCCACGATTAGTTAAAAATAAAGATCCGAGATTAACTACGAATTCCGAAGCAACTACTACTACCACCAAACTAATTCCACATCAACATTCGACCGATGATCTGCTCAAATTCATGTCAGAATCCATGGAACGTATTCGTCAAACGGCATCGACTGATGTTAAACAATCGTTAGTGAAATCAACATTAGAATTCCTCAGATCGAATAATCGTGAGGATCTATGCGAACGATTTAAAGCTGATGCAGCAAAACTAATAAGTGTAAACACAGCTGTGGCTGTAGGAGATAATTTAAATGAAGAAAATATGGAAGTTGAAGATGAACAATATAATAAACAATTAGAATTGAATGAATTCAACGATGTGGATTATCGACTTCTCGATCAAGATATGGATCATCGGATGTCAGAATAGACATTGAACGTTTTCGTGCAAAGTGATACTAAGAAAAATAACATCGTCAAAAATCAAATTGATGATTATTTGTTTTTTTAACATATGGTTTTTTTCAAAATAAAGAAAGAATATTGTGAATATGAAAAAATCTTGGTATGATTATTTTTCCGCATGTCACTTTTTCTCATCACGTATGATACGCATCATGTTTAATTTGTCCCGATTCATTTCAGACTATCGACAAGTGTGCTTAATGTTTTTCTCTGTTTATCTTTTCGTTTGAACCTTCAAATTAACATAAAAGGGTGGTCCAGAGGCTTTTCGTCACCAGATATGTCGTTGGCTACTGTCTACCAAGGACGTCCAACAGC